>ERZ773103.692-NODE-692-length-38284-cov-7.022810_pt1 | contig 38284 bp, 30 predicted proteins | sample MGYA00511118_ERZ773103 | MGnify/ENA primary metagenome ERZ773103 (study PRJEB29015, sample SAMEA2737821) | human gut metagenome | biome: human gut; feature: human-associated habitat; material: faeces | place: China | collected 2012 ... | reverse complement strand
TGGAATGTTGAATTTTGACGGACTTGAAGGAGCAGCAATGGAAGCAGCTCAGGCTGAGTGTATCCTTGCTAAGATCGGTAACCTGATCGCATGGATCTTTACACCGCTGGGATGGGGCAACTGGAAGATGGCTGTTGCAGCTATTACAGGACTTGTAGCAAAAGAGAACGTAGTAGGAACATTCGGACAGCTCTTTGGTTTTGCAGAAGTAGCAGAAGATGGTACAGAGATTTGGGGACAGCTCGCAGGAAGTATGACTGTAGCAGCAGGCTACTCATTCCTGGTATTTAACCTCCTGTGTGCACCTTGTTTCGCAGCAATGGGAGCTATCAAGAGAGAGATGAACAATGCAAAATGGTTCTGGTTCGCAATCGGATATCAGTGTGGTCTTGCATACATTGTTTCACTTTGCATTTACCAGATTGGTACACTTGCTATGGGTGGTGGATTTGGACTTGGAACGATCGTGGCATTCATTCTGATCCTTGGATTTGTTTATCTGCTGTTCAGACCATACAAAGAAAGTAAGACATTAAATGTAAATGTAAGAAGCGTGGCAGGCGCTAAATAATTCTCCTGCCTGTTAAGGGAGGAATTGTCATGGGAACAATTGTGGTATTGGCGGTTTTGCTGGTGATCGTATATTTCGCGGCAAGAAGCGTGATTCGTGATAAAAAGAACGGAAAATGCAGTGGGGGATGCGCTGGATGCAGTGGATGCGCCGGCAGCTGTTCATCCGAACATACGACATCAATAAACCAGACAAAGAAGAAATAAGAGGTCTCGATATGAATGAACAGAAAGAACTGATCATTGCAAGGCTCAGGGAAAAAGGATGCCGTATCACAAAGCAGCGACTGGAACTTCTGGATGTTATACTTAATAATCAGTGCTCCAGCTGCAAGGAGATCCACTATCTTGCCTCTAAGGTAGACAGCGGGATTGGAATTGCAACCGTGTATCGGATGGTCAATGAACTGGAAGATATCGGTGTGATCAGTCGTAAGATTGTGTATGACCGGGCAATGGCAGTATAACAGTAAGAGAAACATATAAGAACATACAAAGGGGCTGTCGGGAAATAGATAGTTCCAAAGGAGGGAGGGTATGACTCGTTATGAGTCATACCCTCCCTTGTAAAATGAATGACTATCCAAGAAGCTTTGCCATAATAGTGGCGTAGAGCTCCTGGTTCTTTTTCTGCCAGTTGTCGGTTACAGCCTGTGCTTCGGCTTCGGAAGGCACTGTAATCGTAAGATCGATCAACGGCAGTGCGTTCTCGGTTACCTGACAGTGTACCGAATATTCCTGATTGGTATTGCGGTAGTAATCTGCTTTGACAGAACTTTCATTCTTTAAATCATATTTCTTTTCTTTCAGATATTCATTAACATCTTTTTGAATATCCTGTGAAATGTTGTTTTTAAAATAATCAATCGTAGAGGAACCGTCTTCTGTCAGATGATACAAGGTACGGTTATGTGTGGATTCATCCCGGATCAGTCCGGCATCCATCAGTTCCGACAGAGCTTGCTGCAGCTTAAAGTAAGTAGTATAGCCTTTGTCCAGCACGAATTCTGATATCTGCGATGTGGACAGCGGGAAATCTACACGATCCAGCATATATAATACGATTAGCTTATACAGTGTAAGTGGTTGTGCCATTGGTATAACTCCTTCCCTGCCAGATGTTCTGGGTTTTTAGATAGGCATTTAGCCGATTTAGCGTGTCGCGCTTACGCGTGGTCCATTGCGGCTCGATCAAGAGCTTAGATGGACCGTCGCCGGTTAACCGGTGGATCACAATGTCTGGTCTCAGATGGCTGATACAGTCACCTAAGAGTGCCAGATATTCATCCATAGTCATAACCGGAAATGGATGCTCGCGGTAATAATCCGCAAGATCCGTGCCCTCCAGTATGTGGAGGAGCTGTAATTTGATGCCCTGGATATCCAGTGTATTTAGATATTGAACGGTCTCAAGCATCTGGTCGAAAGTCTCACCCGGAAGTCCGAGGATTACATGGACGATAACAGAGATTCCAATCCTGCGCAGATTCTCTACGGCTTCCAGAAACACCGAAAGCTCGTATCCCCGCCTGATGAATGTAGCAGAATCCGGATGGATGGTCTGCAATCCAAGTTCGACCCAGACTGGTTTGATCTGAGACAGTTCCTGCAAAAGTTCTAATACTTCCGGTCCGAGGCAGTCCGGTCTGGTAGCGATGGATAAGATTTCTACATCCGGCGCATTGATTGCTTCGGTAAAAACCTGGCGCAGTCGTTCGACAGGCGCGTAGGTGTTCGTAAATGCCTGAAAATAAGCAATGTATCCATCTGCGTGGAATTTGTTTCGGATGATTTCTTTACCCTGAATAAGCTGTTCGGTGACAGACAACGAACGGTCGGCTGCAAAGTCACCGGAACCTTTGGCACTGCAGAAGATGCAGCCGCGTGTCCCCAGCGTACCGTCTCTGGTGGGACAGGTCATGCCGGCATCCAGTGCGATCTTATAGAGCTTGTGCCCGTAAGTCTGTTTCAGGTAGTAATCCAGAGAATAAAAGCGTTTTTCGCCCCAGCGGACTGGCTGGGGCGTTCTGTTTTCTTTCTGCATATTATATCAGCTCTTTGACAGCTTTGCTCACGACATCAGCAATGATAGGATCCAGTGCATCCGGTACGATGTGTGTCTCAGTCAGTTCGTCGTCCGGTACCAGACTTGCGATTGCTTCCGCGCAGGCAAGCTTCATTTCTTCTGTGATCTTAGTAGCATGTCCTTCCAGTGCACCACGGAAAATGCCAGGAAATGCCATAACGTTGTTAATCTGGTTCGGGAAATCGCTTCGTCCCGTACCAACAACTTTGGCTCCGGCTTCTTTTGCAAGATCCGGCATGATCTCCGGAACGGGATTCGCCATGGCAAAGAGGATAGCGTCGTGGTTCATAGAAGCGACCATTTCTTTGGTGACAATATTTGGAGCAGATACACCAACAAAAATGTCAGCACCTTTTAATGCGTCGGCAAGAGTTCCCTGTCTGCCTTCCAGATTGGTTACTTTCACCATTTCCTTCTGCATCCAGTTCAGATTCGGTGAGGATTCATTTAACATACCATTAATGTCACACATGGTGACATGCTTGAAACCATAACGGAGCAGAAGCTTAGTAATGGCAACTCCGGCAGAACCGGCACCATTTACAACGACCTGTGCAGTCTCTTTGTCTTTGCCTGCAACTTTCATAGCGTTAATAATGCCTGCGAGGACGATGATGGCAGTACCGTGCTGATCATCGTGGAATACCGGAATATCCAGGAGTTCTTTCAGCCGTTCCTCAATTTCAAAACAGCGTGGAGCACTGATATCTTCCAGGTTGATGCCACCAAATGCAGGTGCGATATTTACTACAGTACGGATGATTTCTTCTGTATCCTGTGTATCCAGACAGATTGGTACAGCATTAATACCACCAAGTTCTTTGAAGAGGACAGCCTTACCTTCCATAACAGGCATACCTGCCAGAGCACCGATGTTACCGAGTCCCAGTACGGCACTTCCGTCAGAGACAACGGCAATTGTATTTGCTTTCATTGTATAAGTGTAGGCTGCCGTTGGATCCTTGGCAATAACCTTACAAGGTTCTGCTACACCTGGAGTATATGCGATAGCCAGATCTTCCCTTGTTCTGACGTGAGATTTGGCAGTGGTTTCAATCTTACCATTCCATTTCTTGTGCATCTGTAATGCAAGTTCATTTGCTGTCATATTGATTCACCTTTTCTTTATCTTCGTTAATGTTAGAATACAATGTCTTCGGAGTGTTCCGACGACATTAAATATCATAACATCCTTAACAGTTCAAGTCAAATTGGAAGAGCTATCAGAGTGGACAAAAAAGGTTTGCAAAAATATCAGAATCGTGTATAATAAGATACATAAATTCAACAGCCAGTTCGGCTGCATTCCCTATGCTAATGAGTGTGAATTAAAATTGAAGATTAATGAAGATTAATAACGGTGGTTAATAAGTTAATAATCAGAAAAGAACTCAGAAAGGAAACGAAGATTATATGATGAGAGAAAAGTATGAATCGCTTCCTCTGGCTACATTAAAAGAGCTTGCCAAAGCACGCGATATATCCGGTATATCAGGCATGAAGAAGGCACAGCTTATAGAACGTATGCTGGAAGAAGATATTCGCGATAAAGAGCGTTCTGCTAATACCGGAGACCGGGACAAGCAGGAGATTCACGATATAGATAAGTTGGACAGCGGTGAGACGGCCAGCGGTATTCTGGAAGTAATGACGGAAGGCTTTGGATTCATCCGTTGTGAAAACTATCTGCCGGGAGAGAATGATGTATATGTATCGCCTTCACAGATCCGCAGATTTAATCTGAAGACGGGAGATATCCTGGAAGGTAATACGAGAATTAAGACACAGCAGGAGAAATTCAGTGCATTGTTGTATTTATCTAAAGTTAACGGTATTCATCCTGCAATTGCTGCCAAGAGACCAAACTTTGAAGATCTTACACCAATTTTTCCAAATAAGAGATTATCTCTTGAGACGGGAAAGACCAGCACTGCCATGCGTATCATGGATCTTATGTCTCCAATTGGTAAGGGTCAGCGAGGTATGATCGTATCGCCACCGAAAGCCGGTAAGACAACGCTTTTAAAACAGGTGGCATTGTCTGTGCGAAAGAATAATCCGGAAGTGCATATGCTGATTCTTCTGATTGATGAACGCCCGGAGGAAGTAACCGATATTAAGGAGGCAATTGAAGGAGCAAATGTGGAAGTAATCTATTCCACATTTGATGAATTGCCGGAGCATCACAAGCGGGTATCCGAGATGGTGATTGAGCGTGCTAAGAGACTGGTAGAGCATGGTAAAGATGTTATGATTCTTCTGGATAGTATCACCAGACTTGCAAGAGCTTATAACCTGACGGTAGCACCGTCCGGAAGAACGCTGTCCGGCGGTCTTGATCCGGCAGCACTTCATATGCCGAAGCGATTCTTCGGTGCAGCAAGAAATATGCGCGAAGGCGGAAGCCTGACCATTCTTGCAACAGCACTGGTAGATACGGGAAGCCGTATGGATGATGTGGTATATGAGGAATTTAAGGGAACCGGTAATATGGAGCTGGTGCTTGACAGAAAGCTTTCTGAGAAGCGTATGTTCCCGGCAATCGATATTCCGAAGTCCGGAACCAGAAGAGAGGATCTGCTGTTGTCTCCGGAAGAGCTGGAAGCGGTAGATCATATGCGCAAGGCACTCAATGGAATGCGCTCTGACGAGGCAGTAGAGAATATCTTAAATATGTTCTCGAGAACCAGAAGTAATAAAGAATTAATTCAAATGGTAAAAAAGACAAAATTAATCTAGACAATGTAAAAGTTTTATGATACAATAAATAAGCTGTTTATGAAACGAAATAAAGTGCATTAAGCACGACGATAATAAAGAAGAGGTGAAACGAAATGAAAGAAGGAATACATCCAGCATATCATCAGGCAACTGTAACTTGTAACTGTGGTAACACTTTTGTAACAGGATCTACAAGCGAAGATATCCACGTAGAAATCTGCTCTAAGTGCCACCCATTCTACACAGGACAGCAGAAAGCAACACAGGCTCGTGGTCGTGTAGACAAGTTCAACAAGAAATACGGATTAAAATAATCCAAGAAGGTAACGGGTTGAGATTTTACGGAATCTCAACCTTTTCTATTATCAGGAGGACAATATATGAAATCTTCAGGTATCGGCGGACAGGCTGTGATGGAAGGCATCATGATGAAGAATAAGGATGACTATGCAGTGGCAGTGCGGAAGCCGGATGGAGAGATTGTGGTGGATAAGCAGACATACCGCAGCATTGTTGGGAATCATAAGGCTCTGACTAGAATCCCATTTGTCAGAGGTGTGTTTAATTTTATCGACTCGATGATCATCGGTATGAAGACCTTGATGTTTTCAGCCTCCTTTTTTGAGGATGAGGAAGAAAAGAAGCCGATGACAGAGGCAGAACAGAAGAAGAAAGAAAAACAGGAAAGTGCGTTGATGACCGGGACAGTGATCGTGTCAATTGTATTTGCGGTTGCGATTTTTATGGTGTTACCGTGCCTGTTGTCCGGACTTTTGAAACGATGGATTCCCTCTTATGGAGTTCGTACTGTAATCGAGGGTCTGGTGCGTATCGGCATTTTTATTTTGTATATACTGCTGATTTCCCACATGGAAGATATTCAGCGTACCTTTATGTACCACGGCGCAGAGCACAAATGTATTAACTGTATTGAACACGGATTGCCATTGACAATGGAAAATGTCAGAATCAGTTCCAGACAGCATAAGCGCTGTGGAACCAGTTTCCTGTTCTTTGTATTAATTATCAGTATCTGTCTCCTTTGTATTGTGAGGGTAGAATCAGCACTGATGCGTGTGGTGGTTCGTATCGCATTACTTCCGGTTATCGCAGGTATTTCCTATGAGATTCTGCGACTCGCTGGTAACAGTGACAATCCACTGATCAATCTGCTTAGTAAGCCAGGACTTGCAATCCAGAAGCTTACGACAAAAGAACCGGATGACAGTATGATTGAGGTAGCTATTCAGGCAGTGGAAGCGGTATTTGACTGGAGAACTTATGAAGCAGAAAACTTTAACACTGAAACAATTATATAAGGTAGGAACAGTAAAACTGGCTGAGGAAGGGATTGAAGAATTTTCGCTGGATGCATGGTATCTGCTGGAGTATGTCACAGGTGTCAGTAAGGCAATGTATTTTGCAGAGCCAGAGCGTGCTGTGTCTGAAGAAAATGCGGACAGGTATATAGATTGTATCAGACGGCGCGCAGCGCATATTCCATTGCAGCATATTACGGGTGAACAGGAATTCATGGGGTATCCGTTCTGTGTGAATGAACATGTGCTGATTCCGAGACAGGATACGGAGATTCTGGTGGAAGAAGCAATCCAGGTTATGCGTCCGAAGATGAAGGTCCTTGATATGTGTACTGGATCCGGATGTATTGTTCTCAGCATTCTGAAAATGTGCAGAGAGAAATACTATATGACGGATCTTCAGGGGATCGGCGCAGATGTGTCAGAAGAAGCCTTGAAAGTGGCCAGAGAGAACGGCAGGCGGTTGGGAGTCCCGGTGACATGGATACAGAGTGATCTTTTTGCGAAGATACCGGAAGAGGAGAAGTATGACGTGATCGTGTCTAATCCACCGTATATTGAGACAGCTGTGATCGACACACTGCAGGAGGAAGTACGGCTTCATGATCCGTACATTGCACTGGATGGGAAAGAAGACGGTCTGTATTTCTATCGCAGGATCATTTCCGAAGCAGGTAAATATTTAAAAACGCAGGGGAAACTTATGTTTGAGATTGGCTGTGATCAGGCAGAGGCAGTTGAAGAACTTATGAAAAATGCCGGTTATGAACAGATAACCGTAAAAAAAGACCTGGCAGGACTTGACCGGGTAGTGTATGGAACGTTACAATAAAATAATGTCAGGTGAGTAAGATCACCGATCAGGAGGTAAAAAGATGTTTGATAAATTAGAAGATATCGTGCTTCGCCTGGAGGAAGTTTTGAATCAGCTTCAGGAGCCGGATGTAGCGAATGACCAGAACCGTTTTCGCAAGCTTATGAAAGAGCAGGCAGAACTGACTCCGATCGTTGAAGCATATAAGGAATATAAAGCGTGCAAGCAGAATATTGAAGACAGTCTGGAGCTTTTGAATGAAGAGTCCGATGAAGAGATGCGTGAGCTTGCAAAAGAAGAATTAAATGAATCGAAAGCGAGAGTAGAGGAACTTGAGAATGAACTGAAGATTCTGCTTCTTCCTAAGGATCCTAATGATGATAAGAACGTTATCGTGGAGATCCGTGCAGGTGCAGGTGGAGATGAGGCGGCATTGTTTGCGGCAGAGATCTACCGTATGTATGTACACTATGCAGAGAGCCGCAGATGGAAGGTAGAACTGGTTGAGTGCGAAGAGATCGGTATCGGTGGTATGAAGAATGTGACCTTTATGATTGACGGTCAGGGTGCATATTCCGTTATGAAATATGAATCCGGTGTACACCGTGTACAGCGTGTGCCTGAGACAGAGTCCGGCGGACGTATTCATACATCTACAATCACAGTAGCAGTAATGCCTGAGGCAGAGGATGTAGATGTACAGATTGATGAGAAGGACATTCGTATTGATGTCATGCGTGCATCCGGTAATGGTGGACAGTGTGTCAATACCACAGACTCAGCAGTACGACTGACTCATTATCCTACGGGAATTGTAATCTATAGCCAGACAGAGAAGTCACAGCTGCAGAATAAAGAAAAGGCATTTGCATTACTGCGTGCCAAGTTATACGATCTGGAATGTCAGAAGCAGCACGATGCAGAGGCTGAGGCAAGAAAGAGCCAGATCGGTACCGGAGACCGTTCTGAGAAGATTCGTACTTATAACTTCCCGCAGGGAAGAGTGACAGATCATCGTATTGGTCTGACCTTATATAAGCTTGATAAGATCATGAATGGAGATATCCAGGAGATTCTGGACGCATGTATCGCAGCAGATCAGGCAGCTAAGATAGCTTCTATGAATGAAGATTAATAAAATGAAGAATAAGTAACAGGATGAATCAGAGTTAACCGTGGTTCGTCCTGTTCTTTTTGCGTTCGATTTGATTGACAGCGTCACGGGAGTTCTATATAATTTATAAGTGGCATAGTGTCGAAAAAAGAAAAGTTATTAGTTATTGTGGAGTGAAAGTTTAATGGTTTTTTCGAGTTTGTTTTTTGTGTTTTTCTTTTTGACCCTGAATCTGCTGATATATAATTTGGTAGACGGGATTGAAAAGAAGAACATAGTCATGCTGGTGTTTTCCCTGATTTTCTATTCATGGGCAGGACCGAAATATTTAATCCTTCTTCTGGGAATGGTATTTATATCCTGGTTTACTGCGATTATGATTGAGGGGAGTCGGAAGAAGAGTGTGAAAAGGAAGTATCTGACGCTCGCCTGTGTGCTGTTGATCGGACTTCTTGGTATATTTAAATATCTGAATTTCTTCACCGGAATTACAAGTTCGCTGATCGGACTTCCATCGGAGGCAACAAAGATTGTATTGCCGGTAGGTATTTCTTTCTATACATTCCAGCTTTTATCTTATGTGGTGGATGTATATAGAGGAGAAGTGGCTGCTCAGCGTAAGTACTGGCATTTACTGTTATATGCAGCATTGTTCCATCAGTGTATTGCGGGACCGATTGTAAGATATCAGTTGGTGGCAGATGAGATCGATCACCGTAAGGTTCGGGTAGATGAGTTTAGCAAAGGTATCATGCGATTTATGGTCGGACTTGCAAAAAAAGCAATCCTGGCGAATAGTTGTGCATCTGTAGCAGATGCGCTGTTTCCATCAGGACATAAGGCGATTGTTGCCATTCCGGCAGGCGGGCTTTGGATTGGATTGTTGTTCTATATGCTTCAGATCTATCTGGATTTCTCGGCATATTCTGATATGGCGATTGGTATGGGCTGGATGATAGGTTTCCATTATAATGAAAACTTTAATTATCCATATATAGCTACATCAATTAAGGATTTCTGGAATCGCTGGCATATTTCTCTGAGTACATTTTTCAGAGATTACGTGTATATCCCACTGGGAGGTAATCGTAAAGGAGCCAGAAGAAGAACAATAAACTTATTGGTAGTGTGGGCACTTACCGGATTCTGGCATGGAGCAAGCTGGAATTATATCTTATGGGGACTGTATTTCTTTGTATTTATCTGTATTGAGAATAAAGGCTGGCTTGATAAGCTAAAAAAGCTACCGGGTGGGGTAAGACACTTATATGCAATGCTTGTAGTGTACTTTGGATGGGCACTGTTCCGTCAGGAGTCAATTGCTGATCTTGGAACTTCTCTAAAAGGCATGTTTGGACTGAACGGCAATGGATTTATGGATATGGCGACATCTATCCAGATTAAAAATAATATATTTCTGCTGATCTTCTGCATTATAGCATCTACACCGTTGATCAAGTATATTGGCAGATTCTTCAGAGGTCTGGTTAACAGAGTCTGCAGAATCCCGTATCCGGTGTATGTATATGAAATGATTGCACCGATTGCATTGCTGATTCTGTCATTTATGGCGTTGATAGGGAACAGCTACAATCCATTCTTATATTTCCAGTTTTAGAGGAGCAGCAATAAGATGAATGATTCAAGTTACAAGTTAAAGAAAAAGAGAGAGCATAACAGATTTCAAAAATACACGATCCGAATATTTCTGATCACATTAATGGTGATCGGACTTCTGGGGTTAATGATACCGTTGCGGCCAAGGGAGTCGGCGATTGAGAAGCGTACACTTACCAAATTTCCGAAGCCTACGGTAAAGACGGTCATGAATGGTGAATTTACAGACCAGATCAGTACCTGGTATGCGGACAGCTTTCCGTTCCGTGAAGAGTTCATGGCATTGAATTCCAAATTTGAGAGACTGTATGGAATGAGTGCTGAAGAGATTCATGGCGGTACTGTTGTGTCGGATGAGATTCCTGTAGATGGGAAAATGGAATCTACATTAAGCAAAGACGACAAGAAATCCAGCAAGAAGTCCAAGACAGATGATGAGGATGAAGGAAGAAATGATAAAGCGGAACTTCATGTAGAACCGGAACAGGCAGGTACGGTATACATCGCAGACGACCGTGCATTTGAGTTATATGGATTTGATGCGCAGGGTGCAACTAACTACAGCGCGATGTTGAATGAAGTGGCAAAGGAGCTGAAAGGTACTTCTACAGTATATGATATTCTGGCACCGACCAGTATTGCTGTAATGCTGGATGATGAGATGCAGAAGAAAGTGGGATCCAGCAGTCAGGAAGAGGCTTTCCAATACATAGAAGATAATCTGGATAAGAAGGTTAAGTTCGTGCCAGTGCTGGATACATTAAAGAAGCATAACAGTGAGTATCTGTATTTTAAGACAGATCATCACTGGACAGCAGATGCAGCGTATTATGCTTACAAGCAGCTGATGAAAGAAAAGGGAGAAAAGGCATCTCCGTTGAAAGATTACACGAAGGAGGAGTTCACAGGATTCTTGGGAAGCTTCTATTCTTCAAGTAACCAGTCAGAAGTTCTGGCTAATAATCCGGATACTGTCACAGCATATGTGCCAAAGGTTAATGAACTGACCTACACAGATTATAATGGACAGGAACAGCAGGGCGAGGTTGTTGCGGATGCCAATGTGTATAGTCAGGAGAATAAGTACCTGTGCTTTATCGCCGGCGATGAACCATTTGAGAAGATCGAGAATCCGAATATTAAGGATGATTCATCCTGCGTGGTAATCAAAGAATCCTATGCGAATGCATTTGTCCCATTCCTGGTAAACAGTTATCATGATGTATATGTCGTGGATTACAGATATTACGGTGGTGGATTGACGGATTTTGTGAAAGAAAACAAGATTCAGGATGTGATCTTTCTGAATAATGCACATGCGATTAATACAAAGGCTGTAAATCTGATGTACAGCATCTGGTAGTATCACAGTGGTATAAATAATTAATTGAGGAGAATAATGATGAGAAGACGAATTAAATCAGCCATGCTGATGATTATAATGGTATGTACTCTGTGTGTGAATTCTGTCGTGGCGGAGGCGGAGTCTGCGACAGATTCTGGCGACAGGGTGACTATATTATTTACACATGATATTCATTCCAGACTGGATGAATACAAGGCAAGCCAGGCAGACGGGGAGACTGAGATGATAGGTGGATTTGCCAGAATTAAAACAGAGATTGACAGAGTAAAAGAGGAAGATCCGGCAGCATTTGTATTTGATGCCGGAGATTTTTCTATGGGTACGCTCTATCAGACGATATATGAGACAGATGCGGCAGAGCTTACCATGCTTGGCAAGATTGGTGTGGAAGCAACTACTTTTGGCAATCATGAATTTGACTACCGTGCAGAGGGACTTTCCAATATGTTCCACAGTGCGTTACGTAATGCAGAAGAAGATGCCGAGCTTACATTGCCACAGTTCCTGATTGCGAATATCGATTGGAAAAAGAATAAATCCGATGATAATAAACTGATTCAGACAGCACTGGAAGATTATGGCAGTAAAGAATATACGGTGATTGAGCATGATGGTGTGCAGATTGGCGTGTTTGGTGTACTGGGAGAAGATGCAGCAGCCTGTGCGCCAGAGAGCGGTCTGGAATTTGACGATATTGTAGAGACTTCTAAACGTGTAGTAAAAGAACTGCAGAAGAAAGATGTAGATATGATTGTCTGTCTGTCTCACAGTGGAACCAATGAAGATGAAGATAAGTCTGAGGACGAGATTCTTGCGGAGAAAGTACCAGAGATTGATGTGATCATCAGCGGACATACACATACTACATTGGAACAGCCGATCATTCATGGCAATACGGTGATCGCATCAGCAGGATGCTATGGAGCAAATCTTGGTGAGATGAGCCTTGTACCGGATGGTGATGGCAGATGGACATTGGAAGAATATAAGTTAAAAGCAATGGATGGCACGGTAGAGAAGGATGCGGATATTGAAGCAGAACTTGCACAGTACCGCAGTGTGATTGATGAAGAATATCTGTCCAGATTTGGATATACAATGAATCAGGTATTGGCAGAAAATGACGTGGCATTTGATTCAGTAGATGATATGTATGCAGAACACAGAGAGGCGGGACTTGGTAATCTGATATCTGACTCTTATATCTATGCAGTGAAGCAGGCAGAAGGTGAAGATTACGAGCCGGTGGATCTGGCAGTTGTAGCGACAGGTGTAATTCGTGATTCCTTCCCAAAGGGAGAAATTACGGTATCGGACGCATTTAATGTAAGCGCTCTTGGTATCGGAGCAGACCGTATTACAGGATATCCGCTGGTTAGTGTATATTTGACCGGAGCAGAACTTAAGACGGTAGCAGAGGTGGATGCTTCGGTGTCTTCGCTGATGAGTGCCGCACAGCTTTATCCAAGCGGTATGGCGTGGACATTTAACCCGCACCGCATGATTCTGAATAAAGTGACGGATGTGTATATGACGACTGATCAGGTAGGCAAGGAAGAGCCTTTAACACAGGAGAAGCTTGAAAATATTCAGGATGATAAGTTGTACCGTGTGGTATCGGGACTTTATTCTGCGCAGATGCTTGGTGCAGTAGAAGGACAGTCTAAGGGCATCCTTAAGATCACACCGAAGAATGCAGACGGAGAGCCAATCACAGATTTTGAAAAGTATATTATCCATGATCAGAATGGCGCGGAAGTAAAAGAATGGTACGCACTGGCAAGCTATCTTGAATCCTTCTCTGAAAACGATGAGGGCGTATCTGTAGTACCTGAACGCTATGAGAAGACAGAGAACCGCAAGGTTATCGATGATAGCCGGAATCCAATCGAGTTACTGAAACACCCGAATAAGATCGCATTGGTGATTTATGCTGTTATTCTGGTACTGATCCTGTTGATTGTATTGGTTGTCCGGATATGCTATACTAAAATCCGTGCAAGAAAAAATAAGAAAGAGAATAAGTAAAAAAAGCAATATAAGAATATAAGAAGGTAAGTTATGATAGAGATAGACTTTAAGAAGATAGAACTGGAAGATAAAGATCTCATCACACATTATTTCAAGCATCATACCAGCAGAAGCTGTGAGCGTACATTTGTGAATGTATATTTATGGGCGCGATTTTATCATGTGAAGTTTGCTGAGGTAGAACATACATTGGTATTCCGTACGGAGGATGAGGATGGATTCTCTTTTGCATACCCGGCGGGAGAACCGGAGAATGTTAAGAAAGCGCTGGATGTGTTGATGGTATATAGCAAGGAGCGGGGAGTTCCGTTCCTCATGTATACTGTGACACCGGATAATTTTGAATATCTGGAGAAATGGTATCCGGGAAGATTTGAGATTGAATATGTGGAAGGTGATGCAGATTATGTATATGAATCTGAGAAACTGGCCACACTTTCCGGCAAGAAGCTTCACAGCAAACGTAACCATGTTAATAAGTTTAAAATCGTATATGCAGACCGCTGGTCTTATGAACCGATCAGTGAGGATAATCTGGAAGAATGTGTACAGACAGGTTTGAAATGGCGTAATGAAAATGGCTGTGAAGAGGATGAAGAGAAGAATGCAGAGCTTTGTGTGACGCTGAATTCCCTGCGACTCTTTAAAGAATTAGATCTGGTAGGCGGCGCATTAAGAGTGGATGGCAAGATCATAGCATTTACCATCGGAGAGCCGCTTTCTGAAGATACATTTGTTGTGCACATTGAGAAGGCGCTGGGAGAGATCGAAGGCGCTTACACGATGATCAATCAGCAGTTTGTACAGCATGCCTGTATGGATTATAAATACGTGAATCGCGAAGAAGATACAGGTTCCGAAGGACTCAGAAAAGCGAAACGATCTTACCGTCCGGCATTCATGGTAGAAAAGGGATGGGTAAGAGAAAAGACACAAGATGATCAGACACGGGAGGTAGAAGAATGATAGCAGAGAAAATGAAAGGCCTGGTAGCGAACAGTTCCGCTATTCGTGCCATGTTTGAAGAAGGTAACCGTCTGGCAGGTATTTACGGTGCTGAGAATGTATTTGATTTCAGCCTGGGCAATCCAAATGTACCGGCTCCGGAGGCTGTAAAGAAGGCAATCGAAGATCTGGTTGAGAATGAGGATCCGTTGGTACTTCATGGATACACCAACAGCAACAGTGGTTACGCAGATGTCCGCGAAGCGGTAGCAAAGTCTCTGAACGAACGTTTTGGTACAGCATTTGAGGGAAAGAACATTATCATGACCGTAGGTGCAGCAGGAGGCCTGAATGTTATCCTGAAGACGATCATCAATGCAGGAGATGAGGTGCTGACATTTGCCCCATATTTCGGTGAATACAGAGCCTATGTCAATAACTTTGACGGTGTACTGGTAGAGGTATCTCCGAATACCGTAGATTTTCAGCCGAAGTTGGATGAATTCGAGCAGAAGATCACACCGAAGACAAAAGCAGTTATTGTGAATACACCGAACAATCCGACCGGTGTGGTATATTCCGAAGAGACCATTAAAAAGATGGCAGCTATTATGGAAGCAAAGCAGAAAGAGTACGGAACAGAGATTTTCCTTATTTCTGATGAGCCTTACCGTGAACTGGTATACGATGGAGCAGAGGTACCATATCTAACCAAGTATTATGATAATACGATCGTAGGGTATTCTTACAGCAAATCCCTGTCATTGCCGGGTGAACGTATCGGATATCTGGTAATTCCGGATGAAGTGGCAGACAGCGAAGATATGCTTTCAGCAGCGAACGTAGCAAACCGGATCCTTGGATTCGTAAATGCACCGACCTTACAGCAGAAGATCGTAAAGGCGTGCCTGAATGAAAAGACGGATATTTCCTACTATGACAGAAACAGAGAAGCACTGTACAATGGCTTGAAAGAGTGTGGATTCGACTGCATTAAGCCGGAAGGAGCATTCTATCTGTTTGTGAAGTCGCCGGTTGAGAATGAAAAGGAATTCTGCGAAGCAGGTAAGAAATACAACATTCTGATGGTTCCGGGAAGTTCTTTTGCATGCCCAGGTTATGTAAGACTGGCATATTGTGTATCTTATGAGACGATTGTAAATTCACTTCCGAAATTTGCTGAACTTGCGAAGGAGTACTTTTAGAATATGAAAGCATTTGAGAAGAATATACGAAAGGTAGAGCCGTACGTGCCGGGCGAGCAGCCTGGCCGTAGGGTGATCAAATTGAATACCAATGAGAATCCGTATCCGCCGGCACCAGGCGTGCAGAAGGCAATGGAACAGATCAGTCCGGATAAGCTCCGGATGTATCCGGATCCGACAGCCAGTGTGCTGGTAGACAGCCTGGCAGAGTATTATGGCGTGAATAAAGATCAGGTATTTGTTGGCGTGGGATCAGATGATGTACTGTCGATGTGTTTCCTGACGTTTTTTAATTCCGAGAAACCAATCCTGTTTCCGGACATTACCTATTCTTTCTACAAGGTGTGGGCAGATCTTTACCGGATTCCGTATATCTGTCCGAAGCTTATGGATGATTTCCGCATTCGCAAGGAAGACTATTATCAGGAGAATGGCGGCGTCATATTCCCGAATCCGAATGCACCGACCGGAATCTATGAGGGTCTTGAGTTTGTAGAAGATATCATTGCGCACAATCAGGATGTGATCGTGATTGTAGATGAGGCATATATTGACTTTGCGGGAAAGTCTGCACTGGAACTGATCGATAAGTACGAGAATCTGATCGTGGTACAGACCTTTTCCAAATCCCGCTCTATGGCAGGAATGCGTATTGGATATGCCATCAGTAATCCGACGCTGATCAAATATCTGAATGATGCCAAATATTCATTTAATTCCTATACTATGAATCAGGCGGCGCTGGTATGTGGCGCGGAAGCTGTGAAGGATAAGGTATATTTTGAGGAGACCGTTCAGAAGATCGTAGAGACGAGAGCATGGTCTGTGGAACAGTTCAAAGAACTGGGATTTAAATGCCTGGATTCGCAGGCAAACTTCATATTTGTGATGCATCCGGAATATGATGCGAAAGAGATGTTTGAGGCATTGAAGAAAGAAGACATCTATGTAAGATTCTGGGGCAGTGAGCGCATTGAACAGTATATGCGTGTGACTGTGGGCACCAGAGAAGAGATGGAAGCGTTGTTTGCTTTCCTGAGAAGATATATTAAAGGAGAATAATTATGACAGAGACACTTGTGCAGGGGATTATCCATGCATTGAGCGGTACATTGAGCAAAGAGGCAATTGTATTCGTGATCTCAATGATCCCGATTCTGGAGCTTCGAGGAGCACTTCTGGTGGCAGGACCTGTGCTTGGTGTACCGGTAGCAAAGGCAATTCCGCTTTGTGTAATCGGTAATATCGTTCCGGTGCCATTTATCCTGCTTCTGATCACACCAATCTTTACTTGGCTGAAAGGCACGAAGACCTTTAAACCGATGGTACACAGACTGGAAGCACGTGCCATGAGTAAGAGTGATCAGATTGAGAAATATGAGTTCTGGGGGCTGGTACTCTTTGTGGGAATTCCGCTTCCAGGTACAGGAGCGTGGACAGGATCGCTGATCGCAGCACTTCTGGGTGTGAAGTTCCGCAAAGCATTTCCGGCGGTTGTGCTTGGAATCTGTATGGCGACAGTGATTATGTGGTTTATTTCATATGTAATTTTAGGCGGTGTACATTTACTGGGGTAATCAAATGAAAAAGAAGAAAGATACAATTGATCTGACCAAGGGATCAGTTGCGAAGGGGATCGTTGCATTTACGATTCCTTTAATTTTCGGACAACTATTACAACAATTATATAATATGGCAGATGCCTGGGTAGTCGGTAACTTTGCGGACAATACGGCATTTGCAGCGGTAAGCACATCGGGAAGCCTCGTCTTTCTGGTGGTAGGAATGTTTAATGGTATTGCTATCGGAGGAGGAGTGGTGATATCCCGCTATGTGGGAGCTGAGGATGAGAAAAATATCGAGAGATCGATCCATACCAATATCCTGTTCGGTATCATTGCATCGGTGTTGATGACAGCGATCGGGCTGATTTTTGCTCCGCAGATTCTGAATATGATGGATGTGCCGGAGAATGTGCTACCACAGTCACTGACCTATTTTAAGATTTATTTTGCAGGCAGTGCAACGATCATCATGTATAACATTTTCATGTCCATTATGCGGGCACTTGGAGACAGTGTGCGGCCGATGTATTATCTGGCGATCTGTTCTGCTGTGAATGTGGTGCTGGATCTGATCTTTGTGGCAGTCTTTCACTGGGGCGTGGCAGGAGCGGCTATCGCAACGGTGATCGCACAGGGCTTAAGTGCTGTACTCTGTATATTAAGGATGAGGAAGAATCAGGGATGCACAAGGGTCAGTATTAAGAAGCTGAAATATCATGCGCATATCATGGGAGATGTGATTCGTCAGGGACTTCCGGCTGGTATCCAGAATTCAGTTATCAGCATTGGTAATCTGGTAGTACAGACCAATATCAATTCCTTTGGAGAATATGCCATGTCGGGCGCAGGATCACATTCAAAAGTGGAAGGCTTTGTGTTTATCCCGATCATGGCGATGTCTTTAACGATGTCTACGTTCATCAGCCAGAATCTGGGTGCAAAGGAGTACGAACGCGCAAAGAAAGGAGCAATCTTTGGTATCGTAAGCTGTGCCGTAGTTGCTGCGATGATTGGCATTATGGAATACATCTATGCGCCATGGCTGGTAGGAATCTTTGCCAAGGCACCGAAAGCGGCTGAATTTGGCGTGATACAGGAGCGTACAGTGTGTCTGTTCTATTTTCTGCTTGCGTTCTCACACAGCGCGACAGGCGTGTTGAGAGGCTGCGGCAAGTCTGTGATACCTATGGCAACGATGCTTGGTTTCTGGTGCGGGTTCCGTATTGTGTATGTGACCATTGCAATACGTATTGTTCCGGTATTTAAGACTATCTGTTGGGCCTATCCGATCACATGGTCACTGAGCAGTCTGGTATTTCTGCTGTTCTTGTTAAAGACGGACTGGACGCACAGTTATGAGAAGATTACAGCGTGATAGAAGGATTAACATTTGCATGCCTAATTTAACTTAAACTTAACAGAGTGATACATGGAGATTTAACTATGGATTGTTATACTACCCTCAGAAAGCGAAAAGAGATAACTCGCAGAAAGAGGGTAGTTTTATTATGAGAAAACTATGGAAATTACTGGCAGCAAATTGTGGGGAAAAATATATAGCAGCATTGTTCCGCGGAGTGTTTACTTTTATCTGTATGGCAGTTGTGGCACTGCCTGTAATGATGTTTGGACTCAGTGCTTCCTGGGATTTATCAGAATGTCTGTGGTCAGCATTTCTGACAGGAGGTTATGCGGGTGTAGCCGGATACCTGATTTCAATTTTTTATGAATTGAATCATGTGAAGCGAGAAGCAGAGTAAGAAGAGAATATGGGATAAAGAAAGATCACACAATGAGGGTGCATTGTGTGATCTTATATGTCTTTAAGAATATTATTCTGCCTGATCTAATGTCTTAAGGCATTCTATAAGGGCTTCAACCGCTTCTTTCTCGTCCGGTCCGTCAGCGGAAAGGACGATTTCGTCGTTCTGCGCAAGACACAGTGCAAGGACGAATACGACGGATTTGGCATTTGCTTTTTTCATGGGATCATCCGCGCGTTCTACGAATACATGAGAAGAAAACTGACTGGCTGTGTGGGTAAATACGCTGGCTGCACGGCCATGAATTCCTAATGGGTTAACGACTTTCGCTTTCTTTGTATACATATCATTGCCCTCCAATATTCAATTAATCATTTAATCTGGTCAGTGCCTCTCCGCACTGAGCATCCGTAACTAATACGTTAATATAGCCTCCCTTTATAGCACCACGTATGGCTTCGGCCTTTCGTACACCGTTGGCAATACCGATGGCATAAGGGACTTTTTTTAATTTGTTCAGATTCACACCGACGATCTGTTTATTATACGGGAAGCGATCAGTTCGACCTTCTTTATCGAAGAGATGCATGCAGATATCTCCACATACCTGGTCTTTGATGGCTTGCTGTTTCATTTCGTCCGAATAGTATCCACTTCGAAAAGCAGAAGAGGTGTTGTCTGCTGTACCGATACCGACCAGAGCTACATTCAAATGATCATAAGCGTTCATGATCTGTCTGATGCTGTCTTCTTTCATAAGAGTGCGTTTGGTCTGTACATGAGAGACAACTGCAGGGACATACAGATGCTGTCCTTCCCCGCAGAAGGCTTTTGACAGGTGGTCTACGACGTGATTCGCATCCAGTGTGTAATCTATATTACCGGTCCCACCTAGAAGCGGGATAAATGTGAGATTCTGAAACTGTCTGGGAGCATATGGTGCAATATAACGGATTGTTGTACCCATGCCTACGCCGATGATATCATTGTCTTTCAATATGGACTTCAGATAACCTGCTGCGGCTTTTCCCAGAACATCTTTTTGCTGATTGGTGGTGCTTACAGTGTCTGCAATAATGACTTCCTGCAGATGGTACGTCTTTTCCAGCTTCTGTTCCAGTTCAGAATAACGCCTTTCCTGTGGATCGGAGATCGTGATTTCTACGATTCGCTTTAATTTGGCACTTTTTAGAAGTCTGGCAACGGTAGGTCTGGAGATGTCCATAATCTTAGCAATGTCACTCTGACTCATATCACGATTGTAATAGAGATCGCATACACGCAGCATCATACGCTCGTTATCAACAATTTTTCTCATAAATATATTTCGCTAGATCCTTTCTTCCTCCCAGTGGTCCAGCTCATCTTTGAGGGCAGCTAACAGCTGATCTTCCGGCATCTTTCGGAGTATCTTGCCTTTTTTAAACAGAAGTCCTTCACCGCATCCGCCGGCTACGCCGAGATCTGCTTCTCTGGCTTCTCCGGGACCGTTGACTACACAACCCATAACGGCAACTCTGAGATCCAGATCATACTGAGCTACCAGCTTTTCTACCTGGTTGGCAAGTGTGATCAGATCGATCTGTGTACGTCCGCAGGTCGGGCAGGAGATGACCTCAATACCGGCCTTTCTGAGTCCTAAGGCAGCCAGGATCTTCTTGGCTGTATTGATCTCTTCGACACGTTCTCCGGTCAGGGATACACGAACCGTATTACCGATGCCCTGATACAGGATAGCACCCAGTCCGACGCTGGACTTAATAATGCCTCCACCCAGAGGACCTGATTCAGTGATTCCTACATGGAGAGGATAATCTGTTTTCTGTACCATCAGCTCGTAAGCTCTGATGCACATCATGACATCCGATGACTTGATGCTGACGATGATATCTTTTAATCCGTATTGTTCTACAATGTGGATCTTGTCAAGGGCACTTTCTACCAGTCCCTCAGCAGTTACGCCGCCGTATTTTTGAACCAGGTGCTTTTCCAGAGATCCGCTGTTGACACCGATACGGATCGGTACATGATATTCAATCGCTTTCTCTACGACTGCCTGGATACGTTCCGGTGCTCCGATATTGCCGGGATTGATTCGGATCTTATCTGCTCCATTCTCGATTGCTGCGATAGCAAGTCGATAATCAAAGTGGATATCTGCCACAAGAGGAATATTAATTTGTTTCTTGATTTCCGAAATAGCTCTGGCTGCTTCCATATCCGGTACAGCGCAGCGGATGATTTCGCATCCGGCAGCAGCAAGTTCATTGATCTGCTTTACCGTTGCGGCTACATCCTGCGTTCTGGTATTTGTCATAGACTGAATGGAAATAGGAGCGTCACCACCGACTGGGACATTGCCCACCATTACCTGTCTTGTTTTGTTTCTATACATAGCTTTTTCCTCCAATAACAGCCTGTAAATCCTCGTGTTTCTTCTATAATATATCTGTCATTTGTTATCTGTGCTTTTTGAATATGCGCAAAAACATACAGTTTCTATTATAGTACAACATAGGATGCTTGTAAATGGAAAACCTTGTTACTTTTTCGGGTGATTCCAACGGAAAAGCTGTGAAAACTGACAAACACAGGGCATTTCATTTGCGGAAATAAAATGGTATTTTATTTGTAAAGTTCAGGTTGCGGTATGATCAGAGTTCTTCGAATTTAACCACTGGCATATGAAATGCTAACTCGTCTAACAGGTGGGAAGCGTCAAAATTACGCCCGACCAGAAGAGAGAGGCGAACCTCCAGATGCCCTTTGGAAGCACCCTGTGGTGCGTCGTTGATGGTAATATTTGCGACTTTGATACCGCATAGCTTTATGGTTTTGAGAAGGCATGGGATATCATCGGACTTCTCAATTTCAATCAGGAGTTCCATTCCTACCAGAGTAGAAGTGTGGCCTTCTACTTTGTGCAGCACGCTCAATACGATCAGCATGGTCACAGTGGCGAGAAATCCGCCTTCGAAGTATCCGCAGCCGAATGCAAGACCGACACATGCCATGGTCCATAGTCCGGCGGCTGTAGTAAGACCGGTTACACGTTTGCCGTTGGCAAGGATCGTGCCGGCACCGAGAAAACCAATGCCGTTGATAACCTGTGCGCCAAGTCTTGCAGGATCAGCATTGGGATTGATCATAGTAACCAGATACTGATCGACACACATGACAATACATGCGCCGAGTGCTACCAGAATATGCGTACGAAATCCGGCGGCTCTTCCTTCCAGACCACGTTCATAACCGATCAGGCCTGCGGAAATACAGGTGAACAGGACGCGCAGTGCAATGGACAGGAATGAAAAGTCCCGGATAGGGTCAAATAGTTTCAGCATCAGCTTGCCTCCTGTCAGATGATAAATTCTGAACGGATATCCGGAGTGTAGATCTCGCCGTTGTATGCGGAACCTGCGCGGATCCGCATGAATGGGATATCGCCGTCACTTGGCAGATGGTAGAGACACAGCTCTTTGACATTGCCGTTGGCAGCGGTCTGACCAGCTTCGATATCGGTCATGTGACCGGCACCGATGGTGTGTCTGGTTCCCATGGAAATGGTTGCTTCACAGATCAGAAGGTCAGCACCTTTGATGAAATCTGTGTGTGACGGATCATATGTGGTATCCGTATAATATACGATCGTTTTACCATTTTTCTCAATGCGGAATGCATAGCATTCGATCGTATGATTGACTTTCTTGACGGTAATGTCTGCGCCTGCCATATGTATCTTCATGCCGTCTTCCAGTATGTGGGTATCGCAGAATGGATATTGTACTGCATCCCACATGGTTTCCGGAGTCTTTGGCGCATAGACCTGTGGCTTGTTGGAACGAAGACCTACACGCAATGCATAGTTGATAGCGTAATACAGGCATCCGACATCTCCCATGTGGTCATAATGAAGATGGGAGAGGAGTACTCCCTGGAACTGATCGGTCAGATTGGCGTGCTCAAAATATTTGGATAACACACCGCCGCCACAGTCTAACAGGAACTTACCTTCGCTTGTAGTGACAAGTACGCCGCAGGTTGCACCGCCCGGTTGTGGAAATGCGCCCCACCAGCCTAAGATATTGATCTTAAATGTAAAATTATTAAAATTACTCATCTAACCACACCGCCTTTTTGATGTCTACTGCGATATCAGCACCTTCCGGCTGGATGAAGCTGACATCAGTCAGAAGACGGAACATTTCGCATCCAGGAGCTTCCAGGTAATATTCAATCTGACTGCCCTGATACAGAGCGCGTCGGATATGTGCTTTTAATGGAGAAGCTTCATTTGGTGCCATATGATGCGCACGTACGGCTACAAAGCCCTGCTCATTTTTAGAATCTACATATGGTACTTTCAACGGATAACATCCGGCTACCATGATGTCCATCATGCCATCGCTGTCACGGACAGCATCCGCCTTTTTCGTGGCTGGCAGAATGTTGGCAGATCCGATGAAACGTGCCACAAATGTATTGACTGGTTCTTCGTAGAGTTCATAAGGAGAAGCAAACTGTTCCAGAACTCCCTTTCTCACGACTGCTACACGGTCTGACATGGTCATAGCCTCAATCTGATCATGTGTTACGTTGATAATGGTAATGTGCTGGGTGCGCTGGATCTCTTTGATTTCACCGCGCATTTCTTCGCGGAGTGCAGCGTCCAGATTGGAGAGTGGCTCATCTAAAAGCAGAAGCTTTGGCTTCATGACCAGTGCGCGGGCAAGGGCGACACGTTGCTGCTGTCCGCCGGACAGCTCGTGAGCCATACGGTTTTCTAACCCTTCCAGGTGTACGACCTTCAATACACGCATAACCTCACTCTTGATTTCGTCTTTGCTGACCTTGCGAAGTTTTAGCGGATATGCTACATTATCAAATACTTTCATATGTGGCCATACAGCATATGACTGGAATACCATGCCGATATTACGCTTCTCAGGAGCAATCGGGGCTATGCGGTTCTCAACATCAACCAACAGTTTATCGTCCAGATAGATCTGTCCACCGGTAGGCTCGATGAATCCCGCAATCATGCGGAGAATTGTCGTTTTACCACAACCGGATGGTCCTACGATGGTCAGAAGCTGACTGTCCTCAACTTCGATATTTACTTTGTTAACAACGGTATGGTCCCCATAGGACTTTGTAAGATTACGGATAGATAATTTTCCCATTATTCAATACCTCCTTTTTGTATCAGTCTTTATCAGTCTGGCTGTTAACCAGAAGATTGATAAAGACAACCAGAATAATCAGTATAATAGCAATTGCTGCAGTTAAAAGAATACGTCCTTCTTCTTTGGCGGAGAATACAATAGTTCCGATGGTCTCATTACCTACTGACCACAGCAGGCTTGAAAGTGACAGCTCGGAGATGGTAGGTGCTACTACCAGGAAGAAAGAACTGATCAAACTGCTCTTTAATAAAGGAAGCATGACATCCTTAAATGCCCGGAGCTGTGATGCTCCGGAGATCCGGGCAGCTTCTTCCAGAGAGGTGTCTACCTGACTGATGGCACCGGATATATTGTTGTAGCCCAGATTCATAAACCTGGCAATATAAGCAATCAATAAGATCCAGATTGTGTTATAAAGTCTCACGCCTGCAATAGGCTGTGAAAACGCAAGGATCATGGACAGTGCAATGATGACACCAGGTACTGCATAAGGAAGTACAACGGTCATCTGCATGAATTTCACGCCCTTTACACCACGGACACCGCCGCGAATGCTGATATAAGCAATGATCATAGTAACGATTGTGATCACAAGACTGGAGGTAACAGACAGGAACAGACTGTTCTTAAATGCTCTTGCCACATTCTGGATCTGCAGCATTTGTGTAAAGTTCTGGAATGTCATGTTCTCCGGACCGAATGGAAGACCGTAAGTCTTGGTCAGAGATGTGATCAGCGTTGCAAGGATTGGTGCACAGGTTGTGAACAGGAAGAAGATTACCAGGATTGCAAAGAGGATCCAACGAGGTCCCTTGTTCAACTTGGTAGGTTCTACCGCTGCACTTTTACCGCTTACAACAACGAACTTATTAGTTGCAAGGACTCTGTTGTATACCCACAGACCGACCAGTCCAAAGAGGGATAAGAACAGAGAATATGCGGATGCAACCTGAAGGTTGTTTGCGATCGTTGAGTTGTTGATCATGTAATATATCTGAGTGGTCATCAGGTGGATCTGATTCGGGGCACCTAATACAGAGGATACACCGAAGTCCGCCAGAATGAACATAAATGTCAATAACATGGCACCCATAATAGAAGGGGTGATCAGTGGAAGCGTAATGTCACGCAGGGTGCGCCATGGAGAGGCACCGGAGATACGTGCTGCTTCTTCAACAGAGGCGGAGATACGCTTCATGGTAGGTAATACTACGATAAAAGACACCGCATAACGGTACATGGACATGATAAAGATCATGCCGCCCAGACTGTAGATATTCATTGGAGCCTGCTCAAATCCGAAAGTGTTCATTAAAAATTTGTTGAAATATCCTACCGGCCCCAAAAGAAATGTCCATGCGATCGCCCCGATAAAAGGAGGGATAAAGTAAGGAATCGATAGGAGTCTTTTCCAGTATTTTACGCCGGGAACATTGGTGCGAACAACTACCCATGATAAAAATACACCGATGATGGTGGAAAATATAGTGGCAGGAATTACTACGATAAATGAGTTTTTCATACTCCGCAGAATACCTGGATCTGAGAATACGGTAACATAGTTATCAAGGCCATATCCGTCACCTACCTTCAAACTGTTCAGTATCAGACGGATAGAAGGATAGATAACAGACAGTGCAAGAAAAGCTACGACTACCCACCAGATGATCGTAGGCGCGAGAGAACCGCGCGAAGAATTGGAGCCGTTTTTCTTAAACATGGTATCACGTCCTTTCTTAAAAATATTGGTTAAATAATGCTTTTGTCCATTTATGAGCAAGCTCGTGTGGGTGAAAAACCTTAGACCTTGGCATTATATAAAAACAGCAGGAACCGGCAAAAGCGCGGCTCCTGCTGTCGAAGTTACTTCTATAGCGGTGTGCTATTGTGCTCCGAAAATGCTTGTGAACTTTTCAAGCATAGAGCCTGAGTTCTCTCTCATGTAGTTAACGTCCATCGGTAATACTTTGATATCATCAATGGTCGGTACTTCTGTTCCTTCAGCAGCTTCGCTGATCATTGGAACATAGCCCTGCTGTACAAACAGCTTCTGAGTCTCGATGTCGAACATATAGTTAACAAATGCTTCAGCAGCAGCTTTGTCGTCATCAGACATGTTGTCCATCAGACAGAGTGGCGTAGGAATCAGTACAGATCCAGATTCCGGATATACGTAATCGATCGGAGAACCTTCGTTCTTGGAATTACGTGGCAGGTAGTCAACAATAACAGCACCTTTGTACTCGCCGGATGCTACCTTAGTGAGGAGGGTACCGTTGGACTGCTCCATCTTGACATCGTTGTCAGCAAGCTTCTGATACCAGTCCCATCCAACTGTGGATTCGTTGTCCGGTTCTACATGAACAGAAAGTGTTGTCATAGCTCCACCGGAGTATGCAGGATTTGCAATTGCAAGAGATCCTTTGTAGTCATCAGTTGTAACATCGTCCCAATCCTTAGGAGCTTTGTCAATCTGTGTGGTGTTGTAAGCCAGTACAGAGTAGATCGCGCGTACTTCATGACCCATACCGTCATTGTACTTATAAGTATCCGGAAGATCCTTCGCACTCTCAGGAGAGTAGTGGTAGATCAGACCCTGATCGTCCAGGTCATACATATAACCCAGGTCTGCAAACCACAGAACATTGGCATCTGTGCCACCGGCGTCCAGCTCGGTAGATAGCTTAGTCTTAACATCACCGGTACCGGAACGATACAGTTCGTATGTAACGCCAGGATTCTTAGATACGAAATCATCTAACATCTCAGTAACCAGATCCTGAGGCTCTGATGTGTAAATAACCAGGTGTCCTTTCAATTCGTCATTTGTCGCTTCGTCGCTGCTTTCTTTTTTGTCGGTGTCAGCAGATTTGTCATCACTGCCGGATGCACAGCCGATCAGTCCGAGTGTCAGCATCAAACATACTAAAAGTGACAGAAATTTTTTCATAGTGAACCTCCTCTCAGTCCGCTCTTAAAAAGTTGATGTTTGCAAATGTAAAAAACCCGTTGCAAATTTATTGATTACATTTTTACAATAACATGAAAGATGCTTTCTGTAAAGAGTAAAACGTGTAAAAATGAGTTAAATGTAAGTAAAATGAGAAGTGCTTGCAAAACGTCTGGAAACAGGATAGACTAGGAGATGAAAGGGGTGGTGGAACACTATGAAGATAGTAGATCTGCATGCACACACAACCGCGTCGGATGGCTCATATACGCCGACAGAGCTTGTTGGATACGCAAAGAAAAAGGGACTTAGCGCGATTGCGATTACAGACCATGACACCATAGCCGGAGTGGAGGAGGCTTCTATAGAAGGCAGGAAGCTGGGGATTCGGGTAATCCCAGGAGCGGAGCTCAGTACTCGCATGGACGACTGTGATGTACACATGACCTCTCTTTTTATCAATTGTAAAAATGAACAACTAATTAAGCGGCTGGATGATATGGCTGCGAGCCGTCAGGAACGCAATTATAAGATGGTAGATAAGCTTCATGAGGCAGGCTTTCAGATAGACAGAAGTGATCTGGATGCACTTGGAGAGGGGAAAATCTTGGCGAGAGGGCATATTGCCCAGATTCTGATTGCAAGAGGATATGCCACAGAACTCAAAGAAGCACTGCGCAAGTATCTGTCCAAGGGCACGCCGGGATATGTACAAAAGGAAGTCCTGTCACCGGAAGAGTGTATTCAATTAGTCCATGATGCGGGAGGACTGATCTTTGTAGCACATCTGCATCAGATCGATCCGCAGGATCCGGAACACTGTAAGAATGTGGCGAGACGTCTGATACGCATGGGAGCGGACGGACTGGAGACCCAGTACTGTGAGTTTGATGATGAATGGCGTCAGGCAACAGAGCAGATTGCGCAGGAATGCGGATGCCTGAGGTCTGGTGGAAGTGATTTCCATGGAGCTATGAAGAAGGGTCTGGATCTCGCCTGTGGATATGGTGATCTGCAAGTTCCATATACATTTCTGGAGGCCATGGATGCGGAATTAGCACGAAGACAAAATGAAAGACAGGTAATTAAAACTTGCAAAAACCAAACAAAATGTTAAAAACAATCAAGAAAAATGAATTGATACATTTTATCTAATTCATTTCATAAAACTAAAAATGGCGAAACAGGATTGACCTGAGCAGATGTTTCCTATATAATGAATCCCAATCGAACATGTGCATCACAAAGGCGTGCTGTAGATACTGCAAAGAGCAGTGTCTCAGTGCGCCTTTTTGTATCTGGATAAATCAGAAAGGGGAATGCTTATATGAGTGGATTTGCAAGTAAAGGTCTGTACAGACCGCAATTTGAACATGATAACTGCGGAATCGGCGCGATCGTCAATATCAAAGGAGAAAAATCTCACAAAACCGTTGAGAATGCGCTGGAGATCGTTGAGAATCTGGAGCACAGAGCCGGTAAGGATGCAGAAGGCAAGACCGGAGATGGTGTTGGTATTCTGTCACAGGTTTCACACCGTTTCTTCTCAAAGGTCTGTAAACCGTTAGGAATCCGTCTGGACGGAGAACGGGATTACGGTGTGGGTATGTTTTTCTTCCCACAGGATGAGCTGAAGCGAAATCAGGCAAAGAAGATTTTTGAAGTCATTACCGAAAAAGAAGGTCTGGAATTCCTGGGATGGAGAAAAGTGCCGATCCGTTCCGAAGTGCTTGGCAAGAAAGCACTGGAATGTATGCCGTGCATTGAACAGGCATTTATCCGCCGTCCATCTCAGATTGCCAGGGGTCTGGATTTTGACCGTCGTCTGTATGTGGCAAGAAAGGTATTTGAGCAGAGTAATGATACCTATGTATGCTCTCTGTCCAGCCGTACTATCGTATACAAAGGTATGTTCTTAGTCGGACAGCTTCGTCTGTTCTTTGAAGATCTGCAGGATCCGGATTTTGAATCCGCGATTGCAATTGTGCATTCCCGTTTTAGTACGAATACCAATCCAAGCTGGGAGCGTGCACATCCGAACCGCTTTATTGTACATAATGGTGAGATCAATACGATCCGGGGCAATGTGGATAAGATGCGTGCAAGGGAAGAGACGATGGAATCACCATATCTGAAAGGCGAGATGCTGAAGGTACTGCCTGCCATCGATAATACAGGTTCAGATTCTGCAATGTTGGATAATACATTGGAATTCATGGTAATGAATGGTATGGAACTGCCGCTTGCAGTGATGATCTCTATTCCGGAACCATGGGCAAATAACCGCAGTATGCCACAGAATCAGAAAGACTTTTATCAGTATTATGCGACGATGATGGAGCCATGGGATGGTCCGGCATCCATCCTGTTTTCAGATGGAGACTGTATGGGAGCAGTGCTTGACCGTAATGGTCTGCGTCCATCACGTTACTATATTATGGATGATGACACATTGATTCTGTCATCAGAAGTAGGCGTACTTCCATTAGATCCGGCACGTATTGTGGTAAAAGAACGTCTGCATCCCGGTAAAATGCTGTTAGTGGATACGGTAAAAGGCCGCGTGATCGATGATCAGGAACTGAAGAATATGTATGCCGACAGAGAACCATATGGTGAATGGTTGGATGGAGCACTGATCGAATTAAAGGATCTGAAGATTCCGAATGAATCAGTCCAGACCTATACAAAAGAAGAGTGCAAGCGTCTGCAGAAAGCATTTGGTTACACCTATGAAGATGTACGGACAACAATCCTGCCCATGGCAGTAAAAGGTGGAGAAGGCATTTCTTCCATGGGTATTGATGTGCCGCTGGCGGTATTGTCTGATAAGAGACAGCCGTTATTTGGTTATTTTAAGCAGTTGTTCGCACAGGTAACCAATCCGCCAATCGATGCGATACGTGAGAAAGTGGTAACCTCTACTACCGTATATCTTGGAAAAGATGGTAACCTGCTGGAAGAAAAAGCAGAGAACTGCAGGATGCTTAAGGTGAATAATCCAATTCTTACAGATACGGATCTCCTGAAGATTAAGACAATGAAGCAGGATGGCTATCAGGTAGCTGTGATTCCGACTACTTATTATAAAAACTCAAATCTGGAAACCATGATGGATTATCTGTTTGTACAGGTAGATAAGGCAATTAATGAAGGAGCGAACATTTTAATCCTGTCTGACAGAGGAGTGGATGAATTTCATGTGGCAATTCCGTCACTGCTTGCAGTATCCGGGGTACAGCAGCATCTGGTAAGAACCAAGAAACGTACTGCGGTAGGAATCATTATTGAAACTGGTGAACCGAAGGCTGTACATGAATTCGCGACCCTTCTCGGTTACGGAGCCTGTGCGGTGAACCCATATCTGGCATACGCGAGCATCCATCAGCTGATTGAGGATGATATGCTTCAGAAGGATTACTATGCGGCAGTAGAAGCATACAGTAACGGTATACTAGCGGGGATTGTTAAGATTGCATCTAAGATGGGTATTTCTACCATTCAGTCGTATCAGGGTGCCAAGATATTTGAAGCATTGGGTTTGAAACAGTCCTTTATTGATAAATATTTTACCGATACAGTTAGCCGTGTTGGCGGTATTGGTATCGAGGAGATTGCAGAAGATTATGCAAAAATGCATGCGGAAGCCTTTGATCTGTTGGGCTATGATTCTGATATGACGCTGGACAGCATAGGTCAGCACAAGAGTAAAAGCCAGGGCGAGCAGCATCTGTATAATCCTAAGACAATCCATCTGCTGCAGCAGTCTACACAGACAGGCAATTATGAACTGTTCCGGGAATATACGGAACTGGTCAATGAAGAGGGTGCCGGAATTAATCTGCGAGGACAGTTTGAATTTAACTTCCCGGAGAAAGGCGTGCCAATCGAAGAAGTAGAATCTGTAGACGAGATCGTGACAAGATTTAAGACAGGAGCCATGTCCTATGGATCTATCTCAAAGGAGGCTCATGAGACGATGGCACTTGCCATGAACAGTCTGCATGGTAAATCCAACAGTGGTGAAGGTGGAGAAGAAATCGAACGACTGGATTCTGACCGCTGTTCTGCTATCAAACAGATCGCATCCGGACGTTTTGGTGTCACCAGCCGTTATCTGGTAAGTGCAAAAGAAATCCAGATCAAAATGGCGCAGGGAGCAAAACCAGGTGAAGGTGGACATCTGCCAGCCGGAAAGGTCTATCCTTGGATTGCTAAGACCAGACATTCAACCTCTGGTGTAGGTCTGATCTCACCGCCGCCGCATCATGATATTTATTCGATTGAAGATCTGGCACAGCTGATCTATGATTGTAAGAATGCGAACAAGGACGCACGTATTTCGGTCAAATTAGTATCTGAGGCGGGAGTCGGAACAATTGCTGCAGGTGTAGCAAAGGCAGGAGCAGGACTGATCCTTATCTCCGGATATGACGGCGGTACAGGAGCGGCATCGGGAAGTTCAATCCATAATGCGGGACTTCCGTGGGAGCTCGGACTTGCGGAGACGCATCAGACACTGCTACAGAACGGACTGCGTGATCGTGTACGCATCGAGACAGATGGAAAATTAATGAGTGGTCGTGATGTGGCAATCGCAGCAATCCTTGGAGCAGAGGAATTCGGTTTTGCCACGGCACCATTGGTAACTATGGGATGTGTGATGATGAGAGTCTGCAATCTGGATACCTGCCCGGTTGGTATCGCAACCCAGAATCCGGAACTTCGTAAACGTTTCCGTGGAAAGCCGGAATATGTTGTGAACTTTATGCGGTTTATAGCACAGAATTTGAGAGAATATATGGCAAAACTCGGTGTGCATACGATTGATGAACTGGTAGGAAGAACAGATCTGCTGCGTGTAAAAGAGCATCCGAAGTCCAGACATGCGTCTACACTGGATCTGTCCGGTATTCTGAGACAGGACTATGCAGGGTCAGCAGAACAGACCTTTAACCCGGCAAAGAAGTTTGACTTTGAACTGGAGAAGACACTGGATGAGAAGGTGCTGTTGAAAGAACTTGGCAAGGCACTGGAGAAGAAGCAGAAGAAGAGTATCCATGTAAAGGTATCCAATGTAAACCGTACCTTTGGTACAATCTTTGGTTCGGAGATTACCAGACATTATCCGGAAGGACTGCCGGAGGATCATTTTGTGATCCACTGTGAAGGTGCCGGAGGACAGAGCTTTGGTGCATTTATCCCGAAGGGTCTGACACTGGAACTGACCGGTGACAGCAATGACTATTTCGGAAAAGGTCTGTCCGGTGGTAAGCTTGTGGTATTCCCACCGAAGGAAGTTACCTATCGCCACAATGAAAATATGATCATCGGTAATGTAGCACTTTATGGTGCAACGGATGGTAAGGCATTTATTAACGGACTCGCAGGCGAACGTTTCTGTGTCCGTAATTCGGGCGCAATGGCAGTCGCAGAAGGTGTCGGAGATCACGGCTGTGAATACATGACCGGAGGACGTGTCGCAATCCTTGGACCTGTCGGCAAGAACTTCGCAGCAGGTATGAGTGGCGGTATCGCGTATGTGCTGGATCAAGATAATACGCTTTACCGTAAGATTAATAAAGGCATGGTAAATATGGTGCATGTCACTTCTAAATATGACATTCTGGAACTGCAGGGCATGATCGAAGAACATGTGAAGCATACAGGTTCCGAGATCGGACAGGAGATATTAGATCATTTTGAAGAATATCTGCCGAAATTTAAAAAGGTCATCCCGTTTGACTATGAGAAGATGCAGACCTTCGTGCTTCAGATGGAAGAGAAAGGTCTAAGCAGCGAACAGGCAAAGATCGAAGCATTTTATGCGATCAAGAACGGAAAGGAATAGGAGGGGTGAACCATGGGAAAAGCAACAGGATTTTTAGATTATGAGAGACAGGATAAAAAGGCAGAAGCACCAAAGGAAAGGATCAGCCATTTTCGGGAGTTCCATAAGCCATTGACGGAAGAAGAACAGAAAAAACAGGGAGCCCGATGTATGGATTGTGGAGTACCGTTTTGCCAGGCGGGTATGATGATCGCCGGAATGGCAAGTGGATGTCCGTTAAATAATCTGGTGCCGGAATGGAATGATCTGGTCTATCATGGCAACTGGCAGCTTGCCTATGACCGACTTCATAAGACGAATAACTTTCCGGAATTTACGTCCAGAGTCTGCCCGGCACTTTGTGAGAAGGCATGTACCTGCAATCTAAATGGAGATCCGGTGGCAACGCGTTCTAATGAATATTCAATCATAGAACGGGCGTATGCTGAAGGATACGCTGCTCCGAAGCCGCCAAAGACGCGTACCGGCAAGAAAGTGGCTGTCATAGGTTCCGGTCCGTCCGGACTTGCGGCAGCAGATCAGCTGAATAAGCGGGGACATTTGGTCACCGTATATGAAAGAGAAGATAAAGCAGGCGGTCTGCTGCGCTATGGGATTCCGAATATGAAGCTGGAGAAGCATATCATCGACCGGAAGATTGCAGTCATGGAGCAGGAAGGCGTAACCTTTGTCTATAACTGTAATGTGGGAAAGGATAAGAAAGCGGCAGAGCTTTTGAAGGAATATGACCGTGTTATCCTTGCCTGTGGAGCCAAGAATCCACGTGACATCAAAGTACCGGGAAGAGATGCGAAAGGGATCTATTTTGCTGTAGATTTCCTGACTTCCACTACGAAGGCACTCTGGGCAGATCCGGAAAAGGGAAAAGAGGCAAAAGCATCTTTATTGAAAGCAGGAAGCTGTATTTCTGCCAAAGGCAAGAGAGTTATGATCATTGGAGGCGGTGATACGGGAAATGACTGTTGTGGTACTGCGATGCGTCATGGAGCCAAATCTGTCCTTCAACTGGAAATGATGCCGAAAGCACCGGAAGAACGTCTGCCATCCAATCCATGGCCGGAGTGGCCTAAGATTCTGAAGACGGATTATGGTCAGGAAGAAGTGGCAGCAGTATTTGGCAAGGATCCTCGTGTCTATCAGACTACGGTAAAGGAGTTTATCAAGGATAAAAACGGCAATGTATGCAAGGCTGTTCTGGTGAAACTGGAAAGCAAAGCGGACGAGAAGAGTGGGCGCAGAATGATGACTGAAGTAGCAGGCAGTGAATATGAAGTGGCAGTAGATCTGGTGCTGATCGCAGCAGGATTCTTAGGCTGTGAGGAGTATGTTACCAAGGCATTCGGCGTAGAGCGAAATGCCCGCACGAATGTACAGACGGAGCCGGGGGCATATGCGACCAGCGTGAAAAATGTCTACACGGCAGGTGATATGCACCGTGGACAGTCTCTGGTGGTATGGGCAATCCGTGAAGGAAGAGATGCAGCCAGAGCAGTAGATTACAGTTTACTTGGCTATTAATTAGCGCCTTTTTTTGACTGGTCCAATTTCGTGTTTAACTTAGTGCTCTGTGCGACCACAGCAACTATCGTGTCCGGAGCTATGGCAGAGCGAACCAAATTCTTATCCTACTGTATTTATTCAGCAGTAATCTCAGCATTCATCTATCCGGTGGAAGCACACTGGATCTGGGGAGGTGGCTGGCTTGCACAGATGGGATTTCATGATTTTGCAGGTTCCTGTGCAATCCATATGGTCGGTGGTATTTCAGCTCTTATTGGAGCAAAAATGCTTGGACCTAGAATTGGTAAATTCACGAAAGATAAAAAGGGAAACATTACAAAAGTCAATGCATTTCCGGGACACAACCTGGCACTTGGAGCACTTGGAGTATTTATCCTGTGGCTTGGTTGGTACGGATTCAATGGAGCAGCGGCTACATCGGTAGAACAACTGGGTTCTATTTTCCTGACAACAACAGTAGCTCCTGCAGTAGCAACTGTCGTATGTATGATCTTTACATGGATTAAATATGGTAAGCCGGATGTGTCCATGAGTCTGAACGCATCACTTGCCGGTCTGGTAGCGATCACAGCACCATGTGATGTAACTGATTGTTTTGGAGCGATCATAATCGGAGCTGTCGCAGGTCTGCTGGTAGTATTTGGTGTATGGCTTCTGGATTATGTACTTCGTATTGATGATCCGGTTGGAGCCGTTGCAGTTCATTGTATGAACGGTATCTGGGGTACAATTGCAACAGGACTTTTTGCAACAACATCGGCGCCTGGTAACGATACACTGACAGGACTGTTTTACGGTGGAGGCTTTACACTTCTTGGAAAACAGCTTCTGGGAATGTTTTCAGTTATCGCATGGACGGTAGTAACTATCACGATTACATTTATGATTATCAAAGCAACTGTAGGACTTCGTGTCAGTGAGGAAGAGGAGATTGAAGGTCTGGATTCCTGTGAACATGGTCTGGCATCTGCATATGCAGGCTTCAGTCTGATGGACGTATCAGGATCTATGATCATGGAAGAAAATGAAAATACACAGCTTGGCGTATCAGAATATGAAGCAGCATCCGAAGTACAGAAGAATGCAGCCGTTAAGGTGGTACGTCAGCCGGCAATGGATACAGGTATGTATAAGGTTGTTATTCTGGCGAAGCTGTCACGTTATGATAAATTGAGAAAGGCGATGAATGCAGTTGGTGTTACCGGAATGACTGTAACACAGGTTATGGGATGCGGTATCCAGAAAGGAAGCGGCGAGCGTTATCGTGGAGCAGAAGTAGATGCAACACTTCTTCCAAAGGTAAAAGTTGAAGTAGTTATTGGTAATCTTCCGGTAGATACTGTTGTAGAGGCGGCCAGAGAGGCACTGTACACAGGTCATATCGGAGATGGCAAGATATTCGTATACAGTGTAGATAAGATTATTAAGATCCGTACAGGAGAAGAAGATCTGGCTGCACTTAAGGACGTAGAATAGATATTCTTATATCTTTTCTAATTGCATATTATAAAGAAATTGGAATCTGTGAATGCAGGTTCCAATTTCTTTTATAAAAGTATAACAGAATTTACAAACTGTCTTTTAAATATTCACGTGTCACACTGCGGGAAGATTCTAACATTTCTTCTGGTGTTCCTGCAAAGAGAAGTTTGCCGCCTGCCAGACCACCTTCAGGTCCAAGCTCTACAATATAGTCAGCATCCTTTATAATATCAAGACTGTGTTCGATAATAAACAGCGTATTGCCCTGATCCGTCATCTTATTGAAGAGTTCCATAAGCCGTCTGATATCATCCAGATGCAGTCCGTCTGTCGGTTCATCCAGAATGAATATCTGTCCCCGCTCATCCAGCTTGCTCGCCAGCTTGATACGCTGCAGTTCTCCGCCGGAAAGAGTTGACATTGACTGATTCAGATGCAGATATCCAAGACCAACCTGTGCCAGTGTATCCAGTTTGCTTACAAAATTGACATTTTCAAAAAATTTGATTGCCTGACGTACTGTCATATCCATAACTTCAGCAATGTTTTTTCCTTTATATTGATATTTAAGCACTTCCTCAGAATATCTGGTTCCATGGCATACCTCACAAACCGTCTCGATAGAATCCATATATGCCATTTCTGATATAATTACACCTTTTCCCTGACATGCAGGGCAGGCGCCTTTGGAATTGAAGCTGAAATATGCCTTTGCAACATGATTTGCCTTTGCAAACAGGGTTCTGATTTCATCTGCAATATCCAGATATGTAGCCGGAGTTGACCTTAAATTGATTCCTATATCCTTCTGTCGGATTGAAATAACCTCGCCTGGATATTGGCTGGTAAAATATTCCATCAGTGAACTTTTCCCGGAGCCGGCCACACCGGCAATGACTGTCATAACGCCAAGCGGAAGTTTCACATTTACATTTTTCAGATTATGAAGATTTGCATGTTTAACTTGATACCAGTCTGTCGGCTTTCTGTATTCCATTTTTATCGGAGTTTTTGCTCGCAACATACGTCCTGTCACTGTATCTGACTCCAGGAGCCCCTTATAATTGCCCTGGTACATAATCTGCCCGCCATTGATACCTGCTTCCGGTCCCATATCCACAATATGATCCGCCAGTGCAATAACTTCTCGGTGATGTTCCACAATCATAACAGTATTGCCGTGTTCTTTTAATTTTATCAGAGAATTTTTAAGCTTTTGGATATCTCTCGCATGTAATCCTACACTTGGCTCATCCAGTACATACATCATATCTGTAAGTGGTGAATTGATATACCTGGCAATTTTAATTCGTTGTGCTTCGCCGCCTGAAAGTGTATCAGTTCCCCGGCTAAGCGAAAGATACCCTAGTCCAATCTCTGTCAGTGCGTTTATCCGTTTCAAAATTTCAGTTTTGATATCGCGTGCCAGCGGATCATCAATTTGACGTATAAATTTTGCTGCATCAGGAATTGGCATATCGGAAACTTCACAGATATTTTTGCCATTGATCAGGCAACTGCGGATTTTGGCATTCAGTCTGGTTCCGTTGCAGTCCGGACAGGTAAATGTGTGAACGATACGATCCAGTTCCTTTTTGTGAAGCTGACCTTCCTTGGATCGGATGATACTGCGGTACATACGTGGATAAATACCTTCATATTTCGCAGTTTTTGGCCAGTTGGCCGGTGGATTTTTAAGACGGATCTGTGGAGAATAGAGAAACAGATCCATCTCTTCTTTTGAATAATCCTTTATTTTTTTGTTCAGATCAAACAAGCCGCTGTAAGCATATCGTTTCCATCTCCAGGCACCTGTTGTAAATGCCGGCCATTTGATAACACCTTCATCATTTAAACATTTATCAAAATCTACTAACTTGTGGATATCCAACTCTGTTACGACGCCAAGACCTTCACAGCGTTCACATTTTCCACTGGGATGATTGAATGAAAAACTATCCGAATATCCGACAAAAGGTTTTCCGACACGTGAAAAAAGCAGACGCAGCAAGGCATAAATGTCGGTATAAGTGCCGACTGTAGACCGTGAATTTGCTACCGGCTTTTTCTGATCGATCACAATAGTGACCGGAAGATTTTCCATGCGCTCTACTTCCGGACGACCATATTTCGGCAAAAACTGCTGCACAAAACTTGGAAATGTTACATTCAGTTCTC
>ERZ773103.677-NODE-677-length-38738-cov-8.236228_pt1 | contig 38738 bp, 29 predicted proteins | sample MGYA00511118_ERZ773103 | MGnify/ENA primary metagenome ERZ773103 (study PRJEB29015, sample SAMEA2737821) | human gut metagenome | biome: human gut; feature: human-associated habitat; material: faeces | place: China | collected 2012 ... | reverse complement strand
AATGAGCGCAAGAGAGTCAACATACTCGTATGATTGACGAACGGCGAATGCTGATTATAAGCTGATTTTGCTTATGATATAACGATTTTTGTGGTTTAAAATTACCGAGAGAGATCTATTGAGGTAAAGGAAAGCTGAAGGGAAGGAAAACAGAAAATCAGTTGAATACGGTTGACAAACAGAAACCAGATACTTATAATTTACTATGTGTAGTTTTATATAGTGAATGACTAAGACGAAGACAGTAAGTAAAAATGGAACGCCACAGAGAGCCGGAGATGGTGCGAACCGGTGCAAGTAGATTTTTATGGAAGATCACTTCAGAGTTTCAGCCTGAAATGAAAGAATGCAGAAAGTAACAGATGAAGTAAATGCATTTTGGATAAACAGGATATTTTATATATTCAGTTTACACGAATGGAATCCTTACTTTCAGAGTAGGCGCTGACGTAATTCCCACGTTACAGGGAAACAGTATACGGTTTTGCACTGTGTACGGGGAAAACAGGTGGTTAACGATGATGAGCTGTCGTCCTTTTTTCGGGACGTCAGCTTTTTTTGTCTATATTCACACATGAGATGATGGAAAGGAGATCGCTGTATGTATAACAAAGTATCCACAAATCTGGATTTTGTTGAACGCGAGAAAAAAACGGAAGCATTCTGGAACGAGAATGACATCTTCCGTAAAAGCATGAAAAACAGAGAAGGCGGGGAAGTATATACTTTTTATGACGGACCGCCAACTGCAAATGGCAAACCACATATCGGTCATGTACTGACCCGTGTTATCAAAGATATGATTCCGAGATACCAGACTATGAAGGGCAAGATGGTTCCTCGTAAAGCAGGGTGGGATACCCACGGACTGCCGGTAGAGCTGGAAGTAGAAAAACTTCTCGGACTGGACGGAAAAGAGCAGATTGAACAGTATGGTCTGGATCCGTTTATCAAAAAATGTAAAGAATCTGTATGGAAATACAAAGGAATGTGGGAGGATTTCTCCGGCACTGTAGGTTTCTGGGCAGATATGGAAGATCCATATGTTACCTATGATAACAACTTTATCGAGTCCGAATGGTGGGCATTAAAAGAGATTTGGAACAAAGGTCTCCTTTACAAAGGATTCAAGATCGTTCCTTACTGTCCGCGTTGCGGCACCCCGCTTTCTTCCCATGAGGTAGCACAGGGATACAAAGACGTCAAAGAACGTTCTGCCGTTGTAAGATTCAAAGTAAAAGATGAGGATGCATATTTCCTTGCATGGACCACCACACCGTGGACACTGCCATCAAACGTTGCACTTTGTGTAAACCCGGAAGAAGTGTATGCAAAAGTAAAAGCAGCTGACGGGTACACTTACTATATGGCAAAAGCGCTATTGGATACCGTTCTTGGCAAACTGGCAGATGAAGAGTCCGGAAAACCGGCATACGAGATCATCGATACTTATACCGGCAAAAATCTGGAATACAAAGAGTATGAGCCGTTATTTGACTGTGCTGTAGATATCTGTGAGAAACAGCATAAAAAAGGTTACTATGTAACATGTGCAGACTATGTTACATTGACAGATGGTACAGGAGTAGTTCATATCGCACCGGCATTTGGTGAAGATGATGCCCAGGTAGGACGCAGATATGATCTCCCGTTCGTACAGCTGGTAAACGGCAAAGGCGAGATGACAGAAGAGACTCCATATGCCGGCGTATTTGTGAAAAAAGCAGATCCGATGGTATTAAAGGATCTGGAAGAGAAAGAACTGCTGTTTGATGCACCGAAATTCGAGCACAGCTATCCGCATTGCTGGAGATGCGACACTCCGCTGATTTACTATGCAAGAGAATCCTGGTTCATCAAGATGACAGAAGTTAAAGATGATCTGGTAAGAAATAACAATACTGTAAACTGGATTCCGGAATCTATCGGAAAAGGACGTTTCGGAGACTGGCTGGAGCATATTCAGGACTGGGGTATTTCCAGAAACCGTTACTGGGGTACTCCACTGAACATCTGGGTATGTGATGACTGTGGACATATGGAATCTGTAGGAAGCCGTGCAGAGCTTGCAGAACTCAGTGGAGATCCGAAGGCAGCAGAAGTAGAGCTTCACAGACCGTATATCGATCAGGTTACCTTCAAATGCCCGCATTGTGGCAAGACTATGCACCGTGTACCGGAAGTCATCGACTGCTGGTTTGATTCCGGAGCAATGCCGTTTGCGCAGCATCATTATCCGTTTGAAAATAAAGACAAATTTGAACAGCAGTTCCCGGCAAAATTTATCTCCGAGGCGGTAGACCAGACCCGTGGATGGTTCTACTCCCTGATGGCAGAGTCCACCCTGTTATTTAACAAAGCTCCGTATGAAAACGTAATCGTACTGGGTCATGTTCAGGATGAAAACGGTCAGAAGATGAGTAAATCCAAAGGAAATGCAGTTGATCCGTTTGATGCGCTGAAAACTTATGGCGCAGATGCGATCCGCTGGTATTTCTACATCAATTCCGCACCATGGCTGCCGAACCGTTTCCATGGCAAAGCCGTACAGGAAGGACAGCGGAAGTTCATGGGAACACTGTGGAATACGTATGCATTCTTTGTACTTTATGCAAATATTGATGAGTTTGATGCTACAAAATACACACTGGATTATGAGCAGCTTTCTGTTATGGACAAATGGTTGCTGTCAAAATTAAATTCTACCGTAAAAGCAGTGGATGAAAATCTTGGCTCATATAAGATTCCGGAGGCAGCAAGAGCACTTCAGGAGTTCGTAGACGATATGAGTAACTGGTATGTAAGACGCAGCCGTGAACGTTTCTGGGCAAAAGGCATGGAGCAGGATAAGATCAATGCATATATGACACTGTATACTGCACTGGTAACGATCTGCAAGACTGCAGCTCCGATGATCCCGTTCATGACAGAGGATATCTACCAGAATCTGGTAAGAGGCATTGATAAAGATGCTCCGGAAAGTATCCATCTGTGTGACTTCCCGACTGTGGATGCATCCATGATCGATCCGGAACTGGAGAAAAACATGGATGAGGTTCTGAAAGTCGTAGTTATGGGAAGAGCCTGCAGAAATACCGCAAATATCAAAAACCGTCAGCCAATCGGAAACATGTATGTAAAAGCTCCGATGGAAGTGCCGGAATACTTTATTGAGATCATCGAGGATGAGCTGAATGTGAAGAAAGTGGCATTTACCGATGATGTAAGCGCTTATACGACCTATACGTTCAAACCGCAGCTTCGTACCGTAGGACCGAAATATGGTAAATTCCTCGGCAAGATCAAACAGGCTTTGGCAGAGGTAGATGGTCATGCTGCCATGGCAGAGCTGAAACAGAACGGCGTTCTGAGACTGGATATTCCGGATGCAAATGTTGAACTGACAGAGGATGATCTGCTGATCGATATGGTACAGACCGAAGGTTATGTGACAGAGGGCGACAATGAGATTACAGTTGTTCTGGATACAAACCTGACACCGGAGCTTCTGGAAGAAGGTTTCGTCCGTGAGATCATCAGTAAAGTACAGACCATGCGTAAAGAGGCCGGTTTTGAAGTCATGGATAAGATCCTGCTTACCTATAAGGGAAATGACAAGATCAGTGGCATTATCGAAGCAAACCGTGCACAGATTCAGCATGACGTACTGGCTGTAGATATTCAGAGCGGCGAACTGAAAGGCTACAAGAAAGAATGGAATATTAATGGCCTTCAGGTGGAGCTGGGCGTGGAAAAGCAGAAAAAGAATTCTGCATTCGATAAAGAGGTTTTTCTTAAAACCGTAAAAGATAACGTGAAATCTATGTTTCGCAAAAAGCTGCGGGACGCTTCAAAGCAGGAAGTATTCCAGGCAGTGTCTTTTGCGGTGAAAGACGTGATCATTGATCAGTGGCTTGCAACCCAGCATACTTTCGACAGCGAAGATCCGAAAATGGTATATTATATGTCTATGGAATTTCTGATGGGTCGTGCGCTGGGCAACAACCTGATCAATCTGACTGCTTATGATGATGTAAAGGACGCTCTTGCAGAGATTGGTTTTGATCTGAACTGTATCGAAGATGAAGAACCGGATCCGGCACTTGGAAACGGTGGTCTTGGACGTCTGGCAGCTTGCTTCATGGAATCGCTGGCAACTTTAGGATACCCGGCATACGGTTGTGGCATCCGTTACCGTTATGGCATGTTCAAACAGAAGATTGAGAATGGTTTCCAGGTAGAAGTACCGGATAACTGGCTGAAAAACGGATATCCGTTTGAACTTCGCAGACCGGAGCATACTTTTGAAGTAAAATTTGGCGGTTATGTACAGGCAGAGCAGCACAACGGACGTACTAAATTTGTTCAGAAAGACTACCAGTCTGTGCGCGCCGTTCCATACGATATGCCAATCATAGGTTACAATAACAACATGGTAAATACCCTGATGATCTGGGATGCAGAGCCGATCGAGTGCTTTGAGCTGGATTCCTTTGACAAAGGCGATTACCGCAAGGCTGTAGAGCAGGAGAATCTTGCAAAGAACCTGGTAGACGTCCTTTATCCGAACGACAACCATGTATCCGGTAAAGAGCTGCGTCTGAAACAGCAGTACTTCTTTGTATCCGCCAGCGTACAGCGTGCCGTTGCCCGTTATAAAAAGTCACATCCAGATATCCGCAAGCTTTATGAAAAAGTGACCATTCAGATGAACGATACCCATCCGACCGTTGCAGTTGCGGAACTGATGCGTATACTTCTAGATGAGGAAGAGCTGGAGTGGGATGAGGCATGGGAAGTTACCACAAAAACCTGTGCATACACGAACCATACCATCATGTCTGAAGCACTGGAAAAATGGCCGATCGAGATCTTCTCACGGCTGCTTCCGAGAATCTATCAGATCGTTGAGGAGATCAACCGTCGGTTCCTGCTCAGCGTAGAAGAAAAATTCCCGGGCGACCAGTACAAGAAAGATAAGATGGCGATTCTGTTTGACGGACAGGTAAAAATGGCACATCTTGCCATCGTTGCCGGTTATTCTGTCAATGGTGTGGCAAGACTGCATACAGAGATTCTGAAAAATCAGGAATTAAAAGATTTCTACGAGATGTATCCGTGGAAATTTAATAACAAGACCAACGGTATTACCCAGAGAAGATTCCTGTATCATGCAAATCCGCTGCTTTCCCAGTGGATCAATGACAAGATCGGAGATGGATGGGTAACAGATCTGCCGCAGATGGAGAAATTGCTACCATATGTGGATGATGAACAGGCACAGAAAGAATTCATGGAGATCAAATACCAGAATAAAGTGCGTTTGGCAAAATATATCCAGAAACACAATGGCATCGAAGTGGATCCGGGTTCCATTTTTGATGTACAGGTAAAACGACTGCATGAATACAAGCGTCAGCTGCTGAATATTCTTCATGTTATGTATCTGTACAACAGGATCAAAGAAAATCCGAATATGGACTTCCATCCGAGAACCTTTATCTTTGGCGCGAAAGCGGCAGCAGGATATCGGATCGCAAAACTGACCATAAAGCTGATTAATTCCGTTGCAGATGTGATCAACAATGACAGCAGCATTAACGGTAAGCTGAAAGTCGTATTTATCGAGGATTATAAAGTATCCAATGCAGAACTGATCTTTGCGGCAGCAGACGTCAGCGAGCAGATTTCTACCGCAAGTAAAGAGGCATCCGGTACAGGTAATATGAAATTTATGCTGAACGGTGCAGTTACCATCGGTACGATGGACGGTGCCAATGTGGAGATGGTAGAAGAAGTTGGAAATGAAAACATGTTCATCTTCGGTATGAACGCTGATGAAGTCATTGCCCATGAGAAGAACCGTGATTACAATCCGATGGACATTTATAACCACGATGGACAGATACGTCAGGTACTGGATCAGCTGGTAGATGGAACTTATGCAAACGGAGACCGTGAGCTGTTCCGTGATCTGTATAATTCACTGCTGAATACACAGTGTACGCAGTTTGCAGATACCTACTTTAACCTGAAAGATTTCCGTTCCTATGCAGAAGCACAGACGCGTGTGGGAGAAGCTTACAAAGACGAGAAAGGCTGGGCTAAGATGGCGATGCTGAATACTGCACATGTAGGCAAATTCTCATCCGACAGAACCATTCAGGAATATGTGGATGATATCTGGCATCTGGATAAGATCAAAGTAGAACTTAGCGAAGAGCAGTAAAAAGAAGTATACTAAAATCTGTGAATATTTTGTACAGAAATGTTCTGGAAATAAAGATTTTAGATGACAGAAAAAGGGACTGTTGCACGAAGTGTTCGTGCAACAGTCCCTTTCTATAATATACAGCTGTTTAGTTGTCTGCTTCAACGTTTGTCCGTTCCACCTGTTTCCGCACCCGCTTATTTTGCAAGGTAAATTCCCGTTTTATCAGGATCAGGCCAAATACGGTAAGTACGATGCCTGCGATATAAAAAGCTTTATCATTCAGTCCAAGGGTTACTTCAAAGAAGTTGGAAAATACGCTGCCAAGGATATTGAATATGACATGCAACAGGATGGAGTATTTAATACCGTGTCCGTTTTTGCATACCCATCCGAGGAACAATCCAAGGACAAATGCATAGATGCCCTGGATCATGTTCATATGGATCACACCAAAAAGCAGTGCCTGCAGAATGTTTGCGCCCCAGAAAGGAAGAGCTTTTCTGGCAAAACGGTAAGTCAGTCCACGGAAAGTCAGTTCTTCAGCAATCGGCGCCAGCAGGATGATATACAGGTATGTCAGTCCGGTGGGGTTTGAAAAGCCTGACTGATCCATAAGATTCGTGTATGAAAACATCCATGATGGGAAGAAATCTCCGGCAATTCCGGATACCAGCCGAGCTACATATTGCATTCCAAAAGCCAGAAAAATCATGGCAAAGATTAACTGTACAGAAAAACCGGCCCAGTATTTTCTTGGTTTGCTCCGCAGAGGACGGATAAAGACACGGCGGTACCAGATACTAAAAACCCAGAAGATCAACAAAGCAAACGCAATGGACAATACCTGCTGAAAGAAAGCATTCGTCGGCAGTCCTGTCAGATAGGTAAGAATGTCTCCACCATCATTTACTTTGGCAAAATGATAAATGCCGAATACGACCATCAGGGCGACGGTTGCCACGACCTGTAACAATATAAAAAGAATAAAAGGTAATAAGCTTTTAAAAAAATATCCGATTCGATTCATTATTTTTTCTCCTCGTATAACATTATGATCTTGTGCTTGTTATAAGATAATGAAATGGTTAAGTATATTTATTGTTCCGTCACACAAAAGATATAAAAGTATCTGCTTACACTGATTTGACAAAATAAAAAATATAGAAAGGGTCTGTTCATAATTGTTTCATAAAAAAATATTTTATGAAAAACCCTGAAATCTTATATCAAGGTTCTTCTTACTATACATCACATTTTTGCCGGATACAATAAGATATTTCTTAAACCTCACAGAAAATTTACAAATGGAAAATATGTTCGATATGGTTTACATTTTTCTGCTGCTCCTCTATACTAGATATCAGACTGAAAAAATAAAAATATGAAATAAATTATAATGAAAAAGAATTGTTTCACTAAAGATAGTAAGTTACGATAATAATCATCAAATTTTACTGTTGTAAATAAGCATAAGAAGGAAATATTGATGTTTTGCTATCTTGGACAGTATCATAAATTGCACAGATATAAGATTTTAACTGTGTAGATATGAGCGTTGAGAGACATAACAGTATTGAGGGAATACTGTTATTCGTTATAGAAAGGATAAAGAGGTTATGGCATTTACACATCTTCACGTCCATACAGAATACAGTCTGCTGGACGGTTCCAATAAGATAAAAGAATATGTTGCCCGGGTAAAAGAGCTGGGCATGAACAGTGCTGCAATTACCGATCACGGGGCGATGTACGGTGTGATCGAATTTTACCGTGCGGCAAAGGAGGCAGGGATCAACCCGATCCTTGGATGTGAAGTGTATGTTGCACCGGGGTCCCGTTTTGACCGTGAAAATGTCCATGGGGAAGACAGATACTATCATCTGGTGCTTCTTGCAGAAAATAATACCGGTTACAGTAACCTGATGAAGATCGTATCCAGGGGATATACGGAAGGATATTATTACCGGCCGCGTGTGGATATGGAAGTGTTGCGGCAGTATCATGAGGGAATCATTGCCCTGAGCGCTTGTCTGGCCGGAGAAGTACAGAGAGCGCTTGTCCGTGATCAGTACGAGGAAGCAAAAAAGATCGCACTGCGTTATCAGGAGTGCTTTGGGGAGGGAAACTTTTTTCTGGAATTGCAGGATCACGGCATCCCGGAGCAGGCAAAGGTAAATCCCCAGCTACTCCGCATGAGCCGAGAGACCGGCATTGAGCTTGTGGCTACGAATGATGTGCATTATACCTATGAAGATGATGTGGAGCCTCATGATATCCTGTTATGCATCCAGACCGGAAAAAAACGGGATGACGAGAACCGTATGCGCTATGAAGGCGGTCAATATTATGTAAAATCCGAAGAGGAAATGCGAAATTTGTTTCCATATGCCCAGGGTGCTATTGACAATACACAGAAGATTGCAGACCGATGTCATGTGGAAATCGAATTTGGTGTAACAAAGCTGCCAAAATACGATGTGCCGGATGGGTATACTTCCTGGGAATATCTGAATAAACTCTGTTTTGAAGGGTTAGAAGAACGCTATCCGAAAGAAAGACTGGAGGAACTGAAATCCAAGCTGGAATATGAGCTTTCTATTATCCGGAAAATGGGATATGTGGATTATTTTCTGATCGTGTGGGATTTTATCCATTATGCAAGAGAGCACGATATCATAGTCGGTCCGGGACGAGGCAGTGCAGCGGGAAGTCTGGTTTCCTATACGTTAGGTATCACAAAGCTGGATCCGGTACGTTACAGTCTGCTGTTTGAAAGATTCCTGAACCCGGAGCGAGTATCCATGCCTGATATTGACGTTGATTTTTGTTTTGAACGGCGGCAGGAAGTCATAGATTATGTTGTGCGAAAATATGGAAAAGACAGGGTGGTACAGATCGTTACCTTTGGTACGTTTGCAGCCCGTGGCGTTGTCCGTGATGTGGGACGTGTCATGGATCTACCCTATGCCCTGTGTGATTCCATAGCAAAAATGATTCCAAATGAGAATGGCATTACGATAGATAAAGCATTGCAGATGAACCGGGAACTTCACAGCCTGTACGAATCCGATCCGCAGGTAAAAGAGCTGATTGATCTCTCCAGACGTCTGGAGGGATTGCCAAGACATACTTCCATGCATGCGGCGGGTGTTGTCATCAGTCAGAAGAATGTGGATGAGTATGTGCCTCTTTCCCGCGGATCTGATGGAACGATAACAACTCAGTTTGTGGCCACGACACTGGAAGAGCTTGGTTTGCTGAAAATGGATTTTCTGGGTCTGCGTACATTGACGGTTATTCAAAATGCCGTACGTATGGCAGAAAAATGCAGCGGAGTATCCATTGATATCGATCAGATCGATTATAATGATAAAAAAGTGCTGGCGTCCCTTGGAACAGGAAAGACGGAAGGGGTGTTCCAGCTTGAAAGTACCGGAATGAAGAACTTCATCAAAGAATTGAAACCGGAAAGCCTGGAAGACGTGATCGCCGGAATCTCCCTGTACCGTCCGGGTCCGATGGATTTTATCCCTGCCTATATCAAAGGAAAAAATCATCCGGAGACCATTACCTATGACTGTCCGCAGCTGGAGCCGATTCTGGCACCGACTTACGGATGCATCGTTTATCAGGAGCAGGTTATGCAGATTGTACGGGATCTGGCAGGCTATACGCTTGGTCGAAGCGATCTGGTGCGCCGTGCCATGTCAAAGAAAAAAGCTTCTGTCATGGAAAAAGAACGTCAGAATTTCGTCTATGGAAATGAAGCAGAAGGTGTTCCTGGTTGTCTGCAAAACGGAATTTCAGAAGAAGTGGCAAATAAGATCTATGATGAGATGATCGATTTTGCGAAATATGCTTTTAATAAATCCCATGCTGCAGCATATGCTTATGTGGCTTATCAGACTGCGTGGCTGAAATACTATTATCCGGTGGCATTCATGGCTGCCCTGATGACTTCTGTGATGGATAATACGGTAAAAGTGTCTGAATATATCATGACCTGCCGTCAGATGGGTATCCGCGTCCTGCCGCCGGATATTAACGAAGGAGAAGGCGGATTTTCTGTCTCCGGCAACGATATTCGATATGGTCTGTCTGCTATCAAAGGCGTGGGGCGTCCTGTGATTGAGGCGATTGTTCAGGAACGGTCAGAACGTGGCCCATTTGTGAACCTGCAGGATTTCATCAAACGGATGAATGGCAGAGAGGTTAATAAGCGGGCAGTAGAGAACTTTATCAAAGCCGGAGCTATGGATGGACTTGGCGGTACGAGAAAGCAGTTCATGCAGGTGTATGCAGCAATTATGGATTCTGTAACAAAAGAGAAAAAGACATCTATGGCAGGTCAGATGTCTCTGTTTGATCTTGTCTCTGAAGAAGAGCGGCAGGAATATGAAGTCCATCTGCCCAATGTAGGCGAGTTTGAACGGGAAGAATTTCTTGCCATGGAAAAAGAAGTCCTTGGCGTGTACATCAGTGGACATCCGCTGGAAGCATATGAAGAGCGCTGGAAGAAAAATATTACCAATAAAACGTCTGATTTTCTTACCGATGAAGAGACCGGACTTTCCAGGGTGACTGATGGCGCCTATGTAACGGTGGGCGGAATGATCACGGATAAAACCGTAAAATATACAAAGAATAATAAGACCATGGCATTTATCACACTGGAAGACCTTCTGGGAACAGTGGAGATCATCGTATTCCCACAGGATTACGAAAAATACCATCATCTGCTGGAAATGGACAGCAAAGTGTTTGTCAGTGGCAAAGTTTCAGCGGAAGAAGAGAAAGACAGTAAGCTGATCTGTGAGCAGATTATTTCTTTTGATGATGTAAAGCGCGAATTGTGGCTGCAGTTTGAGACAAAGGAAACTTATGAAGAACAGATTAACGACATCTGGGAACTGTTGAAAGCATCCGATGGATCTGATGAAGTAGTTTTATATATTTCATCCATGAAAGCCATCAAACGGATGGGCGCTGCATTTACTGTTCATATTGATGATACGCTATTGTCTGCTTTAAAAGAAAAACTTAGTGAAAAAAATGTCAAAGTTTTGGAAAAGTCCATTGAAAAAAGCAGGAGAAAAGGGTATTATTAACATGTATGGATAAAAATATCCTGTGGGGATTACAGGACAGAGGTTTTGTAAAAATGCCGATGCTTTTTCGGAAAGAGAATGCTGTTTTCTTATGAAAAAGAAATACATGAAAAGATGAAAAAGAACGGCAATTTCTGCAGGGTTTACAGAATGAAACTGTGTTACATGAGAAAACAGGAGGAATTGTCATGGGAAAAGAGATCGAGACAATCGGCGTATTAACAAGTGGAGGAGATGCACCGGGAATGAACGCTGCCATCCGTGCAGTTGTTCGTCAGGCAATTTCAAAGGGGAAAAAAGTTAAGGGGATTAAACGTGGATATGCAGGACTTCTGGCAGAGGAAATCGTGGATATGCAGGCATGGAATGTATCTGATATCATTCAACGGGGTGGCACGATCCTTCAGACTGCCAGATGTCCGGAGTTCAAACATCTGGAAGTACAGAAAAAAGCAGCAGAGATCTGCAGAAAACATAAGATTGACGGTATTGTTATCATTGGCGGTGACGGTTCTTTCCGCGGTGCACAGGCACTGGCTGCCCAGGGCATCAATACGATCGGCGTTCCTGGAACGATTGATCTTGACATCGTATGCACAGATTACACCATCGGCTTTGATACTGCGGTAAATACTGCCATGGAAGCCATCGATAAGATCCGTGATACTTCTACTTCTCATGAACGCTGCAGCATTATAGAAGTAATGGGAAGAAGTGCAGGTTATATCGCGTTATGGTGTGGCCTTGCAAATGGCGCAGAGCGCATCCTTCTTCCAGAAAAATATAATTATGATGAGCAGGCAATTGTAGACAATATCATCCAGAACAGAAAACTGGGAAAACAGCATTATATCATTATTAATGCGGAAGGTATTGGTCATTCTACCAGTCTTGCCAGAAGAATCGAGGCAGCTACTGGAATGGAGACCCGTGCTACGATTCTTGGTCATATGCAGCGAGGTGGAAGCCCGACCTGTAAAGACCGTGTCTATGCATCTACCATGGGTGCATACGCAGTGGATATCCTTTGTGATGGAAAATCCAAACGAATCGTAAGCTACAGGAATGGTCAGTTCTGCGATGATGATATTGATGAAGCACTGGCAATGACAAAGAGCATTCCGGAATATCAGTACCAGATTGCTAAAAATCTTTCTATATAGTAAATACAGATTATAAAAATGTGAATGAAAAAGAGACTGGAAAATATGATCTATATTGAAATGCTATTTCTGTTATCTTGTAAATAAAATACAGAGCTTATATGTAAAATGTACTCTCAGAAATCTTCATTTTAAGAAACTTCCGAGAGTACATTAAAGTCAACAGGAGGAATCAACTTGATCACAAGTACATCCAACAAACAGATGAAAAATCTCATACAGCTTCAGAAAAAAGCAAAATGCCGCCGGGAGCAGGATGTTTTTGTTGTTGAGGGAATTCGTATGTTCCGGGAAGCGCCGGAGGACTGGATACAGGCAATCTATGCATCCGAAAGTTTCTGTAAAGAACATGAAGAGGTTCTGCAGGGAAAAGCGTATGAGGTACTGGCAGATGCTGTGTTTGCCCATGTATCAGATACGAAGACCCCACAGGGCATTCTGTGCGTGTTAAAACAGCCGCATTATAAAAAAGAAGATCTGTACGGAAAGATGCCTCTGCTTCTGGCACTGGAGGGTATTCAGGATCCGGGCAATCTTGGAACCATGTTCCGAAGTGGCGAGGGCGCCGGTGTGACGGGGATTCTCATGGATGCCCAGACGGCAGACCTTTTTAATCCAAAGACAATCCGTTCTACCATGGGCAGCATTTACCGGGTGCCCTTTCTGATCGTTTCGGAGCTGAAAGAGAGTATTTTACAGATGCAGACCGATGGAATATCGGTATATGCAGCGCATCTGGAAGGCTCTGTCTGCTATGATGAGCCGGATTACAGGAATCCGTCAGCATTTCTCATTGGAAATGAGGGCAACGGTCTGACAAATGCGACAGCAGCACTGGCAGATCAGTATATCCGCATCCCGATGGAAGGACAGCTGGAGTCATTGAATGCAGCTGTTGCGGCATCCCTGCTGATGTATGAGACGAACCGTCAGAGACGGGGTTGATATTGTGATGATGCAATCTGTCTCAGATAATTCATAGATCATTAGAAAAAGTTTGAACAACCATGATTAACAGAAAATAATCTTTTAAGCATGAGCAGAGGAGAAGAACCATGCAGTTGTGGGCAAAAATATTTAAAGATAACCGGATGCTGAAAGATACCACCATTTCCGATTACAGTCAGGAGACCAGAACCCATAAGATTTTCAATGCATTGGACGAAGTCTGCTATGAATTTGACCTTGGGAAACCGATCTGGCTGGAAAATACGGTAAATGAGTTTAAACGGCATGCAAAGACCCGGTTCTATCAGGATAATTTTGTAGAAGAAATTCCATTTGATTACCTTGAGATACAGGTGCTAGAAGAGGACTATTAAAAAAAGTGAAAGCGTGTGAAAAAGGTTACAGTTTATTTTTGATTATTTGTTCTATATATGCCACAAAAATATAATTGTAAAATTTTTGTTAATTTTGACAAAAAACGACCAACAATCCATGATATTCTGTTAAAATAGTATAGTTGTGTATCGAATATGTCACATTGTATTCAGATTAAGAGGAAGGATTGCTCCTTCTGGGGATACAGTGCCCAGCAGGAAGTATCTGCTTCGATGGTTATGCAGACATTTGAAGATGCACAGAATAATGGAGGGAGTTTTTTATGCAGACACAGGGTATCCGAGAGGACGTAGACAGCTGGCAAAATGCCATGTTCTTATATCGTTCCGCGATCAAAGAAGTTTGTACCAAACTGGAAATTCTCAATGATGAATTTCAAAACATACATAATTATAATCCGATTGAATATATCAAATCCCGATTGAAGACGCCGGAGAGTATTGTAAAAAAATTAAAACGAAACGGACATGACACGACGATTGAAAACATGCTTCAGTATGTAAATGATATCGCCGGAGTCCGGGTGGTGTGTTCTTTTACATCCGATATTTACCGGTTGGCAGAGATGATCGGCAAACAGAAACAGTTCACGATCCTTTCCGTCAAAGATTATCTGAAACATCCAAAAGAAAGCGGTTACCGCAGCTATCATATGCTGATAACCGTACCGATCTACACCAGCACAGAAGTGGTGCAGACGAAAGTTGAGATTCAGATCCGGACCATAGCCATGGATTTCTGGGCAAGTCTGGAACACAAGATCTATTATAAATTTGAAGGCAGCGCGCCGGACTATATCAGCCGTGATCTGCAGGAATGTGCGGGAATCGTATCAAAGCTGGATGAAAAGATGCTGTCGCTGAATGAAGCAATTCTGGAAGCCAAGGCGGAACAGCGATAGATTTGTTTTGGTGTGGAAAGCAAGAGATAACTTAAATGAAGAAGTAATAAAATATGGATATAAAAAAGGATTTCTGCATTTTAAACGACAGGTGTTTCATTTGTTTAAAATGCTGGAAATCCTTTTTTGCTTGTCTTATTTATCTAATTCGTGTTCTACCCGGCCGGAAAGCATCAGCAGGGAATCTGCGATGTTTTCATTCTGAAGGATCACGTTCTCCGGAACAGATAATTTGACCGGTGCGAAGTTCCAGATGGCGCGGATGCCGCTGGCTACCATTTCATCACAGACTTTCTGTGCTTCATGAGCCGGTACGGATAAGATGCCGATGACAACGTTCAGGCGTTTGCACAGATCCGGCATGTCCTGAATATCAAGAATCTGATTTCCGTTAATTGCAGTGCCAATCACCTCCGGATCACGGTCAAAGGCAGCAGCGATGTTGATGCCATAATCCTGAAATCCCTGATAGGAAAGGATTGCGGAACCCATATTGCCAACACCGACTAGTATAGCGCTGCAGGTGTCTTCATAGCCAAGATAATGTTCAATTAATGCAATCAGGGAAGAAGTAGCAAAAGTTGCTACGTCAGTTCCTGCAATTTGTCTGAGATCTTCTGCTACGGAAGAAATCTCAATGTGTGTTGCTGTGGAAATATCTTTCAGAGCAACCGTAGATATGTTTTCACTGCGGGCTGCTTTTAGATAACGGAGATATTCCGCACTGTTTGTAATTGTCTGTAAAGATTTTGATGTGTTCATAATTACACCCCCATAGTATTTTATGATACTGCATAGGTAGAATTGTGTCGAACAATTCCTGTATACAATAAATAGTATACAATAAATTGATAAAAAAATCAATTTACACATATTATATTGTGAGAAAATAAAAGAAAAAAATATTTTCTGACAGATATCGTAAAAGTATATAAGAAAAAAGGATATATGGGGCAAAAAAGAAAAACCTTCTGCTAAAACGGAGCGTATCAGAGATACCTCCATTTTGACAGAAGGTTTTTGAATTGGCGAAACAGTGAAATGTCAATGCTTCATATAGGTTCTAGTTGCCGAGTTCCAGCATACGATCCAGACAATTTTTCGCACGCACACGAACCTCATCAGTAAGTTCGATCTCTTCACCGCCAATGCCTGCAACGCAGTTGTACACATCAGCCAGCGTCGTCAGCTTCATATTGTGACAGACGCAATCTTTTGAAAGGGCATAGAACTGCTTGTCTGGACATGCAAACTGCAGATGCTGTACGATGCTGTTTTCTGTACCGATGATAAATTCTTTCGCTTCGCTTTTTTTCGCAAAATCCATAATACCGGTGGTGCTTCCTACATAATCAGCTGCTTCAGATACTTCCGGCAGACATTCCGGATGAACTAAAAGAAGTGCTTCCGGATGCAGGGCTCTTGCTTTTTTTACATCCTTTTCGGTAATACGGACATGGGTCGGGCATCCACCGTGAACCAGTTTGATGTTTTTCTCAGGGATCTGGTCAGCCACCCATTTTCCAAGATTGCAGTCCGGTACAAATAAGATGTCTTTGCTGTCCAGATTACGGATGACTTTTACTGCGGAAGAAGAAGTCACACAGACATCACAGACAGTTTTCAACTCAGCTGTAGTATTAATATAAGCGGCTACCATATAGCCTGGATTCTGCGCTTTTAATGCCTGGATCAGATCAACATCCATCTGTGTTGCCATAGGACATCCGGCTTCCGGGTGGGAAAGGATGACTTTCTTTTCTGGGGAAAGGATCTTGACCGTTTCTGCCATAAAGCGGACACCGCACATCAGCACCGTTTTTGCTTCGGATTTGGCAGCCTGTACGCTCAGTCCGTAAGAATCGCCTACATAATCAGCGATTTCCCAGATATCATGGCTCTGATAAGCGTGAGCCAGAATACAGACATCATTTTCTTTTTTTAGTTTCAGGATCTCATCCTGCAATTCTCTTGTTGTATACATAATCTTAATCTCCAGATAATTTTTTTGACATTATACAAAAAGAATGTAAAGCTGTCAACTCATATGTAAATATAGGTGTCTTGTCATGTTAAAAACTTTGTGTTATAATAACAAAACGTTGGGCTTGAAAGGCTCATTTTGTATCGAAAGAATTCTGACAGAAAACGGTTTTGGGTAATCGTTATGTCATTGTGGAATGTAAAGTAATCTTCCTGTCAGGAAAGTCCTATCTTAGATATGATTGCTGACAGGACGTTATTAATAATAAGGCAGTAAGTCAGAATGAAAACCCGGGAATACCAGGAAAAGAGAAAGTCAGGTAAAGAAAATGAAGACAGATATTTTGATCATAGGAAGCGGCTGCTCAGGTCTGTACTGCGCTCTGCACCTTGATTCGGAGAAAAAGATCACGATGCTTTCCAAAGGAAGTCTTGATAAGAGTGATTCCTATCTTGCACAGGGCGGCATGTGCATGTTGAAAAACGAGGAAGATTACGACAGTTATTTTGAAGATACTATGCGTGCCGGTCATTATGAAAATGATAAGACATCCGTTGACATCATGATCCGTTCTTCTCAGGATGTAGTAAAAGACCTTTTAAGTTATGACGTGGATTTTCAGAGGGAGGAAGATGGAACTCTGGCATTTACGAGAGAAGGTGCACACTCTGATAAGAGAATCCTGTTCCATGAAGATATTACGGGAAAAGAAATTACAACCAAACTGCTGGCACAGGTACAGCAGAAAGAAAACGTGACCATATTGGAACATACTGCGATGGTAGACCTCATTTCTCAGGGAAATACCTGTCGCGGCGCAGTGATTCGTCATCCGGATGGAACTGTGGAAGAGGTAGAGGCGCAATATGTAGTCCTTGCCTGTGGCGGTATCGGCGGTCTGTATCAGCATTCCACAAATTTTCATTTACTGACCGGAGATGGCCTGGCAGCAGCGATTCGTCATGGCGTGGCATTAAAAGATATCAATTACATCCAGATCCACCCAACCACATTATATTCTGAACAGGATGAGGAAAAAAGTTTCCTTATTTCTGAGTCTGTCCGTGGAGAAGGTGCAAAACTGTATGATAAAAATGGAAAACGTTTTGTAAATGAGCTGCTTCCAAGAGATGTGCTGACTGGCGAGATCCATAAACAGATGGAAAAAGACGGAACTAAATTTGTATGGGAAGATCTTCGCACCATTCCGTCAGAAGAGCTGAAAACACATTTTCCGAATATTGTTGAGCATTGTCGTAAAATGGGATATGATGTTATGAAAGAGTGCATCCCGGTCGTTCCTGCACAGCACTATTTTATGGGAGGCATCCGTGTCAACCATGTGAGCAAGACTACGATGGACAGACTGTATGCAGTAGGAGAGACGGCATGCAACGGTGTTCACGGAAGGAACCGGCTGGCAAGCAATTCCCTTTTGGAGAGTCTGGTATTTGCAAAGCGTGCGGCAAAAGATATTAATGCCACCTATCATCCGACCGAGCAGAAAATGCCAAATATAGATCTTACATCTGAAAAATATACAGATGCTGAAAAGATCGCCAGTGAAAACAGAGCCCTTGTATTGGAAGAAATCCGACGGGCAGAAGAAAATATGATGGAAAGTCAGAGGAATGTAGCTAATGTTTGATCCGATTACAATGAAATTAAATGTAGAACCGCTGATCGAGAGCGCTCTGCGGGAAGATATTACCAATGAAGATGTTTCTACCAACAGTGTTATGCCGGAAGCAAAAAAAGGAGAGGCAGATCTGCTTTGTAAACAGGATGGAATCATCTGTGGACTGCAGATTTTTACAAGAGTTTTTACGATGCTTGATCCGGATACGGAAGTAGAGCTGTATGTAAAAGATGGAGAGGCAGTGAAAAACGGTCAGCTCATGGCAAAGGTCAGAGGCGATATGCGCGTCATCCTCTGCGGAGAGCGTACTGCACTGAATTATCTGCAGAGAATGAGCGGTGTGGCAACTATGGCAAGAGAGATGTCCGACAGTCTGGAAGGCACAGGAATCAAACTGCTGGATACGAGAAAGACCACGCCGAACAACCGTATTTTTGAAAAATATGCGGTAAAGACAGGTGGCGGTAACAATCACAGATTAAATCTTTCCGATGGCGTCATGTTGAAAGATAACCACATCGGAGCAGCAGGCGGCGTGGCAAAAGCAGTACAAATGGCGAAAGAATATGCGCCATTTGTACGTAAGATTGAAGTAGAGACAGAAAATATTGACATGGTCAGAGAAGCTGTGGAAGCAGGGGCAGATATCATCATGCTTGACAATATGGATCATGACCAGATGAAAGAGGCAGTGGAACTCATTGCCGGAAGAGCTGAGATTGAGATTTCCGGAAATGTGACCAAAGAGAAGATCGCACAGATCGCAGATCTTGGCGTCGACTATATTTCCAGTGGCGCATTAACTCATTCTGCACCAATCCTTGACATTTCTCTGAAAAACCTGCATCCTATAGATTAGAAAGTTTCTATATAGTTATATTTTTAAAATAGGAATAAAGGAGTATCTTAGAAATGAGCGGAAGTGAAAGAAGAAAAGAAATCATAAAGATCCTTTCTTCGGAAGGAAAGGCAGTGTCGGGAAAGGCGCTGGCAAACCGGTTGGAAGTGAGCCGCCAGGTCATTGTACAGGATATTGCTTTACTACGGGCTAACGGAACCTCAATTCTCTCTACCAATAATGGATATGTGATTCCAAAACAGAAAGAGATCAGCAGAGTATTCAAGATGCATCATACCGATGAACAGGTGGAAGATGAGATGCAGACCATCGTAGATTATGGTGGAAGCATGGTGGATGTATTCGTATATCATAAAGTCTATGGCATCTTAAAAGCACCGATGAACATCCATTCCAGACTGGATATTGAGGCATTTGTAGAAGAACTGAAGACTGGAAAATCCAGTCTTTTGAAAAATATCACATCAGATTATCATTATCATACCGTGTCAGCGAGAAGTGAGCAGATGCTGGATGTGATTCAGGAAAAGCTTCAGGAAAAGGGGTTTTTAGCACAGCTGCGAGATTATGAGCCTATCAATTTCTGGGAGAGGGAGACGTCTTGATTCCATGTATCACAGAGGGATGCTTCATATTATTAGGGCATTGTAAATGCTTTTTTCAGGCGAGAATGAACCGAGGATTTTTGTGATAGTATTGTAGTGTAAATAATATGTTTTTTTAGAAGTATATAGAGACAGTAATGATAGAGTTTGATGAATATTTAGAAAACATATCATTACTGTTTTTTTCTTTATCTAAAAGGATGAATTTGTAATTTTATAAAAATATCTGGTGGAATAATCATTTAGATAAAAATACAGTCAAAAGTGCTGTAATGAATTGAGTTCAGAGTATTTTAGCACTTTTGACTGCAAAAAAGTAATACATTCAGTTTTATTAAGATTTACAGAAACACATTTTAGCACTCAATATTAGAAGAATTGAGATACGTCTCCTGCTCCGGTGTCAGGGCATCAATTTCCAGTCCGAGGAATTTCAGTTTTCTCTGAGCGACTTCCAGATCAACTTCTCTCGGAACATTGATGAGTTTTTCGTTCAGGTTTTTTGCATTTTCTACGAGATATTTTGCGCTGAGCGCCTGGATGGCAAAGCTCATATCCATGATCTCAGCAGGATGTCCGTCTCCGGCAGCCAGGTTGACTAGACGTCCTTCTGCAAGGACATAGATCCAGCGGTCTTCGGAAATCTGGTATCCGATGATGTTTTTGCGCTGGTCGATGGTATCCAGTGCGATCTCCCGGAGACGTTTCATGTCGATCTCCACATCAAAATGTCCGGCATTGCAGAGGATTGCGCCATTTTTCATTTCACGGAAATCTTCCTCGTCAATGACGCCTGCGCATCCGGTAACGGTAATGAAGAAATCTCCGATGGCAGCAGCCTGTTTCATCGGCATAACTTCAAATCCATCCATAACAGCTTCGATAGCCTTGATCGGGTCTACTTCGGTAACGATGACTTTTGCACCGAGCCCTTTTGCACGCATGGCAACACCTTTTCCACACCATCCATATCCTGCTACAACCACATATTTTCCTGCAACGATCAGGTTTGTTGTGCGGTTGATGCCGTCAAATACAGACTGACCGGTACCGTAACGGTTATCAAAGAGATGTTTGCAGTCCGCATTGTTTACCAGAACCATCGGGAACTTCAGTTCATCATTTTTTGCCATGGCGATCAGACGGATGATGCCTGTGGTAGTCTCTTCGCATCCGCCGATGACATACTGGATCTTCTCCGGCATTTTCGTGTGGAGCATGTGTACCAGATCGCCGCCGTCATCAATGATGATGTTGCAGTTGTTTTCCAGAACACAGGTAATGTGATGCTCGTACTCTTCCGGCGTGGAGTTGTACCATGCAAATACATTTAAACCGTCAGCGACCAGGGCAGCAGCCACATCATCCTGTGTGGACAGCGGGTTGCTTCCGGTAATGAACATTTCAGCGCCGCCTGCAGCCAGTACTTTACATAAGTAAGCGGTTTTTGCCTCCAAATGAATGGAAAGGGCGATGCGGATGCCTTTGAATGGCTGATCACGGGTAAAATCATCCTCCAGACTGCGCAGCAGCGGACAGTTCTTTCTTACCCAGTCAATTTTATGCGCACCGGATGGTGCAAGTGAAATATCTTTGATCTCGCTCATAGGGAGCCTCCTTTTCTAAAATCTTTTATACAGAACCTGATTTGCACATAAAAACCAGTCTCAGTATATCGGAAACTGGACATTGAATCAAGAAAAAGTATGTTTTACGGATAAATTACAGAAAAAATCTGGAAAACCTTCGGTTAGATGATTTTTCAATCATCTGATATTTAAAAAAAATTTCAGAGATCAGTTTCAGATAAAATCTATCCGTCTGATATGCAGATTTTATGCTATACTATAAAGATGATTCGTGGTAAAATGAGCCGGAAGTTAAAAGGCAGCGGAATGGAGTTTATTATATGAGGAAACGGATAATTGCATTATTTTTAGCATGTATGCTTGCGGTGCCGGTGCTCGGCGGATGTTCAAGAACGGACCGGGAAGCGCAGGAAGCGTATCGTCAGAAAGGCATTCAGAATATGCAGGAGGGCGATTATAAAGCCGCAGAGGAAAATTTTCAGAAAGCGCTGGATGAGTCCTTGGGCGAGATCGGAGATGTGGAAAAAGACATCTGCTATTATAAAGCGCTGGCACAGTTTAAAAACGGGGATGTGGAGGATGCCATCGACACCTACAATTCCCTGATCAAATACGACGATGAGAATGCGGAGCTTTATTATCTCCGTGGCAGCGTGTATCTGGCACAGGATGATAAAGAAAATGGCATCAAAGATTATAAAAAAGCCATTTCTCTGAGTAAAACCGATTATGAGCTGTATGCAGGGATTTATGAGAACCTTGCATATTATGGTTACGAGGACGAAGGAAAACAGTGGCTGGAGGATGCATTAAAGCAGGAGCCGAAGGAAGCGGCAGATTACTGCGGACAGGGATACCTTCAGTATCTGCTGGGCGAAAATGAAAAAGCAGACAAGCTGCTGGATACCGCAGTGGAGAAAGGCAGCAGTGATGCATTGCTGTATCAGGCGAGAGTGAAAAAAGCACTGAATGATGCAGACAGTGCGGACAAGCTTCTGAAAAAATATGTGGATAAGCAGAAAGAAAATAAAGATGCATTGGAAAAAGCCGGAAAAGTGGCACTGGATTTGGAACTGAATGACACGGCAGTGTCCATATTTGAACAGGCAGCGGTTCTGGATAAAGATGGCAAAGATACAGAATTACAGTTGAATCTGATCTATGCTTATGAGTACAGCGGCGATTTTAAGACTGCATACGAAAAAATGCAGGCCTATGTCAAAGATCATGAGGATGATAAGACGGCGCAGCGTGAGCTGACATTTCTGGAGACCCGTGTAAAATCAGTGGATAGCACCGGAACGGATGCAAATGCTGCTGGAACAGATGCTTCTGGTACCGATGCACAGAGTACGGATGCTTCAGGTAACACGGCACAGAGTACAAACAGTACAGAGGCAGGAAACCAGAGTACGAATGCTGCCGATGCGAATTAAGAATATTATGGAGTCCTGTTGAAAAAATATATTTTTCAACAGCGCATATACGTTATGAAAGCTTGAAATAAAAGGAATTTATATATGTTTGAAATGGGATTTATAGAAATCTGGATAAACAGACATATATAGAACAGTGTTTATAAAAGATTAATAATAAACAGTAGTGATATGATACAGGAAAACAGGAGAATCATATGCAACAGGGACTGATTCATATATACGAAGGAAACGGAAAAGGGAAAACCACTGCCGGGGTTGGTCTGGCGCTGCGTTGCGCAGGACATGGCTTTCCTGTGGTTTACAGCCAGTTTTTAAAGGATGGATCGTCAGGAGAGATCGGTCTGCTTCGCCAGATTCCGCAGATCACGGTTATGGTCAATGAAAAATCCTTTGGTTTTACGTTCCGGATGAATGAGGAACAGAAGAAAGAGGCTACAGGCAGTTATGAAACGCTTCTGGAAAGCGTGATCCGGCAGACGGTTTCCGGCGGATGTCGTCTGCTGGTGCTGGATGAAGTGCTGGATGCCTGCAACTGCGGCATGGTTTCCACAGAACGTCTGGTGGATTTCCTGAAACAGAAGCCGGAGGAACTGGAAGTGGTCATGACCGGACGGAATCCGGCGCAGGAGCTGGTGGAGCTGGCAGATTACATTACATATATGAAAAAAATAAAGCATCCATTTGACCGCGGCATATATGCCCGGGAGGGAATCGAGCACTAGTATAGTTTTATATAGAAAAATAACAACAAAAACAGGAGAATAAAAATGGATATGACCAATCGTCCGAGAAGATTACGGACAAGCAGTAGATTAAGAAAAATCGTAAGAGAGACCAGAATGGACAAATCCTCTCTGGTGTATCCGATGTTTATCGTAGAAGGAAATAATATCAAAGAAGAGATCCCTTCCATGTACGGACAGTACCGTTACAGCGTGGACCGTATGGAAGAGAAGCTGATCGAGCTCGCAGATGCAGGTGTTGGAAGCGTCATGCTTTTTGGAATCCCGGATCTGAAAGATGAAGTGGGAAGTCAGGCATATGCAGAGGACGGCATTGTGCAGAAAGGCTTCCGTAAGGCAAAAGAAGTATGCCCGGATCTCTATTACATCGGAGACGTGTGCATGTGTGAATATACATCCCATGGACATTGCGGCGTGCTTTGCGAACATGATGTGGACAATGATAAGACGCTGGAACTGCTGGCAAAGACGGCAGTATCCCAGGCGCAGGCAGGCGCCGACATGGTAGCACCATCTGATATGATGGACGGTCGTGTGGGTTACATCCGTCAGGCATTGGATGCCAACGGTCTGATCAATACACCGATCATGGCATATTCAGCCAAATTTGCTTCTGCATTTTACGGTCCGTTCCGTGATGCGGCAGATTCTGCACCGGCATTTGGAGACCGCAAGACCTATCAGATGGATTTTCATAACCGCAGAGAAGCGCTGAAAGAAGTGCTGATGGATGTGGAAGAAGGTGCAGACATCGTTATGGTAAAACCGGCGATGGCTTATGGCGATCTGATCCGTGAAACGAGAGATATGGTGGATCTTCCGGTGGCAGCTTATAGCGTCAGCGGTGAATATGCCATGATCAAGACCACAGCGAAAGCAGGATTTATCGATGAGACTTCCATCATGTGCGAGGTAGCCACAAGCGCATACCGTGCAGGTACAGATATCTATATTACATATTTTGCAAAAGAACTGGCAAAATGCATGGATGAAGGGAGAATTGGTTAAATGGCAGCACATGTGACAGATGCGATCGCGCGTTCCGAACAGCTTTTCAGAGAGGCGGAAAAATATATTCCCGGCGGTGTGAATTCTCCGGTCAGAGCTTTTGGTTCTATCGGTTCTGTACCGCGTTTTATCACAAAAGCCGATATGGCAAATATCTGGGATGAAGATGGAAACGAATACATTGATTATATTGGCTCCTGGGGTCCGATGATCCTGGGACACAATCATCCGGCGGTCTTAAAAGCTGTGACCGAGCAGGCAAAATACGGTCTGAGCTACGGCGCAGCCACTGCCATTGAAGTGGAAATGGCAAAACTTATGTGCAATATGGTACCGTCACTGGAAATGGTTCGCATGGTCAATTCCGGAACGGAAGCGGTAATGAGCGCGATCCGTGTGGCGAGAGGCTATACCCGCAGAGATAAGATCATCAAATTTATGGGCTGTTATCACGGGCATTCCGATGGACTGCTTGTAAAAGCCGGCTCCGGCGTTATGACAGCAGGAGTTCCGGACAGTCTCGGAGTGCCGGCCGGTTGTACACAGGATACACTGAGTGCAGTCTATAATGATCTGGACAGTGTCCGTGCCCATTTTGAACGTTGTGGCGAGGAAATTGCAGCGATCGTTGTAGAGCCGGTGGGTGCAAATATGGGAACCGTTTTGCCAAAAGAAGGATTTTTGCAGGGTCTTCGGGATATCTGTGACCAGTATGGCACATTGCTTATCTTTGATGAAGTCATTACCGGATTCCGTCTGCAGGCAGATGGCGCGCAGGGACGGTTTGGTGTGCGGCCGGATCTGACGACGTATGGCAAGATCATCGGCGCAGGAATGCCGGTAGGCGCATATGGCGGACGCAGGGATGTCATGGAAATGGTATCTCCGGTGGGCGCTGTATATCAGGCAGGCACGTTAAGCGGCAATCCGGTGGCTATGGCAGCCGGACTGGCCCAGCTGACGATTTTAAACAGCGATCCGATGTATTATGAGAAATTAAATGAAAAAGGCGACTGGTTCTTCGAGGAATTACAGAAGATCGTGAAAAATGCAGGACTGCCCTATCAGGTTAACCATATCGGTTCTCTTGGAAGCTTGTTTTTTACCGATCAGGAAGTCGTAGACTATGAGAGTGCCAAGACCTCTGATACAAAAGCCTATGCAGCGTATTGTAATTACATGCTGAATCATGGTATTTACCTTGCACCGGCGCAGTTCGAGGCAATGTTTATTTCCATGGCACACACATCAGCCCAGTTGGAAGAGACACTGGAAGTGGCAGCAGATTATTTCCAGGGCAGATAAAGAAGCATTCATGAAAAGCAAAGGAAAAAGCAGCCGGTCGTTATCCGGCAGAAAACGTACAAATAAGAGTTATTCTTCCAAAAGAACAGGTCATGTTTCCAGAAACAGAACCAGCTATAGAAACAGAACTGGATACAGAAGAAACTCCGGCTACAGAAAAAGATCCGGGAGAAGATATCCATGGTTCCGCTATCTGATCCTGCTGGGAATAGTGGTCATTTGTGTGATCGGCATATCAAATTGTGCCGGAAAGCGCCGTGCAGCGGCGATACAGCAGCAGGGTGAGGATAATCGTCCTGCCATGGATGTAGAACTCTTAACGGTCAATTCCTATTCCAGACCGGGGATCGAATTAAAAAAAGTCAATGGTATTGTAGTCCATTATACGGCGAACCCCGGAAGCACGGCGAGACAGAACCGGGATTATTTTGAAGGACTGAAAGATACTCATACGACGAAAGCAAGTGCGCATTTTGTTATCGGGCTGGATGGCGAGATCGTGCAATGTATCCCGACATCAGAGATGGCATACGCTTCCAACAATCGAAATTCCGATACCATAGCCATCGAATGCTGTCATCCGGATGCGGATGGAAAATTTACACAGGAAACCTATGATTCGCTGGTGGAGCTGACGGCATGGCTGTGTCAGAAATTCGGACTGGATGCAGATGATGTGATACGGCATTATGATGTGACAGGAAAGCTATGCCCGTTGTATTTTGTGGATCATGAGGATGCATGGAAACAATTCAAAAAAGATGTGGATGCAGCGATACAGGCACTTTGATTGATGTATGTACAGATGTTTTGATATGTCTGAAAGTATATAATGAACAGACATGGAACAGAAAATGGGGAGAGGAACGAACGCATGATACAGGAAATCTATCAGGCTATTAAGATAAAAGAAAATCTCAGAGAAAATCTGACAAAATTAAAACAATTGTTGAAAACTCCGGAATACAGAGAGCGCTTTGTGAAGATTACAGGGAAAAATTATGATTTTCTCATGAAGCTTCTGGTAGAGGAAGATCCCAAAGTCCGGAAAAATGCGGCAGGCGTTCTGGGCGATCTCCATTGTCAGGATGCGCTGGATCTGCTGCTGGATGCTTATGAAGAGGAAGAAACACTCTTCATTCGGGCAGATTATATCAAAGCCATGGCAAATCTGGACTGCAGGGAATATCTGGATGTGCTGGAAAGCCACCTGGAGGAACTGACAGCACGGGAAGAAATCCCGGAAAATGAGAAGAAACATGTACAGGAAGAGATCCGTCAGCTGCAGCTTCTCATACTTGCACAGGGCGAACGCAAACCGCGTATCTTTAACGGTTATACACAGTTGAATGATGTGATTCTGGTAACGAGAAAAGCATTTTATGATGTGACGCAGGCACAGATCCGTGATGCAAAAGTTGCAAGAACCGGACTGGGGCTTCGGGTGCAGACAGCAAATCTGGATCAGCTTCTGGAGATTCGTACCTACAAAGAATTATTATTTGTCCTGCATGGAGCAGACCGGATACCTTCTTCCCCGCAGGAAGCAGCAAAAGCACTGGCAGATACGGATCTGTTGGAATTGTTGGAGAAAAATCATGCGCAGGGAGATTTCTTTTGTTTCCGGGTAACGATCTCAGGGCCGATGTCTCTGGAGCAGCGGAGCATGTTTATCCGAAAGCTGTCCATGGAACTGGAGGAACTTACCGACCGTAGGCTGATCAATACCCCATCCAACTATGAGATTGAGATTCGTCTCATTCAGATGAAAGACGGCAGTTTCTATCCGGTATTAAAATTCTATACATTGAAAGATAATCGTTTTGCATATCGTCGCTACACGATCTCCGCAGGAATGCAGCCATTTCTGGCAGCAGGGATGTTGAAGCTTGTGGAAGAGGAGCTGACAGAGCATGCACAGGTGTTAGATCCATTCTGTGGAACTGGAACCATGCTGATCGAGCGTAATTATCTCATGGCGGCAAGAGATAGCTATGGTCTGGATATCTTTGGCGAGGGCATTGATAAAGCAAGAGTCAACACGAAGATCGCCCGTATGAACATCAATTATATTCACAGGGATTTTGGCGATTTCAGACATGATTATCTCTTTGACGAGATACTGACCGATATGCCGGAGCAAGGAAATATGTCCAGAGAGGAACTGGATAAAATCTATCAGATGCTTTTTGACCGGGGCATGGAATTGTTAAAACCGGGCGGAAAGATGTTTGTCTATGCGTCAGAGATGGGCATGCTGAAAAAACAGATCCGTCTTCATGGAAATGCTTATATTCTAAAACGGGAATACTGCATCAGCGAGAAACAGAAAAAATATCTGTATGTGATTCAGTTTGTAAATAAATAATCCAATCAGAACAAGGGGATTATTTTCTGCTATTAAGAAAAAAGGGAGAACTTCATACAAGAGTGATTTTTCTTTGAAATATGAAAAATAAAAGCACTGTAATGATCAGAATCTGCTGAAAACATAAGAAGTGGCAAATGTTTTCTGAACAGGAATTCTGCATTACAGTGCTTTTGTATTGTTGTTCCTTACAAGAGGATAGAAGCGGGAACTTCTATGTGAATTGATGGTTTTAAAATATATCGACTGAAACATTATTGCTATGTGATATACAATATATTACTTGGAAGCAAGCAACCGTGCAATCTCCTCTTTATACGGTGGGTAAGCCTTCTTCGGATCATCCGGATCCTTGATATAAGGAGTCTCCAGAATTTTCGGAACCTGTATAAAATCAGGATGATGTACAATCTTATACAACGGTTCAAATCCAATCTCCCCGTCTCCGAGATTTGCATGGCGATCCTTGTGGGCGCCTTGTACATTTTTGCTGTCATTGATGTGGAAGACAGCAATCTGATCCTTTCCGATAATGCGGTCAAATTCATCTATCACGCCATCAAAATCATGGGCGATATCATACCCGGCATCATGGGTGTGACAGGTATCAAAACATATCCGGAGTTTTTCATTGTGGGTAACGCCATCATAGATGCGGGCAAGCTCTTCAAAATTTCGACCAATCTCCGTACCTTTTCCGGCCATCGTCTCCAGTGCGATATTACATGGCGTATCAGCAGACAGAACCTCGTTCAGTCCCTTTACGATCTGGGCGATACCTGCATCCACACCGGCGCCGACATGCGCACCCGGATGCAGGATCAGCGTAGGACTGTGCATGGCAGCACTTCGCTCAATTTCTACGGCAAGGAAATCAACCGCCAGCTGAAATGTTTCCGGTTTCACGGTATTGCCAAGATTGATGATGTAAGGCGCATGGACAACGATCTCGTCAATGCCATGTTCTTTCATATAGTCCCAGCCCGCATCAATGTTCAGTTCGCTGATCTCTTTGCGTCTGGTATTTTGGGGCGCACCGGTATACAGCATGAAAACATTCGCTCCATAGCTGGCAGCCTCCTTTGCAGAATTTAAAAACATATCCTTTCCGGACATTCCCACATGGGAACCTAATTTTATCATATCATTCTCCGTCCTGCCGCCAGATTTGGGCGGCATAAATTATGTCATAGTTTTCTTTTGTTACACTGTATTATTATGAGGGATATTCCATAGACAAAGTGGGTAATTATGGACAATACATATCCTATACAGAGCAGACAATGTTGTTTTCTATATAGAAAAATAGACTACCTGATTGCGCTTGGAACATTCTTGTAAAAAAACAGATACCTAAATTATAGCAGGAGCATATGAAAAAAGAAATCCCGTAAAGACAAAAAAGTACCGTTTTATTGCCGGTTGACAGACCGCTGACCCGGGTATAGAATGATATATATTCTTTATAGGTAGTGTTGAAAAAGAATAACAAAAAACAAGAGGGAAGATGGTTTTAAAAGAGATTCAGGATGGAAGCATCCGGAGTTTTCACACAGAACAGGCTTGCCCGGAAAGGAATTTGTTATGGCAGAAAAAGACGTAAAAACAAAAATCACAGAAACAGTAAAGAATCTGAAAGAAGATACAAAAAAAGCAGTATCTGATATTGCGGAGGAAGTAAAGACCGAAGCAAAGGAGAAGGCTGCTGAAGTTAAGGAAGAAGCAAAAGAGACGACACAGAAAGCAGCAGACCTGAAAAAAGATGTCAAGGTAGCTGCAAAACGTACCGCAGAAAACGTGAAAAAAGGTGCAGCTAAGACTGCAAAGACAGCAAAGAAGGCAGCCGGAAAGAGTGCAGAAGGCGCAAAGAAGACAGCAGCAAGAATCCGCAAACCGACTGTAAAATCCTTCGTCCAGTTTGCTGATGTGGAAGTATCTCAGGAAGAGCTTGCAGATCGTGCCCTTGCAGAGTTCCGTGCAGTACATGACGATGTGATCGCAAAGAAAATGGAACTTTACATCAAACCGGAAGACCGTGCGGCTTATTATGTGATCAACAGCGAGTATACCGGAAAAGTAGAGTTCTGATCTGTTGCTGAAAGTAGTGTGTAAAATACTTTTGTAACTATTAGTGTCGCCAATTGGCAGTTGTGGCATGGCGTTAGTATGAAAAATACATTATATGATCAGAAGGTTTTTGGATGGTAAGATTTACCGAATAGTATATACATATCGATGGAATCGATGTTGGCTATGTTGATGTAAAAAAAGACAGCCTGCGATTCATGCAACAGATTGTTAAATTGTGTGAATCACAGGCTGTCTTTTTTATCCCTGTCGGAGGATATAAGTATTTATAAAAATCTGCCCGTTTTCAATGATCAGGATGCCATAAGAATTTTTGCCATAATACCGGGGTTCTCCGATGCTTCCGGGATTTAGCATGGTCAGCTGACTGGTCTGATCATAAAATACCTGGTGGGTATGTCCGAAGAGGACAATGTCAGCGCCTTTTTCCCTGGCGGCATACTGGAGGTTCAGGTATCCGCTTTTTACACCGTATTCATGTCCGTGGCAGAGCAGGATCTTTTTCCCTTCCACAACGATCATTTTTTCGCTTTCAGAGCGTTCGGAGTCACAGTTGCCGGAGACCGCATGTAGTGGGATGTCCGGAAATACGCCATGAAGGCTCATGGCATCTTTATAGTGGTCTCCAAGGTGGATGATCATATCCGGTTTTCCCAATTTTACGGCTTGAACCATAGGGTCAAAATTACGGTGTGAATCAGAAAGTACAAGTATTTTTGTCATAAAATCTCCAATCCGCCATTGTTTTTTCAGTGGCATAATTAATGATGTATATATTTTAGCGTGAATCCATCAGTGGTCAAAGGTTTTTATTGATGGATTTTGATGTATTGTAAAATGACTAAAAATAAAAACATGGTCGTATCATGAAAAGTATGATAAATCACATAGAATTTTATTGGCATTTACCTGAAAATACGATAATATATAAGATACGTGTTTTTATGTAAGTCTGGTTAATATTTTAACATATTTATGCTATAATACGAAACATTTTATTAAGAATTGGGAAACGTACTTCACATACTATGAAAAAAATGGTAAAAATGTAATATGCTTTCGGAAACCTCCAAATCAGAAGTGCCGGAAGCGTCTTGTAAAGTACGGAGGAAAAATACATGTTTAAGAGAATGATCTGGACATTTTTAGTTGCGATGGTTCCGGCAGTAGAAGTAAAGGGCGCGATTCCTTTTGGCATTGCACTGGGATTAAAGCCGGTAATATCATATGTTTCAGCACTGATTGGCAGCGGTATTATTGTCTGCTGTCTTGCGTTTATCACAAACTGGTTCTATCGTTTCTGCAAAGAGCGGGGACATCTGAAACGATTTATCGGCTGGATGGATAAGATCGCAACGAAGAATCATGATAAAATAAAGAAATTTGGTCCATTGGCGATCTTTATTTATGTGGCAATCCCGGTTCCGGGAACGGGAACCTGGACAGGCGCGATCATAGCGGGCGTACTGAATATTAAGCCAAAGCATATAATCATAGCCGTTTTCCTGGGAAACATGGTAGCGGGATTTATCATGTGTCTAGCCAGCATGGGACTGGTATCAGCGCTTGGGTTTCTGAAATAAAAGGTTCCTATCAGGCAACATAAATGTTAATTCAAAAAATTCAAAAAAGATAAAAAATAATAGAAAAACTGTTGACAGAACAATAAAGTTTTGATATTATAATCGAGTTGCGAGATGAGGCAGCGAAAAAACAGAGAAAAGCGGAAGTGTCGGAACTGGCAGACGAGCAAGACTAAGGATCTTGTGACTATTGCAGTCGTGTGGGTTCAAGTCCCATCTTCCGCATCAAAAGACCTCAACCTTTGGTTGGGGTCTTTTTTGCGGACGGAGACATGAACCCAAGGTTCATATCTCCGCTTCGCTCCGGTCGGCGCAAATCCGAGATCCACCGGATCGCGTGCGCCCCATCTTCCGCATTATTTAATTTGGTGCGGAAGCCTTATAATCAAGGCTTCCGCTCTTTTTTTGTTTTTAAATTGTTTGAGCGCCCTTGAACACGTTCACATCCGGCATTTTGCCACTGATTGCTGCTTCGTAGGCAGATACTCTATCTTCCAGCGGTTCTGTTGCAAAAATGTAACTCTGCTGTGTCGTCATAAAATTATAATTCATCTCACAATTTTCTATCGTTAGTCCACGCACATTTACTCCAAAAACATTACTTCACTTTAAATATTATTTTTCTTGAATATTCCTCTAAAATCATGTATATTAAAATAGTTTGATAATCAAACAAATTTCAAAGAAAGGTTTTTACATAAATGAAAATCATAAAAAAGAAAAAACTCAGCATCAAAAAGATCATACTGATCATCCTGACAATTTTTGTTGCTCTGCTCGTTCTGATTTCCCTGTTTGCCGGAAATTACCTTGTAAATTATTCTATTGGCCGCTCTGGTGATGGTGGAAATAGAACTGTTGCACTGGAAATCCCGGAAACTGCCGATGATACCGAACGTACCATTGCAGAAGGAAAAATTGCACAGCAGGAAGCAAACGAAACATTTCTTGCTGAAAATCCCGGTCAGACAGTTGAGATCACATCTGAGGATGATATTCACTGCAGTGGCATCTATTATCCAAATGGCAACTCCCATGACTGGGTCATTGCCCTGCATGGCTACCGTGGCGACCACCTCGGTGCAACCAGTCTGGCTCAGCATTATCACGATCACAATTATCAGGTATTAACACCAGATCTTCGTGCCTGCGGTGATACGGATGGCAATTATCTTGGAATGGGATGGTTAGACCGAAAAGATATTCTTTCCTGGATTGACTGGATCATTGCTCAGGATTCCGATGCCAAAATCGTTATTCACGGTATTTCCATGGGTGCTGCCACAACCATGATGACAGCCGGAGAAGATACTCCGGATCAGGTAGTTGCCTTCGTTGAAGACTGCGGTTATACCAGCGTATGGGACATTTTCTCCAGTGAATTAAAACTTCGATTTGGCATGCCGAAATTTCCGCTGATGTATACAGCAAACCTGTTTGCCATAGCAAAAGCCGGTTATTCATTCAAAGAAGCATCTGCTCTGGATCAGGTAAAAAACTGTGAAAAACCAATGCTGTTCATCCATGGCACAGTCGATGATTTCATTCCATATGAAATGATGGATACTTTATATCAGGCAAAACCTGGTGATAACAAAGAAAAAATCACCGCTCCGGGCGCAGGCCATGGAGAAGCCATGTATCTTCTGGGAGATGAATACTGGGATGATGTCTTTGCATTTTTAAATAATTTTTAAATATAGCTTGACATCTCCTACTTATTTTGTTATTATAATCAAGTCGTTTGAAACAACTACATAATGACAAATGCGGAAGTGTCGGAACTGGCAGACGAGCAAGACTAAGGATCTTGTGATTATTGCAATCGTGTGGGTTCAAGTCCCATCTTCCGCATTACTTAATTTGGTGCGGAAGCCTTATAAATCAAGGCTTCCGCGCTTTTTTTGTTTTTAAACTGGTTGAACACTCTTGAACACGTTCACATCCGGCATTTTGCCACTGATTGCCGCTTCGTAGGCAGATACTCTATCTTCCAGCGGTTCCGTTGCAAAAATGTAACTCTGCTGTGTCGTAGAAATATCTTTATGCCCTGCAAACATTCTGATTTCTTCATCTGACAAAAGCTTCGATGCTGCTAAATTCGAAATACACGTTTTTCTGATACTGTGATTTCCTTTTTGTGATGTTTCAATTTTTTTATTGATTCTGCGCAGTGTATTATTGATTGCATCATTGTGCATCCGTTCCCCCTGCGCATTTAAAAGCAGATATTCCGAACAGAACCCTTTCTGTTCATTAATCTGACATATCAGTTTAAAAAATATCTTTGCATTGCTGGTAAGTACAATTTCACGATTGGATTCTCTTGTTTTTGTATACCACACAACTTCATATCCATCACGTTTTACCGCCCCAAACTCATCATGTATATACTTTTTTACTTCCTGACGTTGAATATGTACTACTTTTTCAGAAAAATCTTCTTTTTTCAACGCAACAAGTTCTCCAACACGTAATCCTAACGTAAAATTCAAACCAATTGCCAGATACGCGACATTTTTTGTTTTTTTATATTGTTTCATGGCCAATTCAATAACGGATGTTTCTTCTTTTCCCATAAAAATCTGCTCTTCTGCCGTCTTTTTCTTTGGCTGTGCAAATTTTTTATAGGATATATTTCGAACATTTCGTGAAACATTATATTTTATGATGCTTGAATCGATTGCATAATCATACAGCATGTTCAAAAGTGATTTCATTTCTTTAAACTGCTTATTTGTCAGATGCAACTGCTCAATTTTGTCCAGATACCATTCTTTTAAAAATGCTACCGTGATTTCGTCAAGATACTTGTTTTATATGCCTAGCATAATTTCAAAGTCAATTACTTAGAATTCAACTGTTCCAATTGAATCTGCAATCTGATCACTTCTTTGTCTGCATCTCTGAGTTTTTCTTCATACATATTTCTTACTTCACGCTCCGTATCAGATATAGACTGAAATACTTCAATCTGTACTTTGCTTTCAGCTTCGGAAAGTTTCTGCTTCATTTCTGACTGTAACTCATGCATTTTCAACTCATGGTTTTTCTCATTTTCCAGTAATGTATGTTCTAATTCTTGTATACGCCCCTGATAGTCTTTTTCTGTTTCTACCATTTTCGTATACTCAATCATCTTTTCTTCTGCTGATGCAAGTTTTTCTTTCAGATTTGCAATTGTTACATCTTTTTCTGCTGCCAATTTTACAACGGTATCTACATACTCTTTTGCTTCTTCCGCTTCTTTTGTTGCCTGCTCAACCACATCAGCATTTGCCGCTGCCATGCACTCTGCTTCTTTTAACTTAGATTTTGCATCTGTTACCTGCGCATCGGCTTCATCGCGGATCTTATTTTTCAACGCAATTGCATCAGATAATTGACTTCTCAATTCCGTAATCGTATTATCCTGTCCAGCAACAACAGCATTAATCTGTTTCACCAAAGTTACAAGAGTCTGATCAACCACTGTCAGGACAGACTCTAATTCTGGATGCGTACCTCGCGTTTTTTCAGAATTAGCGATGTCCAAAATTCTTATCAATGCGAGTTCTCTCTGCTCATTCTTAGAATCAGTTTCATGAATATATAATCCAATTGTCTCTTCAAAATACGCATCTGTAGTATCTCTCATTCTTATACTTTTCGGTTTCTTTTCATCTTTTACTTCATCAGTTAATTTTCGGCTCATTGCTTTTATCCTTTCAAATTATTATGTAAACGTTTACGCGTATACGTTTACAAAGTTATCAAATTACACTGTTACTGTTTGTTTATATCGCCATTCATATTTCCATCACAAATTGCGAATATAGCTTGTAATCGCGGTATCCTCGCGATTATGTCCAAGAGCAACGCTCACAGCCCTGATTGCTTTTCGGTCAAGTTTTTTACCTTTCTCATCGGATCTGCACACATAAATTTCTGAACGTAACTTTCCATCCGCACATAAAATTTTCTTTTTGTAATCCAATGATTTAATCGGTCTTGCATACAGCTTGTACAAATACGTCGCATAATCTGACCGATATCCGTGCACATCACAGTTGCTATTTATATAGTTCCACACTAAATCATTCGGAGCTGTATTCTGCATTCTGCGTATAATCTCATCTTTATGTGGGCCTACAATCGGTGCAAGTCTTGTCTTCCCACCTTTGTCTTTGCGATGCAAAATGAAATACTCCTGATCCGAAAAAAAGTGTAATGCATCTTCACACGCTTTGGTCATAGACATATCATGTTCTTTTCTAGCCTGTAGCAAACACTGCTCCACTCTTTGGCGATCATATAGATCATCCCCACGCAGACGCTCAAGTACGTTACGCCGAAATCCGCAGGCCTGGCAAAAATGAATCAGTTCTTCATTCGTCAGTTTTGAAAAATGTTTATCTCTCTCTTTCTGACCACGGCTTCTTTTGATATCTACTCTGTTTCTACGTGGACATTGAAATCGCTTTGGATCATCTGGCACAATCTCGTAAAATTTATTAAGTGCTGCCGCTTCCAAATTGATTGTCCATGCAGAACATCCTTCTGCAACTCTCAATTCCAGCCACTCTGCAACATACTTTTTTGCTTTTTTCATACTTTTAACTTCCGGATGCGTTTTCATAATATATTTGACAAAATAATTGATATGCTTTTTATACGTCTGATAAGTACTTTTTGAATATATTTTGTTTCCAGTTGTTCCGTTCTTTTTTGCATCTGTTTTTGACTCACCAAAAGCAATCATCCTCTGAAACCTGTCATAAGTCTGCTGATGAAGTGTCCTTTTGTAATACTTTGACTTTTTTCTTCCCATTTTACCTGTTTCCTCCTTTCTCTGAAATTTTCGTTAAAACAATTTGCCGCAGAATGTCTTCCATTAAAGACTTCCGCTACGCCATTTTTTGAACCGATTCTCTCGGCAAGTCCAGCGTATGACTTTCATAACGCGTTTTTACTGCTTGCGTCTGCAGTCTCGATTACGATTTTGTGATAGCATTACCTCTTTCGGTATTCAGCGGAACAATACGTGCAAATACGTCTAATCCGCTTATTACCTAATTAGTATGCATCACAAAATCTTTCGGCTTGAGATTCCTGCCGCATTTTATGCTTGTCTTACGACAAACAGTTCCAGATATGCGCGATCTGGGTCATTTTTCTTAAGGAAATGGCATCTCCCATTCACTAATTCCAGCATTTGCCAGAGAGCATCTGTTTTTTAAGTACGATACTCAAATACTTTTCTCCGCCGCGTCGACGGTTCGGACGGTTAACCACCGTCTACTCCATTTTGCAGATCATTTGACCTGCTGACATCTACAAAGCCGATGCCATGCTTTCCATTTGATGTCTTTCGACATTTTGCAGATGTTTCATTATTTCAATGTTGCATCTGTTTTTCTCCATTTATCTTGTTACATATATAGTATGAAAGATAAAAAATTTTTGACTGCCATTTTTGCCCCTTTTTACTCTTTATTTTTAATTTATGACGAACTTTTTTGGATAAATTCAAAAAATGCTTCTGATTCTTCTACTGCATGCTCCGGTTACACCGCTTCTCCCCCCACTTAACGGTTTACTCGTTCATATATTTAGGTCGGCTCCACGCCTCCCTGCATATAAACGAGTAAACCGTTTCTGACCTCTCACTACTCTTCCGACCAAATATAAGTGTGTATTTTCTTCTCTTCATGCATTTTTTCATTTCTTCTGTGGCATATACTTGTCATATTTTCAATCGGTGGCAAGTATACGTCGATCTATTTGTTTTTGTGACATATATTTGTCGTACTTTAAACAGTGGCATATATATGTCGGAATATTATTTTCGTGTCATATATTTGTCGCATTTCAACCAGCGGCATATATTACCAGATTTGCAAAAATGTCATATATATGGCAAAACTTATCAATGGTATTCACTTCAACATTCTGATTATGTCTTAACCTGTTCAGTTAAGAACGATTCATATGATAATGCGTATACAAATCATATTGTGAAATGCCTTTGGCTTTCATTGTCTCCCATAATTTATCGTATTTAATCATCTCACGAATTTTCCGCTTTCTTTCATAATTCCTTCAATTAAACTTGGAATAGAATATCAAGGACAGCAACATTACAATCCAATCAAACATTGGGGCGGTGAAAAACAGTTGAAAAAGCAAAAAGAACACGATTTCAGAAAAGCAAGAATATGTCGGGAAAAGGGGGTAACTTTATTAACTGTTGATTTTGATGAACCATTAACCGAAATACATATTAGAGAATGTTTAAAGGAAAAATCCTTGTTATGATACTATCTTTTTCTACCTAGTGATGTCAAGGAACAAGGCGAAGCCGATACGCCGTCAGGGCAGTCCTTGACAGAACGGACGGTATCCAACCATGCTATGCAGAGGACCTGAAAGGTCACGAACCTTGCAAGTCCTCTTGTCTGTTATCTGGAAACTTTCCGGAGATAAAGCACTTCCTTTTTGATTTCACGGACAAATTCATCACACAAGACAGTCTGGCAATCACTTGCTACATAACAATTTTTTTCGGACGAATAGGCAAACGAAAAGATTTCCGTTTCCAATGTCTTTTCATTGATTCCATAATAATATATCTGAGAAGTGGCAAGTGTCATATGAATACTGGCAAAATCTCTTGTAAATATCTCATATGATTCTGGTTGAGTAAGTTCTTTTGGATATTGATAATACTCTTTTGAATCTTCCCGTAAGAAAATAGGTACGATATAGTCTCCATTACTTCCTCTGTCACATCTACAAAAAAGTCTGTTGTATAAACAT
>ERZ773103.673-NODE-673-length-38817-cov-6.970461_pt1 | contig 38817 bp, 35 predicted proteins | sample MGYA00511118_ERZ773103 | MGnify/ENA primary metagenome ERZ773103 (study PRJEB29015, sample SAMEA2737821) | human gut metagenome | biome: human gut; feature: human-associated habitat; material: faeces | place: China | collected 2012 ... | reverse complement strand
GCATTCTCCATATCCGTGCCAACGATGATCCGGGACGGATACAGGTTGTCATACAAAGCCTTTGACTCCCGTAAAAACTCCGGACTGAAAATGATATTGTCACAATGGAACTTTTCACGAACACTTGCCGTATATCCAACCGGGATCGTGGACTTGATGACCATGATGGCATCCGGGTTGTACTTAATGACCAGTTCAATGACAGCCTCAACTGCAGACGTGTCAAAGAAATTCTTCCTACTGTCATAATTCGTCGGTGCTGCGATGATAACAAACTCCGCATCACTGTAAGCAGCCTCCGGATCCAGCGTCGCCGTCAGATCCAGCTCCTTCTCCGCCAAATATTTTTCAATATACTCATCCTGGATCGGGGACTTTCTGTTGTTGATCAGTTCTACTTTCTCCGGAATGATATCCACCGCCGTAACGGTATGGTGCTGTGCCAGCAATGTGGCAATAGAAAGGCCTACATAACCGGTTCCTGCAACTGCGATCTTCATACTCTCTACCTCTCGTATTTCTGTAAAGTCAATCCCAAAAGTTATTACCTTTACAAATTTTATCTTTTAAAATATCTAAAAAAATGCAATAAAATAAGCCGCTGACAATGCGACTCTCACAAACAATTTTCTATCACTTTCATCTGTATATCCTACATATAAAACGCTTTATACCACTCCGCAAACTTCCGCAGTCCATCCCGCAGGCTCGTATCCGGCTTGAAGCCAAAATCCGCCTCCAGTGCACTGGTGTCCGCATAAGTAACCGGTACATCTCCCGGCTGCATCGGAACCAGTTCCTTATGTGCGTCAAAGTCATAATCCTCCGGCAGCACTCCTGCACGGATCAGCTCCTGCTGCAAGATGTCCACAAACTCCAGCAGATTCTCTGGCTGACTGTTTCCGATATTGTAAACCGCATACGGTGGAACCGGCAGACCATCTTCGCCATTTCGCTTCTCCGGCGGAGCCTGCATCACACGCTTCACACCTTCCACGATATCATCCACATAGGTAAAATCCCGTTTACAGTTTCCATAATTAAAGATCTGGATCTTCTCCCCGGCACGCAGCTTATTGGTAAATCCAAAATACGCCATGTCCGGTCTTCCAGCCGGTCCATAAACCGTAAAGAAACGAAGACCCGTAGACGGAATATTATAAAGCTTGCTGTACGCATGGGCTAAAAGCTCATTACTCTTCTTCGTCGCCGCATACAGGGAAACCGGATTGTCCACCTTATCCTCCGTGGAATACGGCACCTTCTTATTGCTGCCATACACGCTGGAAGAGCTTGCATACACCAGATGCTCCACACCCTTCGCTCCATCGTCATAAGAATGACGGCACGCTTCCAGAATGTTGTAAAAGCCGATCAGGTTGGACTCAATATACACATCCGGATTTGTAATGGAATACCGAACTCCCGCCTGCGCAGCAAGATTAACTACAATATCCGGTTTTTCTTCATTAAAAATAGACTCAATCACAGCTTTATCTGCAATCGAGCCTTTGATAAATCTCCAAGAAGAATCCAGATGTTCCGTTGCCAGATCTTCAATCTGCTTCAGGCGGTATTCCTTGATAGACACATCATAGTATGGATTCATATTGTCGATACCGATGATATGTACAGACGGAACACTGCGGAATAATTCCAATACCAGGTTGGCGCCGATGAAACCGGCGGCACCGGTAATTAAAACTTTCTTGTTTCGTAAATTGATCTGTTGTTTCTTCATTATAATTTATACCTCTATATTGCTATAAAAAATCCATTGATTAAAGGATTTTTATCCATTCCAAAAATAAATCGTAAGTTAGCAACCACCAATTCAACTGGTGCTTTAATATTAAGCCCTCTAAAGAGCTATTGTTACTACTCGCCCAGAAAGGCGGTATCGCAAACACTCTTACTGATCCGCTAAAAAGCGGTACCTCTTGAATCTTCTTTTCATAATTCTTCTGCTTGCTCTTTTATATATTTCTGAACTGCTTCGTCTGTGATATTACCAATTGTTTCTATATAATAGCCTCTTACAACGAATGCTTTATCCCATTTACTCTGTAATTCTGGATGCCTATCGTATATCATTAACGTACTTTTCCTTTTAAGTACCCCATAAAATCTGATATACTTATTTTAGGTGGAATTGCTACACTTAAATGTACATGATCTTAACGTACTGCTCCTGCTATTATTTCTACATTTTTTATTAGTATCATACACACTGCAGCTTACTCCATTCTCCCAAGCATAGCTGGGGTTTAAAGATTTTCAATTATATTTTTTATTTTTTTTATTAGCTATTAATCTTACAACACCTTTAAATGTACTCATGTCAAAAATAATCGCATTAACCAAAAGAATACCCAGTACAATTACTGATGTAAAACAAGCCCATTTTGCCCAAGAAAAATAGTTACTTACATTTATCGAAAATCTAATTTGAACTATCGCCATAACACTAAGTAATATAACTACTCTAATTAATCTAAATATTGACTTAAAATTTCCACAGTGCAATACATTTCGATTTGTATAAATTATAGTATCTATACATCGCCACGACAACGCTATTGCTGTTCCTATAACTACCCCATTTAACCCAACAAGCATTGTTAATAGAATACCTCCCCCAACTGTTAATATCCCCTCAAAAATAGCTCTCCATCTTGTTTCTTTAAACTGTCCTGATATATTAATTAAAGAATTACTTGGCATTTTTAAGATGTAAAATGCCGATGCATATACAAATATAGTTGCAAAACTTAAATATATATAACTAATATCTGCATGTTTAGTATATATGCTTACAAAAGGAACAATCATCAGCATCGCCACTGAATAAATAAATGAGACTAGATTAAAAAAAGCAAATTCTATGTAGTCGTACATCATCAACATCCTGCTCTTATTTTTTAAAGCTAATTCTCTACCTATAAAAGGTGTTACAGCTGTACTCAGATTTGCACAAATAGATTGCAGTCCTGAAAATACTATATTATAAACAGAATATATACTTGCGGCCTGCAATCCAACCACCACCGTTAATATCATTGTTTGTGATCCTGTTACCGCTAACCCTGATAACTGATGAATCATTGCATCTTTTCTTTTTTCTACAGCTGCCTTAATAGGGGGAACCTTCTTGTAATCTGAAAGTTCTGGATAATTTTTCTTTACATAACCTGTTAAAAAAAAAGCTCTAATTACATAAACAAAAGAAATTGAAAACTGTACTAATACAATATTAGCATTTAGCTTTAACATAACAAGAGCCAGCAGTAAACTTCCAGCAATACTAATCGCTTGGATTATAGTACAAACATATGTTTTTTGATTTGCATATAGCAAAGATCGACATCTACCAATTGCAAAAAATTCCGATGCACCTGATACACTCATTACTATCATTAATATTACTATCGTAAAATATTCTATAGTTGTATTTAACGAAAATGGAAAAATAAAAGCAACAATGCCAGCAATAATACAATAAACTATTCCAAATCTATTAAACATATCACTAGCGGCATGTAACATTCCTTTAATTCTAAGTATATCTTTTCGTGCAACAGGATCATACAATGCTTGTGTTGTAGCTGTAGCAATTCCAGCACCAACAATACTAATATATGATATTATTGTTTTAGTTGATGTGACTAATCCATTTATTTCAGAACCAAATTTTGCAATAATAAGTGATGGCAATATAAGATTTGAAATAATATTCATTATTTGTGGCAAAGCACTTGCAAACACATTTTTCCATACTTTTTTCATCCGTTTTTATCTCCATATTTCTAACTATAATTTTGCTTATATATAAATGTTGTTATAATAATCAATGGAATCCCCCATCCTAAATACCAAGATAACGTAATGGCTGGACTATACATTACTGTTCCTAGAGCAAATATCATACTAGAAAAAATAAGAGCTATATATTTAAGCGAAGTATCACATTTCAAGGACTTTTCATAATAACGTAAACTCATATAAACAAATAACATCGAAATAATAGGAGATAAAATTGTTCCAAAATAATAATATCCCGCCCCAATAGTAGGAGGGATTTGACCATATGAATGATTTGATTTATTAAAAAAATATTGTAATTTATTTCCATGTCCCCCAAATAATGTAGAATTAAATGGGATTGCTCCTATAACATCAGAAGAAAAAGCTTCACCCTGATTTCCATCCAAGATGTTAAACGTTGCAGCTACATTATCAATTCCAGTAAAATACGCATTAATAATCTGTGCTGCATAAATTATAGGTCCTGAATCTTTATGATATAAACCAGTAGTCGTATTAACAAAATACCTTACTACAAAATATAAAAAAACCATGCCTATTGTACTAATACACAAAAAAATAAACGCATTCTTTTTTTTCTTCGGATAAAGCACAATATAATATAATATTATAGCCAAACAAGAAATAATTGCTTCTGCAAATGTAGATGTCAAAAACATAAATTGCAAAATGCAAAAAACAATCAAAAAAAACGTTATCCATTTATTTTCTGGATTTCGTTTATACAATTTATGTATAATATATGCTGGAAATAATACTCTAAGAATTTGAAACCCCATTGAATATAAAGTTTTTATAACTCGCCCTATTGTACCTGTTGTATAACCAACACTTTCATCAGCCAATGTAAATCCAGCATCTGATAATTTAAAAATAGTTTTAAAATTAATAGCATATTGAGGAAATACAAAAGTTATGCATAAAATAATCAGTGCTAAAATTATAATTATGCACGCTGTAATATTTATAGGTACATACCAAGATGTTATCCTATTTTTTCTATGGCGAACCACATGCATATATAAATATATTACAAACTGCACGGCAAAAAATTCATATAACATCAATAAACAAGCATGGTTAAATGAATTAGTAATAGAAACACTTCCCTCAAATAACTGCATATCTGTATTAAATGAATACAATAAAGGTAATATTGTTAATCTTACAAAATATAAACCTTGGATAAATAATAAGGGGATATTTTCCATAATATAAAAATAATTTTTATAAAAAATTAATGAGCACGTAAAAAAACCAAGCGGTAAAAATGCGAGAAAAGACTTTTCTTGAACATCATTCTTTATGATACAAACTAATACAGTTAATACAGAGATTACTTGAAAAATTATGAAAATACATTTCTCATAATTTCCTTCAAACTTTTTAATCATACCTGACCTCTATAAATTTTTGCATAACACTCTTTTATTGAATCTATGCTATATCGTTTTAAGTTCTTATTTACCGTATCCTCATCAACTAATTTACCATTTTTAATATAATCTAAAATATACTTTGCCCAAAACTCTGGAGAATTGTTTAAGCTAATGTATTCTAAAAGACCAACATCAACTTCTTTTTGAACTGCTTCAGACACAAAACATGGAATCAATTTCGCCTGAGCTTCTAATAATGCTATCCCAAACCCTTCATACCGCGATGGAAAAATCATATAATCAGATTTATCATAGAATTCTTTAACATCTACTCTATTACCCGGAACCAACAAAACAGAATCTTCTAAATTATAAAGCTTTATCATGTTGCTAAGTTTTTCCTGATCTTCTCCATACCCTACCAAGTATAATTTTGATTCCTTAATATATTTTTTTATAATATTAAAAATATGTATCACAAATTCTTGATTTTTTTGATATGTATATCTTCCAACATTAATAAAAACTGTATCACTATGTATTTTTTTTTCTTTTGGAGCAAATTCTTTTAAATCAATAGAATTATAAATCACATTATAAGGTATTTCTCTAAAATATGAATTTCCAGCAGCATCTGAACAACTTATACATTCCGTAGCAGATGCTTTAATCAGTAGACGATTAAACCGTTCCTGTAATTTTATAAAACACTTCTTTTTTCGAGATGAAGATGTATTATGACTATGTGCTATTCTTATTTTCACACCGGCATGTTTTGCTGCTAATAAACACACTCCTATATCATTTAAATTATGACAATGAATAGCATCATAAGATGAATTTTTACATATACGTTTTATTCCAGCATATAATACTAATGGTCTAATCAATAGCTCCAAAATACGAAACTTTCCCTCATTATTATAAGTATTTATTCTATAGAGATTACCTATTTTTTCAAATAATATTTCTCTTTCACATTTTTTTTTAAATACAACACAATCAAATTCAAACTCATTTTTCAAAGGCTCTACAATTGAAAATATTACTGTACTTATTCCACCTCTGCCAAGTCCACCACATGATACTTGTAATATTCTTTTTTTCATCTTAATCATCCTTACTGTTAATAGCTAAATATCTAGCCACGTTCCAAATATTTGATCCCATTCATTAGGATTAAACCCACAAAATCCACTGGCTGGATAAAAAGTTAATTCTCCAAAATATACTTTGTGATTTAATATATAAAAATCAACTCTTAAAAATGGGATTTGTTCTGCAAGTATTTTTGATAATTCTAGTATTTCATCTAATTCATCTGGTCGCTCCATATTTTGATCACTAGTATTATGATTAGGTCTTTTAACTGGCATTTTCTTCCATTCTGGCGTATAAAATGTTTCCTTAATTCCTTCCGCTGAATATCTATCCTCGCAAACAAGAATAAATCTAGGAACTCCATTAAACACATGTACTTTATAATCTATTAAATCTTTTCCTGAAGAATTTGATAGATATTTCTCGGCAATTATACATGGCATCATATTTTTATATGGCCATTCCCTACCATACCAAAAACCATTATTATTTAACCTTTTTTTTAATAACGTTTTTGCCACTTGCTCATTAAAATCTTTTTTAGATTTGCAAATTACAATTCCTCCCGAATCATTATTGCACTTTAATACAAATTGTTCTGGCAATACACTAATATCAATTTCTGAAACGTTATTCCATTTTTCTAAAGTAGGTATAATATATTTTTCTCCTATTTTTTTTGCTACATAATCCTTTACTAAATATTTATCAACCATTTGTGTATATTCTGGTTTTCTATTAAATATTTTTAAATATTGTAATTTTTCATTAAAAGATATTGGATGCTTAAAATCTATAAACTTATGAAAATGTTTAAAATACATTAACTGAAGATATATTCTATCTGGAATAATTCTTGTTAAATATAAAATTTTTTTCATTTTTTATCCTCTTAATAATTTTTGATACTCTCTCGAACTTCTTTTGGCAATTTCATCCCAAGAATATGTCAATGCAAGTTTTCTTGCATTATATCCTTTTTCAGACAACCTATCATGCTCTTCCAACATCTGCAAAATACTTTTTTTAATACTTTCTACTGATACATCAGAAGTCCATCCTGCATTATACCTTTCTACATCAAAGCACATATTTGTTCCTTTTGTAATCAAACAAGGGACACCGTATGCCAATGCTTCAATTAGCCCCATTGGCATACCCTCAAAACGAGAAGTCAAAACAAATAAATCAGCATTCATAAGAACATCTTCTTTCTCTTTACCATATACGGCTTCATTTACTACTATTAAATCTTGCAAATTTTTGTTATATATTTGTTTATTAATTTTTTCAATTGACCCTTCTTGATTTACACCATACATATAAAGTTTAAAACTATGTCTTTTTAGTTCGAAACTAATAGAATCAATTGCATCTATTAATAAATCAATTCCTTTTTGATATGTTTCAAATCTACCAATATATACAGCTTTAATTTCATCCTTTGAATAAGTATTTTTGAAATCAGATGGAATTATTGTTCCATTTGGTATTATAATATTTTTATTAGACCACTTGGTTCCTGAATCTATTCTTTCTTGCTCTGACAAGAACTGTATTGCATTCGCCTTTTTAGCAAGTCTTTTAAAATACAAAATATTTCCTATCTTTTTCTTTAAAAGTTTTTTCTTCTGCGCTTGTTCTGTCAATTCACTTCTCGGAATAATAATAAAAGGAATATGTGCTTTAACTATATCTTTTAAAATTTTACAATACGGATAACAATAAAATTCTTCAACCACAGCCAAATCTGGTTTTGAAAAAGGCAACGGAAGATCTTTTAATCTTCCTGTAGGATAATCATCAAAGTTACAACAGCCAATACTTTTCCACTCCTCTCTTTTAATATGATTGAGATTATACCAAAACACATTATCGCTTAAAGCTTGAGCACTAATTTGAGCCGGTACACTATTATTAGGTCCTGCAAATAAATTTCCTGACAAATTAGAAATATAGAGTATATTCACATTATTACCTCCTGAAACTTTGATAAATATCTTTTACTCTTTTTTTATAATACGTATAGGAGAAGAAACCACTGTACAATCATCAGGAATATCTTTGGTAACTACTGTATTGGCACCTATCATGACATTATTCCCTATTTTTACCCCACCTAAAATCTTTGCACCTGCACCTATTTGAACATTATTACCAATCCATGGTGTTCCTCCACCCGAACTTCCAATTGTTACTTGTTGCCATATTACAGCATTTGTACCTACATGCGCTTTTAAATGTACAATAATACCATTTAAACCATGTGGCAAAAGAGGTGGCGATTCAAATACAGCTCCCTGATTAATATCAGTTCCTAAAGAGGCATTATTAAAAGCATCACATTTTTTTATATAATGCAAATAATATAGTTTGATTATTTTGGATGTATTGTTATTTGGATCAACACAAATTTCTCTTCTTTTCCAGTATTTATCATGATTATAATGTTGAACAATACCCATTATATATTTAACGATACCATTACTGGGACTCACATTCATTTTAGCCATAATTTTCCCCACCAATTATTTCTTTACATTATTTTTTATTAGATAAGATATATCCAACATCTTTCCCCATTCCAAATCATATTTTTCCGGATTAAAAGGCATCATACCAGCTCCTGGTGTAAATGTTAGTTCCGCAAAATAATATCTTCCATTTGCTAAGAAAAAATCTACACGAACAAATGGGAAATCTGAAGAAAGATCTTTCGCCATATCTAGCATCTCTGGGAAAAAATCAGGTAATGATACCTCTGGTATATCTGTATAATCATCTCTTGTTAGTGGCATTTTACTTCCATCCAAATTAAAAAATCCAATCTGAGCTTGTCTGTCATGAATCAGATCATTTGATACATAGATGCATTTAGGTACACCATTAAAACAAAAGAATTTATAATCAGTAATGTTCTCTCCCAAAAACTCTTCACATATTATCTTTCGTGGTTTTATTTTCGAATAATGCAATTCGATATTAAATGCCCCAAAATCTTCTTTCAGCCATTCATTCAATTGCTTTGTAATTGCTTTTCTATCAGCTTTACTTTTATCAGAAACAACAATATTGTATGCACAGCCATGATTACATTTTAAGACAAACTGATCTGGCAATTTATCCCACTCTATTTCATTGGCATTATTCCAAGACCCGATCAGCGGTGTCAATGTGTTTTCGTATCCCTTTTTCTTAATATATTTTCTAACTGCATATTTATCTGCACAAACAACGACCCGTTTGCTTTTGGGATAATAATTTAATTTACACCATTGTATTTTTTCATTAAATGTTTGTGGGTTATCTAAATTTAATTTTTTTCCTAAAACTATTTTAAAATACAGTTTCGACATTGTTGAATCTGGCAATAGCTTATGCCCAATTACCTGCATTTTTCGACGTGCTTTGTATAAAAATGAATCTCGTTCCATATCTCTACCTCAATACATATTTCTTTTTCTTGTAATATCCACATCCCATATTTTTCATGGTATTTACCAAGCTGCTTAACACCGTCTGGTTTTCTGCCTCTCGAAACAATCGATAATGCCATTTGATCAGATTTGCATAGCTGTGCGTACTGATACTTCCTACTCTGCCTTTCCGATACTGCCCCAGACATTCATCTAACAAATAACAATCCGCCTTCTTGCATACTTTTAACCACATCGCATAATCGTTATTTTTCTTGATGTCCTCTATCTGGATCAGCCCAACATAGTCTGCATCGTACATAACTGTTAAACATCCCGGCCAGCAATAATTGAACATTCCTGTCTTCGTAATCTTCTTCGGACCAGTTACCAGTACTCCTGTTTTATTTCCATCCATATCTATTTCTTCGTAATTTGTATAGGAAAAATGATAGTTATGGTCTTTCATAAACTGAAGCTGTTTTTCCAATTTATCTGGGAACCAGAGATCGTCACTGTCAAGGAAAGCAATCCACCTTCCTTTGGCTTCCCTTAATGCCCGGTTTCTTGATACGGCAGCTCCTGCATTTTTCTTATTTTTATAAATCCTGATCCTGTCATCTGAAATCTTATCCAGTATCTCATCTGTATTGTCTGTAGAACAATCATCTACAATGATAAGTTCCCAGTTGGTATAGGTCTGATTCAGTACAGAACGAACTGTTTCTTCTATATAAGAAGCCGTATTGTAGGACGGCATAATAACGGATACCAGATCATTTTCTCTCTGAACCATATCTTTTCCCACAAGAATATCCCTCGCCTCCTGCTGCTTTCTCTCATACTCTTCCTTCGTTATCTTCCCTGTCCGCAGCAGATAATCTCCAAAGTCTTCTGCCGTTGCCATATCTCCCTCGGTTATGCCTTCTTTTTTTACAAACGCTTTCATAACTGTCTGGAAGATGATCCGCACATCTTTAAAAAAGCTGATCTTCTTAATGTATTTCAGATCCCAGTTCAATTTATCTTCCCAGTCAATGTCATTTCTTCCATTGACCTGTGCAAGACCGGAAAGTCCTGGACGGACACAGTGACGTTTTCGCTGTTCATCCGTCATAAAGACCATGTCCCGAACCAGCTGTGGACGCGGTCCGATCACACTCATATCTCCTTTTAAAATATTGAATGCTTCCGGCAGTTCGTCCAGGCTGGTGGAACGCAGCCATTTTCCAAAGGAAGTCAGACGTACTTCATCTGGGAGCAACTCTCCGTTTTCATCCCGTTCATCTGTCATGGTGCGGAACTTATACATCTTGAAGATTTTTTCATCTTTACCCGGTCGCGGCTGGGTAAAAAGCACCGGGCTTCCAAGTTTTACTTTTACAAGGAATGCCACAATCAGATACAACCAGCCAAAACAGGTAATTGCCAGCAAAGCACAAGTAACATCAAATACTCTTTTGGTATGCTGTTCATACATAGTTTCTCTATGTTCCTTCTGTGTAATTTTTTTCTGATGTATCTTTTTTCTTACAAAAAAGAAAATGATGCCTGCCACAATTCCTGTGACAAAGGCACCGATCAATACTTTTTTCTTTTTATCCACAAACGTTTCCCCCGTTTATCTGTTATATACTTCTGGAATCTTTTAAATTAAAATTTCTGTGATAGATTTTTGATATACAATGGCATTTTCAAGCACTTCTTAATCTATAAATTAAAAAAACATATCCAAATTTTTTTTATTAAAAGATTCTGGCAAATACATGGAGTACATTACTTAAAACATCCTTTTACAATCTCAATAATCATTTCTTGCTCTTCCACCGTCATCTTATTATCACTCGGCAGACACAGTCCTCTCTCGAAGATATCTGATCCAATATCCAGTGGCTTCCCATCTTTTCCCATTGCTCCGCCGCTGATATAAGCATTTGTCTGGGCACGGCCGTTTCCTTCTCTGGTCACAAATCCATTCATGCGGTAAATCGGCTGCATGTGCATTGGCTTCCAGATTGGACGGCCTTCTGCATTGTATTTTGCCAATGTTTCAAGAATCTCTGTCGGACAGCTCTTGCCTGATTCACTGATATAGAGTGCTTCCTGCTCGCCACGCATCTGTTTACTCATAGCATCTTTATCAATGAGCATGCAGGACAGCCAGAAGTTCGGTTCTGAATTTTCTGCATCGTAAGGGTTCATCTGCACGGGCAGATCTTTGAATCCTTCTTTGTATCTCTCATAAATCGCTTTTTTCTGAGCGATATGTTCTTCCAGATATGGAAGCTGCCCTCTGACCACGCCTGCGATCACATTACTCATGCGGTAGTTGTAGCCGAGTTCTTCATGCTGATACCACGGAGCGTTTTCCCTTGCCTGCGTTGACCATTTCCGGACTTTATCTGCCGCATCTTTATCATCGGTCAGAAGCATTCCGCCGGAGCTTCCGGTAATGATCTTGTTTCCGTTAAACGAGATTGCATTGTATTTTCCAAAGGTTCCTGTCTCGACACCTTTGTAGGTTGCGCCAAGTGATTCTGCTGCATCTTCGATGATGACTGCGCCATGTTTGTCACAGATAGATTTCAGTTCTTCTACTTTTCCCGGTGTTCCGTAGAGATGTGCGATCACTGCTACTTTTACTTCAGGATAGATCTCGAAGGCTTTTTCAAGTGCCACCGGATCCATATTCCAAGTATCATATTCCGTATCTATGAATACCGGTTCGCCACCTTCATATACGACCGGGTTTACCGTCGCATCAAAGGTCATGTCAGAGCAAAATACCTTTTTTCCTTCCAGTACTCCATGACCTGCTTTTGGCATTCCATAGATCTCAAGCCCCGCAAGTTTTACAGCCAGATGTAAAGCTGCCGTTCCTGCTGAAAGTGCTACCGCATATTTGCAGCCGACTTTTTCACAGATTAGACGTTCCACTTCGTTGATGTTTTTACCAACGGTTGACATCCAGTTTGTCTCATAGGCTTCTGTCACATATTTCAGCTCATCGCCATGCATGGTTGGAGACGCCAGCCATATTTTCTTCTCAAATGCTTTTACTTCCATCTGTTTTTCTCCTGTAAATCTTTTTTGTTGCTGTTTATCCTAATTTTCCGCACAAAAATAAGAGCCTTTCGGCTCTTATTTCCATACAGATACGTATACCCACTTCATATCCTATTTTTCTATTGCCATATTTCCTCTGCTAAAACGGTCCATCCTCGTCTTCCGCATCATAATCTCTTCCATTCGGAAACAGTATACTACACTTTCCTCGTTATCTCCAGTCCCACTTCCACCTGCTGCATCCTTCCAAAGAGTTCCAGATCCAGCCATGCCTTTCGTTTGTGGCGGTCGATTTTTTGAATCAGACCTTCCATTCCCATCAATGGGCCACTGGTTATGATGACCTGTGTGCCTTCAATGATGCCCTCGGACATGGATACGATCTGTTCTTCGCCTCCAAAGCGCTTCAGGAATGTGATTTCTTCTTCTTTTAATGGAATGATATCCTGACCGGTTCCGATCAATTTTGTCATGCCTTCGATGGTCTTCAGATGAAAGAACAGTTTCTCCACATCTTCTGTGATCATGAAGATATATCCCGGGAACAGGACTTTCTGCAGTGTGTTCCAGGTTCCGTTTTGTTTTTTCTTTTCTTCATAGTATGGAATGAAGCATCTTTCCATTATGGTATCCGGTATTTTTTTGTTGCACTGGATACGGATATTATGCTCTGTTCCTGATCTTACCTGGACGACATACCACATAGATTTTCCTCTCTAAGTCTTTCTATCAGCTTCATATTTTTCTGCATATAGAATATGGTCAGATGATTTTCATCATCTGACCAATATTATTTTACAAGTTTGTTATTCTATTTTACAACACAATATTTCTTTTCACATATGTGCTTTCAGAATCAGCTTTTTCCACCAGATTCTGATTTTAATGAAAACTTATGTACACTTACACAATCGTTTTATTACCTTCCACACTTACTCTGCCTTCTGGTAATGATAGGTCGGCACGATCTCTGCCACGATCTCTTTCATGCGATCGGATTCGGCCTTGCTTTCTTCGTCCAGCTCATGCAGTTTTTCTTCAAACCACTCGTCATCCATCTCAATCGGATGTCCGATATGAATCAGGGCATTTTCGGTATCCTGCATGCCTTCTTCGTCCATAAGCAACTCTTCGTAAAGTTTCTCGCCCGGACGTAAACCGGTATATTCAATTTTGATATCCACATCCGGGATATAACCGGAGAGACGGATCAGGTTTCTTGCCATGTCGTCAATTTTGACCGGATCTCCCATATCGAGGATGAAGATCTCGCCGCCTTTTGCATAATGGGATGCCTGCAATACCAGCGATACTGCTTCCGGAATCGTCATGAAATAACGGATGATGTTTTTATCCGTTACTGTTACAGGACCACCTTCTGCAATCTGCTTCTTAAAGAGCGGAACTACGCTTCCGTTACTGCCAAGTACGTTTCCGAAGCGTACTGCTACAAAGTCTGTATTCGGACTTTTGCGGTTCATCATCTGTACGACCATCTCACAGAGACGTTTGGATGCTCCCATGATGTTTGTCGGATTTACTGCTTTATCCGTGGAGATCAGCACGAATTTCTTCACACCATATTTTGCTGCTGCTTTCGCAGTCTTATAGGTACCGATCGCATTATTCTTGATTGCCTCACATGGACTGTCCTCCATCAGCGGTACATGCTTATGAGCTGCTGCATGGAAGATCACATCCGGGCGGTAATGCTCGATAACCCAGTTGATACGGCTCGTATTTCGTACAGAACCGATCAGCGCTACCAGATCCAGATCAGGAAGTTTCCGTTTCAGTTCCTGCTGAATGGCATATGCATTATTTTCATAGATTTCAAAGATGATCAGCTGTTTTGGCTCTGCATTAGCGATCTGCCTGCACAGCTCGCTTCCGATAGAACCGCCACCGCCGGTTACCATAACGGTCTTGCCTTTGATGGAAGCAAAGATCTCATCATTATTTACTTTGATCTGATCACGGCCGAGAAGGTCTGTGATCTCTACATCGCGAAGCTTGCTGACGCTGACTTCTTCATTGACCATCTGATAGATGCCAGGAACAGTCTGAAGCTTACAGTTAGTCTCCTGACAGATATTCAGGAAATCTTTTTTCATCTGACCGCTTCCGCTTGGAATAGCATAGATGATACGGTCAATTTTATAATGCTCCACTGCTGAAAAGATTTCTTCTCTGTTTCCAACAATTGGCACGCCCAGGATTGAACGGCCTTTTTTTCCTGTATCGTCGTCAATGACACAGCAGACTTTTGCATGAATATGATCTGAGTTGGTAAACTCGCGGATCAGCGTCTGACCTGCTGCGCCTGCTCCGATGATCATAACATGCTCTGCAGTATCTTTTTCTCTGTGCGCTTCGCCCCTCCGTCTGTAACTTCGTATGAAGCGATAAGCAAACCGGCTGGCTACTGTCAGGCAGAAACTAATCAGTATGCCGATCACATAATACGACCTCGGCATATGCAGACGCATAAAACAGCCGCCCGCAATATATACGACGATCAGGATCAGATATGCCTTGATGACCTGATACAATTCTGCAAGACTGACAAATGACCAGATGCTGTGATACAGTCTGCAGCAATAAAATACTACGATGGATGCGATGATCCAATATGGCATTGACCATACATAACCCATGACATATTCCCGGTCAATGCTGGAAAATACAAAATCAAAACGAATCATCAATGCTGCGAAATAAGAAAATGCGATGATCAGTATGTCTGCGATTACAAATGCCATCGCCTTTTTTAGCCAGCTGTATTCAAGCATTCCCGTTTTTCTTTTTTCTTCTTCCTGTTTTTTCTTTTCTCTTATATTTTTTTCCTGATTGTTCCCGGAATTGCCCATGTTTTTTTCTACTTCCTGTTCCTTATCTGTTGCCTGGTTCATCTTTCCTTTATGCCCATTTCCTGTTTCTTATCGCGAAAGCAGCTATGCCAGCTACAATTGCTGCAGCAGCTGCAACCAGTGCCATGGACGGATTTACAGATATTATTGTACTCATTTATTCTCCCGTCTTTCTTCTCATGCTTCTGTTTGGGAACCGTCTGCCTGATCAATCATTTTCCTACTGAATCAAACCCCAGCTTTTGACCCATAAGAAAATCATTGATCTGCAGAATTCTGAGTAAGCTTCGCCACTCAGTCTTCATTCAGGCTGATTCCTTTCCTTCACATCCGATAATATGTATGTGTTTCTTTTATCTTCTGCATTTTTGCAAACAACAAAATCCGTTTTTACTGATGTTTATTATTTTTCAAAAATACTTTATAAAAAAACAACTATCTTCTGTTCTTTTTAACATCCAGCAGTTTTAAACGCGACAAGGCGACGATTTAAACGCTGCTGAAATTTGTATTATGGAATCACAGGCACTGTATGTTCTGCATCTGTGACCCATTGATCATGAATATGGTTAATGATCGTTGTGCTATCATGTTGCAGTGCCTCCCGCTCCGAAGAGCGGGAAGACGTCTGCTTTTGAAACCGCCTCTTTACAGATTAAGCTTCTTTTCTTCTGACTGTTACAGCCATTCCTAATGCTGCCATAGCTGCTACTGCTGCTACTACGCCCATAACCGGAGCTTCGCCGGTTTTCGGAGCTTTGCCATTAGAAGTTGTGTTTCCAGCATTTGCTGCTGTAGTTTTATCTACATAGATTGCTACTGGAGACAGGCTGTTAAAGGTAACTTTTACAGTTCCCTTGCCAAGAGTAGGATTCTCTTTCTGCCACTGTCCGTTTACATAATGTAATACAGTTACTTTGCTGGAAGTGGTAACGCCAGGAACATTAAAAGTAATTGTTACAGGGAATGTAACTGTCCCTTGGATAGATACATCCATTACGCTTACCAGGCTCATGTCTTTTGCCTCGTCTGCACCTACAACGCTTGTAAGTGTATCGATCGGAGCTGCCGCCAGATCCTGTGCAGCTTTTTTCTCAGCTTCGGTTTTGTAATTCTGAGATACGATTACATTACCCTGATCAGAAGTTGCTGTAATGGTTGCGTTTGAGGTGTTTCCGCTTGGGCTCGGTGCTGCAAATGCAGTCATGGAAGCTCCAAGTGTAAGTACACCTGCAAGTAAAAGTGCTACTACTTTTTTCATCTTTATCTTCCTCCTTTCCCAAGTATTCTTAAAATTTATATGAAATAAATTTTAACGTTTTCAATATCCCTGTGGGATGTCCTTCTGCTGACATACATAGACATATAAGTCCGTCCAGCAATCATACTGTGTTTCTGTCTCAATGCCATACTGACAATTTATAGCAACTATATAAAGGATTTTTCAGAATATTATGCCCTACTTTACTTCATTATAGTAAGTATTGATGATCAGATCCTGAAGTGCATCGCCGTCTACCCGATATTCTTCGTAAACGTCGCCCATCACTTCTTCTCCCGGCACGCTCTGCACCTGATCTGTCAGGTATTCGTACCCGGTCAGAGCATTCAGCTGACCAGAATCCATATCTGTCACGATATCAGTATCCAGATATGGCGATAAAATATCATACAGGCTCTTGCCACCTTTGTTTTTCATGTTAGAAATCAGTGACGTCACATAATCGGTCTGACGTTCCATACGGTTTGATACGCTGTTAAACGTATCCAGATCTCTGTACCGGACAAAACTTTCTGCCTTTTCACCTTCCAGATGTACTGTCGTACCTTTTTTAAAGGAAGGATCAATATTGGTATAATCCTGCTGCATGGTCACATCGACGCCGCCAAGAGCATCGTTGATCTCAGCGATGGATCCCATGTTCATAGAGAAGTAAGCGTCAATCTCCAGTCCATAAAGCAGTTCGGATACTGTCTTTTTCGTTGCCCAGCAGCTACTCTGTCCGCCGATATTATAAGCGTACTGTAAAGCCAGCTGTCCGGTCATGGATTTCAGATAATTACCGGAAAAATCATACACATCTATATCTGTCATAGTATTTCGGTTAATCTGAAGGATGGTGGCCTGTTTTGTCTTGTTGTTCAGAGACAACAGCATGATACAGTCAGACTGACCGCCATCTCCCGGCTCTTTCTCTGCCGCAATTGGGTCTGATTTATCGATACCGAGAAACAGGATATTTGTCAGATCTGTGTTATACGTATATTTCTTGCCTTTCCAGGTAATAGTATTGTCTATCGCCTGACTCTGCTCTGCAGCTGCTGAAACATCTTCAGTGTTTTTTTGATTTCTGCCACAGCCATTCAGTGAAGATACCAGAAGCACTGCTGCTCCAAGAACGATGGCAAGTACTGCTTTTCCATGGATCTGCTTTTGTCTTTCTGTACCCGGATGCAGGCTGTTTCTATTTTTATTCTTCATTGGTCAATACTGCTCCTATAAGGAAACGCTGCGTCTCGTTTCCATTGCAGGTGGACAGAATAATCATTCTGTCATTGGTCGTCACGTTGAACGGTTCCTCCATCCAGGATGGAAGCTTGCGTTCTGTCTGAAGGGAGGTCAGAAAGTTCTGATATCCTTCTGCTGTACTGAAATCATATGTTTTTGGTATATGCCGATCATCATAAGTTACAGCAAATGCCACGCGGTATGTAAAGATGTGTTCCGGCGTATAGATCCTGATCTCAGAATGCTGATTTCGGAATTCCTCATCCAGATAGCTGTCCAGAATGCCAAACATGGATTTATCACGCATATTGTGACCGTAGATTACGGTTACCGGATCTGTCATATCTTTGCCATTGTATGTATATTCCGTATAGATAGATCCCGGAAGACCTTCTTTTCCTTCAATGGTATGATCCAGATAGTAATCATCTTCTCCCTGACTCTGCACGATCGGATAATCAATTTTGGTATCATCAATATGAATCCATGCATAGATATCCGGGTTCTGTTTTTTTAATGCATCAAAGTCAACCGGTATGGATGGCGCCACCGGCTTTTCTTCGGTGGTGTCCGGAAGTGTACTGGTCTGATTCTGTTCTGCCAGCTTATCATATACAGAAGCATTTCTTTTCTGATGCACTTTATATACGACTCCTGTAATAATCGCTGCGATAAAGATGATCAGACAGATCCAGAAAATAATTTTTGATTTTCTGTTTTTCATGCTTATCTGCCTTTTCGTTTGTGATTATTTTTATATTCCAGTGATTTGTCTATCGGGAATACGCCAAGGATGCCTGTTTCCAGATATTTCTCCACATCTTCCGGTGTTTTGATCTTATCATTGGTAAGAAATGGAATCGTAAACAGGATCGCTACGATCAATAATCCCACGATAGCGCCGATTGCTACATTTTTTGTCAATCCCTTGTCCAGCGGTTTGGATGCTACTTCTGCTTTTTCAACCGTTGTTGGCGGATCTGATTTCATAATGCTCGCCATCTGGGAAGCAGTGGCCTCCGTAACTGCATTTGCCGCCGTACATGCTACCTCTGCATCATTATCTTTGACAGAGATTGTCAGGACACGGGTATCCTCCTGATTAGTAACGGTCAGCATATTGAGAAGCTGATCTCTGGTCAGTGTCTTTCCTGTCTCATCTTTTACTTTATCAATCGCGGTATCTAATACCGGTTTGCTCTTCGCAATCAGCGCAAAATCTCCGCTTAGCGTAGAACCGATCTGCAGATCTGCCACTGAAGTGATGCTTGTCGTCTTGGATAAAATAAACAGCATGGCTTCTGATTCGTATACCGGCGCTTTTGCATAAGTTGCGCCTCCGGCAATGACTGCACCTGCAATAAGACCTAACAGCAGCAGCTTCCATTTTCTTAACAGGTGGAAGAACAGCTCCAACAGGTCGATTTCCATTTCTTCATTCTGATGTTCTTTCATGTTCTTCTCCCTTTATTGTTTCTTCTTTTCTTCATTTTCGCCATAACCATAGCCGTATCCATAACCATAGCCGTATCCATAGCCGTATTTTTTACCGTAACCCGTCGCTTTTGCATCTACCTGATTCAGCACGACGCCAAGCAGATTTGGATTTGCCTGCACCAGCTGCTCTTTTACATTTTTAGCAGTTCTGCGGCTGATCTTGTCAGACGGAATAACGAGGATGCTTCCATCACATTCCTTTGCAACGACTGCTGCATCTACGACAGCTCCAAGCGGTGGTGTGTCAATGATCACATAATCAAACGCATTTTTGGATGCCGTGATCAGATTGGCAAATCTCTGTTTTCCAAGAAGTTCTGTCGGGTTCTTTGGAAATACTCCGGTAGGAAGGATGACCAGTTTCCGATAATTTGTCGTATACATGACTTCTGTCATATTTTCTTTTCCGGAAAGGTAATGGCTCAGGCCTTTGATTTCTTTGTTATATCCCAGGCGGTTATAGTTATGTGAATTTCTCATATCAGCATCTATGTACAGAACTTTTTTGTCACTTTCTGCAAATATTCTTGCCAGATTATAAGAAATCGTACTTTTTCCATCTGCTGCTTCACAGCTGGTAACTGCGATTACTTTGTTTTCCACTCCGGTAAACTCAATGTTTGTACGAAGTCGTCGGTAAATGTCTTTGATATAAGGAGAGGCGGTTACCTCTTCTTTTAACTTCAGTTCCTGCATTCTTCTTCTCCTGTTATTCTATCTTTTCATTTCTTTTCGGTATTTATTTTAGCACATTGTGGCACATCGTACTATTCTATCATAAAATATTTTTTGTTTTGCTATGATTTTCCAGTATCTGTTTGTATTTTTCAAACAACTCTGATGCAACACAGTTTTTCATCCTCAGGTCTTTTCAAATATCTTTGCAGGATTCTTTCGGAACAGTCTTTCCATATATAAGCTTCCGAATTTTTTCTCTACTTTTTTCATACATTCTGCCATCTGTACCGGCCGCCGGTCCACATTGTGAGCATCACTGGCAATAAAATCCACGAGCTCCTCCTTCAGAACCTCGCTGCAAAACCGTTTCTTTGTAATTCCCGATTTGCCAAGCACGCTTCCTGCATTGATCTGTATCAATGCTCCGAGATCTTTCAGCATATTTACTCTGTTTGTATCCAGACTCAGACAGACATACCGTTCAATATGGGCAATGATCGGTTTATATCCTACTTTCAATAATCGTGAGATTACATTATGTATGTAAGAGAAATGACAATTTGTAGGGAATTCCATCAACAGATATTCTGTCCCTGCCATCCGGCAACGGACATCCCGCAGATTTGCCATCATATAGTTATGCACAAAATATTCACATCCCAGATAAAAATGCATTTCCGGGAAACGTCTCTGCACGTTTTCACAGACCTGACGAAATACCTCTTCCCTCTCCTGCGGAGACACCTGAAACATCCCTGGGCGGTAATGAGGCGTAAATACGATATTCTCTATACCCTGTTCATATTCTGCCCGGATGAGCTGAACCGTTTCTTCCATACATCCAGAACCGTCATCTACTCCGGGAAGAATATGGTTATGTATATCCCAATATCCATTATTCATACAAAGTCATCCTTATTTTACCGTTATCAGAAAAAAATTTTTTCATCATTCAGAACATGTCCGCACCCGGATGTCTGGTATTTTTCTCTGTAAACGGATTTATTTTCACAATTTAATGTTCTCATGACACACTTTTAGGTTACAGATAAATTTACCATTATAAATACTATATTGCAAGTCTAGCATGTACTACATAGAACGATTTTCTATATTTCTACATTTCTTACAATATCTGATATTTTTTTGTCCGTTTAACTACATTTTTCTACAAAAAACAACGACAGCGAGCCACTATTTTTCATCAAATAGCATCGCATGCCGTTGTATTTTTTAGTCAATATATGGTTTTACAATATATTTTACATATGATATGCCATTTCATTGTATCGGATCAATTTCTTAATATTTATAAAGCTGTTATATTTCAGATCTTCCTATCGGGAAATAAATCGCATATTTTTTCTATATTACAAGCCGTCATACTACTTCGTATGTTTTGAAACCAACGCTACCGGAAGCACTTCGTCCATCCGGCTGACAAATACGATCTCCATACCGGATTTGATCTCTTCGGAAATCTCTTCCACATCTTTGCGGTTCTTATCCGGTACGCATACGGTTTTGATGCCTGCTGTCTTGGCTGCCAGAAGTTTTTCTTTCAGTCCGCCGATTGGAAGTACTCTTCCACGAAGCGTGATCTCGCCTGTCATTGCCACATCTGCCCGAACCGGACGTTTGATGATGGCTGACAGCACGGCGGTCGCCATAGTAATACCGGCGGATGGGCCATCTTTTGGTACGGCTCCTTCCGGAATATGGATGTGGATATCGTTTTCCTTGAAGAATTTCGGCTTCACATCATACTGGTCTGCGATAGAACGAAGATAACTGATGCCTGTCTGCGCAGATTCTTTCATGACGTCTCCCAGCTGACCGGTCAATACAACTTCACCTTTTCCCGGCATAATATTGACTTCGATCTCCAGTGTATCGCCGCCAACGTTGGTCCATGCCAGTCCGCGTACGATTCCGATCTCATCAGTCTCGTTTGCTTTATCCGGTGCAAATTTCTCTTTTCCGAGATAGTCTTCCAGATTCGCATCGGTCACTTCGATGGATGTCTCCTGATCCTGATAGATCTTTCTGGCTGCTTTTCTGCAGATCTGTCCGATACGGCGCTCCAGATTACGGACACCGGCTTCTCTTGTATAGCCGTCAATGATATGCTGCAGCGCATCTTCGCTGATTGAAAGCTGCTCCGGCGCAATGCCGTTTTTCTCTTTCTGCTTTTCTACCAGATGCTCTGTGGCAATATGCATCTTTTCATTTGCCGTATAACCGGAGATCTCGATAAGTTCCATACGGTCAAGGAGCGGTCTCGGAATGTTGGATGCATCATTGGCTGTAGCAAGGAACAGTACTTCGGACAGATCTACCGGCATATCAATATAGTGGTCGATAAAGTGGCTGTTCTGTTCGGAGTCCAGCACTTCCAGCATTGCAGAGGATGGATCTCCTTTGTAGTCGCTGCTCATCTTGTCGATCTCGTCCAGAAGCATCAGCGGGTTTTTCACGCCTGCGCTGCGCAATCCCTGCACAATGCGTCCCGGCATAGAACCGAGATAGGTTCTTCTGTGTCCGCGGATCTCTGCTTCATCTCTCACGCCGCCAAGGCAGATGCGCTCGTATTTTTTCTCCAACGCTTTTGCGATGGAACGGGCGATACTGGTCTTACCGGTTCCCGGCGGTCCTACGAGACAGATGATCGGGCTGTCGCCTTTTTTTGTCAGGTTGCGGACTGCAAGGAATTCCATGATCCGTTCTTTCACATCTTTTAATCCGTAATGGTCTTCGTCCAGAATCTTCTGGGCATTGTCCAGATCTGTGTTATCTGTGGATTCTTTGTCCCACGGAAGATCCAACAGGGTCTCGATATATGTACGGACGATGGTTCCTTCGGATGGATTTGCCGCTACGCTCTTATAGCGCTCAATCTGTTTTTTAATCTTCTCTTTGATCTCATCCGATGCCTGAAGTACTTCTGTCTTTTTATAAAATTCATCAATATCAGAATCGGCATTGTCCTCGCCCAGTTCTTCCCGGATCACTTTCTGCTGTTCCCGCAGGATATAATCTTTCTGGTTTTTATCTACCCGGTCTTTGACTTTTTTCTGGATGTCATTTTTGATCTGGTTGACATTCGTCTCTTTCAGCAGAAGTTCCATCAGCACTTCATAATGTTCTGTAGTATTTTTTGTTTCCAGAATCCGCTGACGGTCTTCGTAATCCAGCGGAACATTGCTGCTCAGATGCCTGAGCATCTTATACAGGTCGTCATAATCGTCTGCCTGTTTTGCCAGCTCTTTGCCTACTTTTACGTTTGCTGTGCAGTATTCCACCAGTGCTTCCTGCATGGCACGGACCATTGCCTCTTCCACGCCTGCCGGAAACTCTTCTCTCTCTTCTTCTGTTTTTACAACTGCTGTCTCCAGATAGTTCTCATTTTCTTTTACGAAAGCGAGTTCAGCCCGGTCAATTCCTTCTACCAATACGCGTATGATATCGTTTTTCATTTTTACGATCTGCTTGATGTTGGCGATCACACCGATCTTATACAGATCTTCCATGCCCGGTTCATCTGTCTCCATATCACGCTGGGCAATCAGAAAGATCTGATTGTCCATCTGCATACTGGTCTCGATTGCCTGAATGGATCTTTTCCGGCTCACATCAAAGTGTGTGACCATTCCCGGCAGGATTACTACTCCACGCAGGGCAACTGCCGGAAGCTCTCTCAGTAATTCACTCATGATTTTCCTTTCACCTTGTGTGGTTGTGTTTTTTATGCTGTCTTGTTATCTTTCTTTTCGTCACTCTCTTTGTACTCCAGCAGGGCGTCTGCTTCGCCGTTTACAAATTCTTTTGTGACGGTACATTTTGTAATATTCTCATTGGACGGAATGCGGTACATCAGATCCAGCAGTGTCTTCTCTACGATGGCACGGAGTCCGCGGGCTCCTGTCTTACGCTGCAGGGATTTCTCTGCAATAGCTTCTACTGCATCCGGTGTAAAGTCAAGCTCTACGTCATCTAGTTCAAACAGTTTATGATACTGTCTGATCAGGGAGTTTTTCGGCTCTTTCAGGATACGGATCAATGCTTCTTTATCCAGCAGATCCAATGATACGGTTACCGGAACTCGTCCTACAAATTCCGGGATCAGACCGAATTTTACCAGATCCTGCGGCAGTACTTCTCTGAGAAGCTCTCCCACATTTTTCTCTTCTTTGATGGACAGTGCGCCGTTAAATCCGATGGATGTCTGATCCATGCGGGCTTCTACGATCTTATCGATGCCTTCAAATGCGCCACCGCAAATGAAGAGGATATTGGTGGTATCGATTGGGATCAGCTCCTGCTGCGGATGTTTTCTTCCGCCCTGTGGTGGAACGGATGCAACAGTTCCTTCCAGGATCTTCAGCAGCGCCTGCTGTACACCTTCTCCGGAAACATCTCTGGTAATGGATGCGTTCTCGGATTTTCTTGTGATCTTGTCGATCTCATCAATATAGATAATGCCGTACTGCGCTTTTTCAATGTCATAATCTGCTGCCTGAATGATCTTCAGAAGGATGTTTTCCACATCCTCGCCTACATAACCGGCTTCTGTCAACGTGGTAGCGTCTGCGATGGCAAACGGTACGTTTAAGATTTTTGCAAGTGTCTGTGCCAGCAGTGTCTTACCGGATCCGGTCGGTCCCAGCATAAGGATATTACTTTTCTGCAGTTCTACTTCCGGATCCGGATCTGCAAGGATTCTTTTATAATGATTGTATACAGCTACGGAAAGCACTTTCTTTGCATCGTCCTGTCCGATGACATAATCATCAAGGAAGGATTTCAGTTCTTCCGGTTTCAGGAGATTGATGTCCATATCCGGCGCTTTTGCTGCATTTTCTTCAAATTCTTCTTCTATAATGTCTGTGCAGATCTCCACACAGGAATCACAGATATAGATTCCTTTCGGTCCCGCGATCAGTTTGCGAACCTGTTCCTGGGGTTTTCCGCAAAAAGAACAACGTATTCTGTCATCTCCGTTGTTTTTTCCTGCCATGTTTTTACCTCTCTACTTCTCTATCATGATCGGATATCTATAAAATTGCAAAAGCATTTTTCAAAATATCCAAAGCTAACTTAATAATTACTGACGTTTTGTAATAACTGCATCGATCAGTCCGTACTCCATCGCTTCCTGTGCTGTCATGTAGTTGTCACGTTCGGTATCTGCTGCTACAACCTCGATCGGTTTTCCGGTGTTCTCAGACAGAATGCGGTTCAAACGTGCTTTTGTCTTCAGAATGTTCTCTGCTGCGATCTGGATCTCGGTTGCCTGTCCTTTTGCTCCGCCTGATGGCTGATGGATCATGATCTCTGCATTCGGAAGTGCAAAACGTTTTCCTTTTGTTCCGCCTGCGAGCAGGAATGCGCCCATGCTGGCAGCCATGCCAAGGCAGATGGTGGATACATCACATTTGATGTACTGCATCGTATCATAGATTGCAAGTCCACAGGATACGATTCCGCCCGGTGAGTTGATATATAAATGAATATCTTTGCTCGGATCTTCTGCTTCCAGGAACAGCAGCTGCGCTGTGATCAGGCTTGCAGTTGTCTCATTTACTTCTTCTCCAAGGAAGATGATTCTATCTTTTAACAGACGGGAATAAATATCGTAGCTGCGCTCTCCTCTGCTTGTCTGTTCAACGACGTAAGGTACTAAACTCATTTTCTTGACCTCCATTTTCTACATAATTTAATTTTCACTCTATATTTCAGCATAGCAGTAATATAATTTTTTATATCACTTATCATTTTATCATTTTTCCAGTAACACACTAATTGTAAAAATTATATTTTACTCGATTTTGCAAATTTCTTTTCTATATAAAGTTCTTTAATTGTAGTTCCAGAAATTTCAGAAATATAGATTCCAATATCAATCAGGAATACTTCTACTTACAGCATTTATCAGTAAGTAAACAATATGGGAGATTTGCATTGCCAAATCTCCCATATCTCCTCTCCACGTAACGTGTGCTTACTCTTCTGTTGCTTCTGTCTGCTCTGTAGCAGCTGCTTCAGCCTCTTTCTCTTTTTTTGTTTTGGCTTTTGCTCTGTATTTTACGCTGTCCATTACATATGTAATGGCTTTCTGAATAGCCAGATCTTTCTTGATGTTGTCTTTCTCTGCATCGCCCATGTAAGCGGTAAGTTTGTCAAGTTCCATCTTATAAAGGTCAGCCATCTTCTGAAGCTCTTCATTTACATCTTCATCAGTAGCTTCGATCTGCTCTTCTTTTACGATCTGCTCTAATACAAGGTCGCTCTTGATCTGTGCAAGCGCATCCTCGCGAACCTGCTCTTTGAGCTGGTCTACAGATGAACCTGTGAACTGGAGATACTGCTGAAGGGAAAGTCCCTGCTGCTGCATCTGACGTCCAAACTGATCGATCATATCTTCACAGCGAGTCTCGATCATTGCTTCCGGAATCTCCATCTCGGATTTGTCTACGATCTTTTTGATAGCCTCGTCTGTCTGCTCAGCTTTTGCTTCTTTTGCTTTTCTCTCTTCTACTTTCTCTTTGATGCTGTTTTTGTACTCTTCTACAGTATCAAACTCGGATACGTCCTGTACGAACTCTTCATCAAGCTCCGGAACTTCTTTTCTTTTGATCTCATGGATCTTAACTTTGAATACAGCAGGTTTGCCGGCAAGGTCTTCTGCATGATACTCTTCCGGGAAAGTAACGTTTACATCTACTTCGTCTCCGATGTTTTTGCCGATCAGCTGATCTTCAAATCCCGGGATGAAGCTGTTGGAACCGATCTCTAACGGATGGTTCTCTGCTGTGCCGCCTTCGAATGCAACACCATCAATGCTTCCAGCGTAATCGATCACTGCGATATCTCCGCTCTCGATTGCTCTATCTTCTACTGCAACTGTTCTGGAGTTTTTCTCTCTCTCAGCATCGATCTCTTTCTGGATATCTTCTTCTGTTGCGGTTGTATCAATCTTAGTAACAGTTACACCTACATATTTGCCAAGGGTAACTTCCGGTTTTACAGCAACTTCAGCTGTGAAGATGAAAGGTTTGCCTTTCTCAAGCTGAACGATGTCAAGAGCCGGTCTGGAAACGATATCCAGTTTGCTCTCTTCTACTGCTGCCGGATATGCAACTGGTAAGATAGCGTTTGCAGCATCATCACAGAATACGTTTGCACCATACATTTTCTCTACCATTACTCTCGGAACTTTTCCTTTACGGAATCCCGGAAGGCTGATGCTCTTTTTCTGTTTGTTATATGCAGCCTGAAGTGCTTTCTCCAGTTCTTCTGCAGATACTTCAATTGTGAGTTTGGCCATGTTCTTTTCTAAATTTTCTACCTGTACACTCATTCTAATGATTTCCTCCTTCATATATGTCATGCAGCGAAGTACTTTCCACATAAAAATACAAAAAGGGCGTACTTTGGCTACTTACAGTCATTGAGAGATTATAGCACAGTCATTTATAAATTTCAAGGGAAATAAAAAGGGATTTTCCACATCACTTCTGTGATATAGAAAATCCCTTTCTGTAATTTCCCGGATTTTACAGCTGTTTTCCACTTTTCTGTGGGTTTCTGCATTTGTTATCCACTTTTCCGGATAACGAAATACACAAGATCAGCAGCTATCCGTCCGGTATTATCCGAGAGTATCTTATTTACCTGACATCTCTTCTTCCTGTCTCTGGATCATCTTGCGCACCATCTCGCCGCCAATGGAACCTGCCTGACGGGATGTGAGATCTCCGTTGTATCCCTCTTTCAGAGAAATGCCCAGTTCAGATGCAACTTCCTGTTTAAAACGGTTCATTGCGCCTTTTGCCTCCGGTACGCTAGTTGTGTTTGAGTTAGAAGAACGACTCATGCTTTTCACCTCCGTAAAATTATGACTTTCTGTATCTTAAGAGCAAGCGTTTTGCTTACCCTGATACTAGTATTTACGAAAGCGGCCAAATTATAATGGTAAGTTCTGTCAGTTTTTTCATAACAGTTTTCTCTATCATTACTGTTCCCAACAGCAATCCAGTTCTGACTTTTTCATTTTCAAATCAAAAAATCTCTCCAGACTTTTTCTAAATCATCTGCATCTCGGCGCGGAGCTTGTCTGCTTTTTCTTTTCCTTCCAGATATTCCACCAGTGCAAGGGCAAATTCTGCTGCCACGCCCGGTCCTTTTCCGGTAATGATATTGCCGTCTTTTACGACAGCTTCGCCGGTCCAGTTCACATCCGGCGTCTCAAATCCCGGATAAACGGTTGCATTTTTGCCATCCAGCACTCCTGCATTTCCTAGTATGGATGGCGCTGCGCAGATTGCTGCCACCAGTCTGCCTTCATCTGCAAATTTTTTCACACACTCTACCACATGCTCATCGTCCTGCAGATAACGGGTTCCCGGCATTCCGCCCGGAAGCACGATTCCATCCATCTGCGAAAAATCTACATTGTCATATACTTCATCTGCGTGGATCGCAATGGCATGCGCTCCGAGGAGCTGTCTGCGCCCTGCGATAGATACTGTAATGATCTTGATATCTGCTCTGCGGCAAATGTCTACAACTGTAAGAGCTTCAATTTCTTCAAATCCATTTGCCATAAAAATGCATATATTTTTCATCTTTTTATTATATCCTTTTCTGTGTTATAATTTCATGTAACAATTTGTAATTGCTTATTTTCAAATACAGCATTGTATTTTATCACAGTTTTTATCTTTTTTTCAAGGAGATTCTTTCATTATGGAGATTGAACGTAAATTTTTAATTTCAAAACTGCCGGAAAATCTTTCTGATTATCCTTTTCATCAGATCGAACAGGGGTATCTGACCACCAATCCTGTTGTACGCATCCGCAGACAAGATGATGATTATATACTGACTTATAAGGGTAACGGCATGATGGCGCGGGAAGAATATAATCTGCCCCTGACAAAAGAAGCTTACGAGCAGCTGCGGCCAAAGATTGAGGGAGTCCTGATCGCAAAGCGCAGGTATTGTATTCCGCTGGAGCCATATACGATCGAACTGGATGTATTCGAGGGCGAGCTTGACGGCATGACTCTGGCAGAAGTGGAATTTCCCAGCACGGAAGAAGCAGAAGCGTTTTGTCCACCGGAATGGTTTGTGGAAGATGTGACGTTTTCGCCGGAATATCACAACAGTTATCTGGCAATGCATGGTCGAAAGCCAGTGTCCAAATAAAATCGTATATGATTTAAAGAAAAACAGCCGGAAATCGAAACATTTTTTCAAATAATTGTTTACGGATTTCCAGCTATTTTTTTACATATTAATTTTCATGCCGCACGTTTTCCAGCGACACAAATCGTCATATTTTTTACCTATCCCTGTCTCAAATGGGGGATGAAACATTTTTCGTTATACCATCCGGCTGCCTTCGTATTTCTGGCGGGTGCGGATGCAATGTTTCAATTCCATATATCGGTCGGTCAGTTTGCCTTCCGGGATGACGACATCCAGGCAGACAGCCAGATCATCGATCAGCTTATCGTCAATATCAGCATACATCTCGGATACGATCTGATATTTTTCATCAAAGCTTTCTGCATCAAGGAATTTCATCAGCCATGGATTTGCCTGTTCTGATTCTAAATCAGGATCTGCTGATGCTTTTTCTGATTCTTCTAAAGGTACTCCATCTAATAATGAATTCTGTTCTGCCTCTGAAATCTCCGGTGTATTTCCCATAGAAGTCTTGTTTTCTCTGTCAAACACGGACATCTCATCTAAAGCTCTATTTCTTTCAGGAGCTTCTGTATATGTAACGATCTCCGGCAATCCTACTTCCAGATCTTCCATATATTGGAAACGGTATTTTTGTGTGACTTCCGGATATTTTTCATGATCTACTTCACTGATAAACATATCGAACGGACGGATGTAGATTCCGAAGTCTCCATACAATGCCTGATAAACGACCATTTTTTCGTCTGTTTCAGAATGTTTTCCAACTGCAACGATCTGATATGGTTTCTTTTTAAAATGTAAATATTTTTCTCCTGCTTTCGGATTTCCCTGTGGCATATTATACTCCCTTCTATGCGCTATTGCTGCCTTCAAAGACACTCCCCTTCATATCTTCCAGGCGAACATGCAAGCATGTTCTTCTCACTAACGCTCATTATATCACATATGGACTGTCAAAATCTGTCGTTTTCAGACAGCTTTCATCAATAGCACCATCTGGCTGGATGCTGTTGAGCATGTCTGTCGCTTCTCCCACAAAATCCCTTTCAAATGTAATGGATGTATCAGGGCCTTTGATCATGAGATCATACACCGGCTGCATCAGGTCTTCCTGACTGTCAGAATCGTTGTCAAGCTCTGTCATAAAAGAATGGACTTTCGCTGCTGCAAGGATAGCACCGTCATCTGCATCCACACCGGCTGCTTCCAGAATCTCCCGTTCACTCATCTCACTTTTGTCTGATGTATATATCTCTTCCGATTGACCCTGTTCTTTTTGTCCGCCGGCAGCATTGGTCTGGTTCTGCCAAAAAGCAGATGCTGTCTGTTGATTCATTTTATGTTTTTTCTGCATGCTGCTTTGTGATGTCTGATTTGAATGATAAATTTCTGCATGCTGACGTAAGACTTCATTCGAATTATGTTTCTCCCGATTCTGATTGGCCTGCTGCTGTTTTTTGGACGCCCATACAACGATTGCTATTACGATGATCAATATAGCCCACATATGGCAAAACCTCCCCTTTTTCGCAAAAACTTTTCACAACAACACTTTATCACAAAATACGACTTTTTGCCAGCTTAAGCCAAAAGCAAAACATCAGCAAAAAAATCCCGACAGGAATGTTACCATTTACCAAGCTCCCAAATCATCAGAATTTATATCTGACATTCAGGAGACGGTACATTTCCCATCAGGATCTTCTTATTGTCAATCTCTTATCTACGCTTCTTCGATCAAAGTAAACTCATCGCCATTTTTTACAGTGCCGCCATGAAGGACTTTGCAGAATACACCTTCTCTTGGCATAATGCAATCGCCCATTGTCTGATAGATCGCACAGCCCTGATGACATTCTTTTCCGATCTGCGTCAATTCCAGAATGACATCATTGCATTTGAAACGGCTTCCGATCGGCAGAGTCTTGAAATCATAGCCTTCTACTACAAAGTTCTCACCAAATGCACCAAATTCTACCTGTGCGCCGCGGTTTCTGAATTCTTCGATTTTTTCATATGAAAGAAGACTTACCTGACGATGCCATTTTCCTGCATGCGCATCACCTTTTACGCCATAATCCTCGATTACTTCGATAGTGCCTACGTCTTCTTTCTGTGTTCCTTTTTTCTCACTTGTACATACAGCTAATACTTTTCCCATGTCTGCATTTTCCTCCGGATAATCCTTAATCTTTTCCCTTTATAATCTGACGTACACTTACATAAAAATAAATGTGTCATCAGCTTTAGATAAGAATAACATACCATCGGAGTATGCTTCAATGCAAAAAAATGCCGTACCTATGCAGATCCTGCAACAGACCAGTGATTTAATTCTTTTTCTATCTTTCGTTCCCGGTCGAGCAGGGAAAGTTTTGCCGCTTTCAGGGCGGAAATGACACAATCAATCTTTTTCTCCATGCCCATAACCTGTTCTTTTGCCATTTTGACGCGGATATGAAGCTCCTGATCTGAAAACAGATTATCAGGAAAAATATCTGCGTACTGACGGAATCCATAGATGCTCACGTGCAATTTTTCCTGAATCTGAAATTCGGAAAGCAGTGTACGGAAACGGGAAATCATAACCTGCAGATTTTCCATCCGTTTCTGCGCCGTTTCCATATGGTTATATTTTACAACATCTGAGATCAGACTGCCGCCTGACAGTTCTCTCGTTCCCCAGCGTTCTGCCATGCTCAGGCTCTCATATACGCTTCGTGCAGCAGCCATGGCAAGATTCCCTGCGTCCATGGCTTCCTGTAATTCTGTTTTATCAATGTTCATCTGTTCCAGCCGGATCTCTTTTTGCAGGATCTCATTTTCTTCGGCATGAATCTGTTCTAATTTTTGCTGATACCGTTCTTCACAGCCGGAAAGCGCTTTTTCCTCTGTTTCATATTGCACGATCCGTTTTCGCACATCCTTCAGTTCACACTGTGTCAGGCGCATCCTTGCCAGTATTTCCAGTATTTCTCTTTGCTGTTCCTGAAATTCACGATCGCCATCGCTTCGGATCTGACGATAATAGAAAAGCATATCCTGTGTTTCTGTATCGGACGTATTTTTCTGCCACGGACAAAAGATTTTTCCCTGTGCTCCCTCTCTGACAGAGAGCATTTTTTCATCCTCATACAGACAGGAAAGCATACGTCTGATTCTTTTTTCTCTTCGGGCCTGCCCCATCAGTTTTTTTAATTCTCTGTCCAAAATAATCCCCCTATCACAACGAATGTACCCCGGAATAAAAATCGCTTCCGGAAACACTCGAAATATCCATATATCTTGTCATACGGATATTTCCGTCAATCAAATTATACTATATGAGACAGAGGTAAAACTATTCCCTTTTCGTTATTTTTATTGCAAATTCTGAATGACTAAAATTCTCTGTAGCCATAGCCCTAAGAGCTTCAGAAGTCTGTTAAAATACGTCCTCCCCATTATCCCAGACCAAACCCTATAAAGAATCTCATCATGAACGATAATGAAACATCATGTATTACTTCTCCCGCAATTTTTCCACAAGAGCATACACCTCCGGTCGATGCTGCTTCATATGTTCATCCAGACGGTGCCGCCGTTCCTGAAAACGCTGCGCCAGCTCCGGATGTTCGGAAGCGATCCGTTGATGCACTTCTTTTCGGTGCTTTTCAAAATATGCAGCCAATGTCTGTTCATCTTTTCCGGAAATATTTACGATTTCCTTCAAATGTTCTTCCAGATGCTCCAGCCATTCATCCTCATCAAAAGCGTCCATATGCACCCACCGACCATGGAACAGTTTTTCCACATCTCCGGTTTCTTTTAAAAGTTCAATCTGACGACGGATCTGCTTCTCAATCTGCACCTCTGTCTCTGAACCAAACGCCCACACAAACTCCTGCACCCGATTATCTACCCGTTTTCGTAACTGGCTTCGCTGTTTGTTTTCCACACCGCCTTCCAGTGGATATGGTTTTTGGATACCCATATCTTTCAGCGCGATATGGATCGTCCGACGCACGCTTCCCTCTTCGATCATATATCCCAGTCCCAGTTTTCGCAGCTGTTCATTCAGCTCTGCGATATGCTCAGTAATGTAAAAACGAATGCCTTTTTCTCTCAGAGAACGATACATGCTTTCCAGACGTTCTGCCGCTGTGATATCCAGACTTCCGATACCGCCGGCATCCAGGATGACTGCCCTCGTATTTTCCTGAAGCTCATTTTCAATCTCCCTCTGCATTACCTGCACATTTGCAAAAAAGAGACTGCTGCTGAAACGGTAGATCAGGACACCTTCTACCGCATGCACCTGTTGTCCTTCTTTCAGATCACGGAAATGTTCATGACCCGGCTGCACGCCCAGAAAACAGGTGGAAGGTCTGGCAGTACGGATAACCATCTCAGCAAAGGACAGAATGATGCCGATCAGTACACCGTTGATCGTACCGAGGAACAACACGCCAAAGAAAGCCCCTAGGAAAATGAGACATTCCGTGCGGCTGACTTTCCAGAGCTTTGGAATCAGTTCAAACTCAGTAGCGCCAAGCAATGCGGAGATGACGATAGCCGTCAGCACCGGTACCGGAAGATAGCCGATAAATCCGGTTCCGCACAGGAGCAAAATAATCATGGAACCACCTGCCACCAAACCGGTCAGCTGTGTCTTTCCCTGATACTGTTCGCTCATGGCAGTACGGGAAACAGAACCGTTCATCGGACAGCAGCCGGTAAATGCCGCCATGAAGTTTCCAATGGAAAATGCCAGAATTTCCCGGTTGTCATCAATTTTATACCTATTTTTCTGTGCAAAATTATTTTCCGCCAGCAGGGTCTCCGCCATAATAACGACAGCAACAGAAAGGCTGATAGTAATCGCTTCCTGCAATGACACAGCCGTAAAATCCGGGATTCCCCATTTTGGCATCCCCGGCTGAACGGCTGTCAGCGTCTGAATGCCCATTTCCCGCAGTGGCAGAACGCCGGTCATTACCGCGCCGGCCGCCATCAGAACAACAGCCATAGGGAATTTCGGAATCCATTTTTTTGCCGCCAGCAGGATCACAAGGGATATCGCACCAAGAAGCAACGACGGTATGCTGATATGCGCTGCGGTCTCTGCAATGTGCTCCGCAAGCTCCAACAATTCTCCAGTTCCTGCCGTTCCACCCAGGATCTTCGGCACCTGCATAAGAATAATCGTTGTACAGATACCGCTGATAAATCCGCCCATAACAGGTGTGGAGATAAAATTAACCAGTTTTCCTGCCTTCAGGACGGAAAATGCCAGTAACCAAAGTGCCACAAAAAATGTCAGCATACCTACTGCCGCAATCGCCTCTGATGTCCCGCTCTCGATATTCAGACTCAGCAGCGCTGCACCTACAAGAGCTGCCGGTGCTGCATCTACGCCAAAGATAAACTGCGGCGATGTGGAAAATAACGCAAATGCCAATATCGGGAATACCGAACCATACAGACCATACACTGCCGGAAGTCCGGCAATCTGTGCGTATCCCATAGAGATCGGTATGGACACAGCCATAATGATGATTCCAGCCACGATATCTTTGGACAGATTTTTCTTATCGTAATGCCGAAGTGTCGGCGCAAGTTTTATGTTCATATAATCCTCCATCCGTTTTATTGGAAACGGTAATTTTTGCATTCCTATCCACTATTATATAACGAAAACGGGAAAGCGCAAAATTTTCTGCCTTCCCCGTTCATTTTATTTCTTATGACTTTATTTCTCATGCATGCATCAGCACCGGTTCTTCATATTTCTGAACACTGTCTTTGATATGACTGATGATCTGTTTTTCCTCATTCTCTTCACTGCAGAATGGACTGCTGAACATGAAAAGTTTTCGTTTACTGTTCTTCTTACACAGCCAGTAATCCCGTCCCGCAATAACCGAATTTTCCTGTGATACCTCTACAAAATATCCTGCTTTGTAATGATAACGTGCAACGACCCTGATACTTTTTTCCATTTCATCCACCCCTGTACTTTATTATGCATATTTACAGTTTCTGTATATGATCCGGCATGAGATTCCACAAAATATCTTCAACATTCTGGTTATTGTTTTTTACGATTTCAATCAGAAATAACCCACAAAAATTCCGACAGTCATCTTTCCTCTCAACCGTCACACACACGACCTCTCACATACTAGCACACATAAATTTTAAATACAGTCTTGATTTTTTTAGACCATGTGTTCAAGCCCTGTTTATACGGAAATAATCTTCTGCTATACTGTCCAGCTGTTTACGGATCTCCGAAAAATCCTGATTCAGATCTAATGTCTTTGCCCCGATCCAGTTGCCATCCATATTGTACCGGCAATCCGGCAGTAACGGAGCATCTGTCTGTGCATACAGCAGCAGACCGGCTACATTTCCGGTATGTTTCCTATCCCAGTTTTTTACATAGGTGTAGATCTGATACATATTCGGAGACTGCAATGTTGTCCTTCCATTGACATGCTGCAGGATACTCTGATAATATTTTGCATCTATGATCAGTGTCTTATCGTTATATTCCAGTGTGATATCCGTCTGCATACCCGGCAAAAACTGCAGCATGCCCGGATCCTGCGGGCCAACAAGATTCCAGTAGATCTGCGCCGGGCTTACTTTTGTCAGCCACGGGTGCTCCTGCCGGTAATATTCCAGGATGAATTTTTCATAGAGCCAGTGCATAGGCTCTTCCTCAAAAAATCCCGGCATTTTCCGGTTGCCGGATGCGGTCGTCATGAGCAGACCATGCAGTGCAAAATAACAGATGTTTAAAAGCATCTCGTAATTCTGATTGCTCCTCTGATAAGTAACCTGATGCCACCGGATCTCACTGACTTCCAACAAGTGAACCTGATCAAAAAAGACAAGAACCTTACGCAATTCCCGTTTGCTTATATCCGCTACTTTCGGACTGTGCAGCAACGCGCACATAGTCGTCTTTAAGATCTGGTTGCATAGATTATCCTCCGAAAGTTCCTCGTATTCACAGCAGATTTTTTTCTTATGCTGCATACGATTCTGCAGCGTTTCCTGAAACGCGATCTTGCCCCGGATCGTGGTCAGATCCTCTTTCTGAGACACATATTCCCGATACAATCCTTGCTTGACCTGCTGCGCCACACCGATGGACAGGATCGCTGCCATCAGGTCTTCCTCATGTTCGAAAGATTCTGCGGCAACTCTGTCATAGTTTTTCTGCTTCAGCACATGGAAGGCATAAGCGAGCATATAGTAAATATTTTTTATGTAGATCCTTCTATCTCTGGTCATCACATACTCCACGCAGACACTGTTTCCAGTAAGCGAGTTTTTCCCGGTCGTCAAACCAGTATTCGGAGATCATCGGAATCAGATCAAACTCCACAACAGAACGTATCCAGTCTAACGTACAGGTTTCCTGTGTTTTTCCACAGAAATAACTGTGACCGATGCAAAATCCGCTTCCCAGAGATTCGTCTGCTTCAATCTCAGCGTTTAGCTGCTGCACCTGTCGAATCAGTTCATCAAACCTTGCATTTTCCAGACTTCTCTTATAAGACTGAAATCCTTCGGATAAAAATCCCGGAACGACTTCAAAGAAACTGAACCGTCTGCGCAGGGCATAGTCGATCATTGCCAGACTGCGGTCTGCAGTATTCATCATTCCTATGATACAGAGATTATCCGGCACGCAAAACGGTTCGCCGGTATAAGCCAGCTGAGCAGATGTGCCACGATAATCTTTTTCAATGAGCATCAACAACTCGCCAAAAATCTTGCTTAAGTTTCCACGGTTGATCTCATCAATCAGGAAAAAGTATTCCCGGCCAGGATCCTGCGCCGCTTTTTCACAAAACTGCAGAAAAATGCCTTTTTTCAGCTCATAGCCTTCGCCTTCTGGCCGATATCCCATGATAAATTCTTCATAAGAATAGCTCTGATGGAACTGTACAAAACCGATACGGTAATCATCCTTCTGTCCCATCATGGCATAAGCCAGACGTTTTGCCGTAAAGGTTTTTCCTACACCCGGCGCACCCTGTAAGATTACATTCTTTTTGTTTCGCAATAATCCTGTCAACAGATCATACCGTTCCTCTGTCATATAGACTTCTGAGAGAAACTCTTCTTTGGTGTAGCTCGGAAATATTTCTTTCCATATATCCAGTTCTGATTCCGGCCGTGCTTCGTTCCCTGCCCGATACCATATCTGCTCGATATAATCCGCAAGTTCCCAGGTCAGTGTCTTCAACTGTGGATCTGAATAACATCCATCGGCACTCAGTCCTCGAAATGTTTCGATCAGTACAAGATCATCCCTCACAAGACGATTGATCTCATTAAACAGACCGTATCCCTCGCTCATGCTGGAAAAATTTTTCCTTTGACTCAATTCATAGACATCATCTTCCAGCACAGCGGAAACTGCTTTGTACAGACTGTACTGATATACATAGTATTTGTCCGGGTAACGCATCCACAGATACACACTAATAATCATAACGTTCTGATAATGTTTCTGCCACTGATCCGCCAGATATTTTCGCCGCAGAAGCTCCATTCCCTTCAAAAAATCTTCACTTCGTTTCGTGAGATCCTGGGATTCATCAAACAGGTTCCGAAACAGCCGTCGTACGCTTTCCGCCTCATGATCCGACAACAGTCGGACAATTTCTCTTGGGTAAGCGTATATTTGAGACAGCAGACCGTTGTGCTTTCTTGTGGCCTCCATATACATTGCACCGAAATCTTCGGCATCGATGTCCCAGTATTTCTGGAAATGTGCGATCGACTCCCATATTGGTTTCATATCATCCCAGTGCTGTGGGAGATAGGTAGTAAATGAAGTCAGGATTTGTTTTAATTTTTGTTCGTTAAGCATAAATTTTCTTCCTTGTATTATTTATCTTTGTAATCTACACTCGTAGCATACAAATCAAGAACCTGACGATACAATACCTTTTCTGAAGATCTGATATCCCTGATTCTGTCAAGTAACTCTTGTCCCAACTAAATCTTATCATCACTCCAACCTCTGTTCAACCAAAACTTTTTCCATTATACAGTGCAAAATAAAAGAGACTCCACTCGCCATGAATGAAGCCTCCTGATATATGTATACATCCTACAGCATATATCTGCAGGATGCCGGCTGCCTATGCAGCTTTTTGTCCAGAAACTGTTTTACACCATCTAATATAGCTTCATCAACATCTCTGAACTTCATATGCTTATATAAACCGGACTTTCTAAAATCATACATAGTA
>ERZ773103.668-NODE-668-length-38961-cov-3.036036_pt1 | contig 38961 bp, 27 predicted proteins | sample MGYA00511118_ERZ773103 | MGnify/ENA primary metagenome ERZ773103 (study PRJEB29015, sample SAMEA2737821) | human gut metagenome | biome: human gut; feature: human-associated habitat; material: faeces | place: China | collected 2012 ... | reverse complement strand
GGGACAGGCTCAGCTCCAGATGGCCGATACCCGCACCGAAGGGCTGAACTTCCAGCAGCTGGTGCAGCAGGCCGTGGAGCGCAGCACCAACGTGCGGGCGCAGGAAAATTACGACAATGCCACCCGCCTGGATTCCGTGAGCAGCCGGCTGACGCTGGATAACGGGCTGGTGACGCTGAACCGCCTGCAGGGGCAGTCCGACGTGATGGCGATGACCGGCGAAGGACAGCTCGATCTGCAGAAAGAGAACTGCGATATGCGCTTCAACGTGCGCGTGCTCGGCGGCTGGAAAGGGGAGGGCAAGCTTATCGACCGCCTGAAACAGACCGCTATCCCGCTGCGCATCTACGGCGAGTGGCAGTCGCTGAGCTACAGTCTGCAGGTCGACCAGATCCTGCGCAAACAGCTGCAGGATGAAGCGAAGCAGCGCCTCAACGACTGGGTTGAGCGTAATAAAGGCAGCAAAGACGGCAACGATGCCAAAAAGCTGCTCGATAAGCTGTAATTCCCACCCCCGCGGCCCGGAAGTTTCCGGGCTGCGTGCTTATCGTCAACGTCTGATGTCACGATGATGCCGGGTGGCGGCTGCGCCTGACCCGGCCTGGGATGTGTGCAATATCATCCGTTTGCGTCGCCACTTAATGTAGGCCTGATAAGCGCAGCGCCATCAGGCAGTGTGGCAGCTACGCCTGACCCGGCCTGGATTATACGGAGGGTGTCATCCCCCGATTAGTTCGCCATCCCGTAGGCCTGATAAGCGAAGCGCCATCAGGCATTAAACAGGATATCTGGCTATCAATTTTACTACCCTGGATACCCCGAGCCGTTATTTATGCCTGAGAATTACACCTCATAATCCAGCTCATCCTGCTTTGCCGGCGGGACGATCTGCACCTTCTGCACCCGATGGCTGTCGACCTGCAGCGTGCGCAAGGTATAACCGTCAATCTCAATGGTCTCCCCCACCTGCGGCACATGCTGCAAATACTCCATCAACAGACCGGCAACGGTGTGATACTCACGTTTATCATCCAGCGGCAGCGGAACGTACTGCACCAGGTCCTCCAGCGGCATATGGCCGTTGACCGTCCATGAACCGTCCTGATGATGCTGAATATCGTGCCGGGCATCGATCTCCTCCACCTCATTGGGCAGATTGCCGGCGATGGTCTCCATCACGTCGCTGAGGGTCACAATCCCCTCGACGGAACCAAACTCATCGACCACAAAGGCAAAATGGGTGCGGGCCTGGCGGAACTGCTCGAGCGCCGAGAGGAGCGGCAGCCCCTCCGGGAAGACCAGCGGCTGGCGCACCAGCGCCTGCAGATCCAGCGGCTCCTGACGCAGGGACTGCTGGAGCAGGTCAATAACATGCACCACACCCAGCAGATCTTCATTATCCTTCCCGCCGGTCACCACCAGCCGGGTATGCTGATTTTTCTCCACCAGGCTGCGGATCTCTTCCTCCGGCGCGCTAAGGTTGATGCGCTCGATATCATGGCGCGACGTCATAATACTGCTGACGCTGCGCTGATTAAGGTTCAGCACCCGCTCAATCATCAGTCGTTCCTGCGGATTAAACAGTGGATGTTGATCCTGATCGGCGACCAGCGATGCCGTGTCAGCATCCAGTTCAGCTTTTTCTTTCTGCCCGCTCAGCAAATTCATCACCGCTTCGGTAGTGCGCTGACGCAGCGTCATATTGGCGGAGAGGAAGCGACGGCGGTTAAACTGCGCCAGCTGGTTAAGCGCTTCAATCATGACCGAGAAGCCAATAGCCGCATATAGATAGCCTTTCGGAATGATAAAGCTGAAGCCTTCAGCAATCAGGCTGAAGCCGATCATCAGCAGGAAGCTCAGACAGAGGATCACGATGGTCGGGTGGCTGTTAACGAAGCGCGTCAGCGCCTTGCTGGCCATCAGCATCAGGCTGATGGCGATAACCACCGCGGCCATCATCACCGCCAGGTGATCAACCATGCCGACGGCGGTGATCACCGAGTCAAGCGAGAAGATGGCGTCGAGCACTACGATCTGCTCCACGACGGCCCAGAATTTCGCCCCTTTGCGCTGGGTGGGGTTATCGCTGTCTTTCCCCTCCAGCCGCTCATTAAGCTCGACGGTCGCTTTAAACAGCAGAAACAGGCCGCCAAACAGCATAATTAAATCGCGGGCGCTAAAGCTGAAGTCGTGAAAAACAATCAGCGGTTTGGTCAGGGTGACCAGCCAGGAGATAGAGGCCAGCAGCAGGAGACGCATGACCATCGCCAGCATCAGGCCAGTGATCCGCGCGCGGTCGCGCTGGGCGGGAGGGAGTTTCTCGGCGAGGATAGCGATAAAGACCAGGTTATCGATACCTAACACCAGTTCGATAACCACCAGCGTGACGAGACCTGCCCAGATTGACGGATCGGCAATCCATTCCATATGTATTAAAACCTGTACGACTGCGGTATGTGTTACCACGATCATGGATAAGATGAGTCTAAAATGCAATAACGACGCGGATATCGCCCTGCCGTGGATGGATATATTTCCAGCGGATTAAGCGAACCGATAAGAATTATGTTCCGGAAAAGAACAGTGAAAAAATAACACCATGGCGGCGACCATGGAATAAGCTTGCCGATATCAGAACTTTTTCCGCTGTGTTTCAGCGAGGTCGGCAAAAGGGCTCGCTCCCAAGGTTCGTCACGGCGAGCGCGGATGCGCAGAGCAAAGCGAAGCGCGAAGCCCGCTCACAAAACCGGCATAATTCATATTATGAAGTGAGTGCAGAATAGGGCGGATCGCAGTTCACCGCCGCGGATTCAGGCTAATATGTCGTCATATCCGGCTGTTTATGCTGAAATATATTGCCTGGCGAAATTTATTATCTCTATCTATTCTTTCCGGGCATACGCGCGGCGCGGCGGGGCCGGCGGCCAACAGACCCCGATAGACGGGCCTCTCAGCCACATCGCGCGGCGCAAAGGAACGAGCCGCTGAATAACCTGAACGAAAATAAGATTATTCTCACTTCTGACTGTTGGTAAAAGGGAGTTGTGTGTATTCTTTTACGTGACAGTGAATTTAAGAATTTGGCGGGCAGATGCCCGGGCAGTATCCGTGTATTATCAGTTCCAATGGATTTGTGACATGTACAATTTTGCAAAACCGCGTGTTTTGCAACCAAACAGGTGAAGATGAATATGGCGAATTTGAAAGCGGTTATTCCGGTCGCAGGACTAGGCATGCATATGCTGCCGGCCACAAAGGCAATTCCAAAGGAGATGCTGCCGATCGTTGATAAGCCAATGATTCAGTACATCGTTGACGAAATCGTCGCCGCCGGGATCAAAGAGATTGTTCTGGTGACGCACTCCTCGAAGAACGCGGTGGAAAACCACTTCGATACCTCCTACGAGCTGGAAGCCCTGCTGGAACAGCGCGTGAAGCGCCAGCTGCTGGCGGAAGTGCAGGCCATTTGCCCGCCGGGCGTGACCATCATGAACGTGCGTCAGGCGCAGCCGCTGGGCCTGGGCCACTCCATCCTCTGCGCCCGCCCGGTAGTCGGCGACAACCCGTTTGTGGTGGTCCTGCCGGATATCATCCTTGACGGCGGCACCGCTGACCCGCTGCGCTATAACCTCGCCGCTATGATCGCCCGCTTTAACGAGACCGGCCGCAGCCAGGTGCTGGCGAAACGCATGCCGGGCGATCTCTCCGAATACTCCGCCATCCAGACCAAAGAGCCGATGGTGGCTGAAGGCCAGGTGGCGCGTATCGTCGAGTTTATTGAAAAACCGGACGAGCCGCAGACCCTGGACTCCGATCTGATGGCGGTGGGGCGCTACGTGCTGTCGGCGGATATCTGGGCCGAACTGGAACGTACCGAGCCGGGCGCATGGGGCCGTATCCAGCTGACCGACGCCATTGCCGAACTGGCGAAGAAGCAGTCCGTCGACGCGATGCTGATGACCGGCGAAAGCTACGACTGCGGGAAGAAAATGGGCTACATGCAGGCCTTCGTCACCTACGGGATGCGTAACCTGAAAGAAGGCACCAAATTCCGCGAAAGTATTAAAAAAATGCTGGCCTGACAGCTGGCGTAAAGATGAGCGGCAGGGCAGAGCCTTTCGGCACGCCGCTCATAACGTTATGCAGAAATTATTCATAACGTGAATGTTATAACGATTGTAAAGAAACGTATGGCTTCGGAGACTTCTGGTAGTTTGTCTCGGGCCTCTGTGGTGCAATGGTCGGAGTAGCGGCAATAATGCTTTATGAATAGTCACTTAGTGCGACAATTCCTAAAGCGCAGGGAAAGCGGTCAACGACAGCCAAAAATAAAACTTGACTGCGATCATGTTTCCGCTTTAAACATCTCACTTGCATGCATAAAAATGTGAAATGAATTGGCATGCGAGCTGGTACAGACATTACGGATAATCCCTGAGTACGGCAGTGGACATCATCGAAGGATCACAGGTATATGAACTGGCAACTCATCTCATTTTTTGGCGATAGCACCGTTTTGCTGCCCAGCGCAGCGGCGCTGTTTATTGTCCTGATGCTGCGTAAAACGTCGCGTTTGCTGGCGTGGCAGTGGAGTTTGCTGTTCGGCATCACCGGCGCTATCGTCTGCGCCTCTAAACTGGCCTTTATGGGCTGGGGGCTGGGCATTCGTGAGCTGGATTACACCGGCTTCAGCGGCCATTCCGCGCTCTCCGCGGCCTTCTGGCCTATCTTCCTGCGGCTGCTCAGCGCCCGTTTCTCCGTCGGTCTGCGTAAAGCGGCCGTTATTACCGGCTATGTTCTGGCCGCCGTGGTGGGCTATTCGCGGCTGGTCATCCATGCGCATTCCGTCTCGGAAGTGATTGCCGGCCTGCTGCTGGGCGCTGCTGGCAGCGCTTTGTTCCTGGTGTTGCAAAAACGTACCCCTGATCCGGAAAGCGTGTATATCTCATGGGGCGGTGTTGCATGCCCGGTGATGGTTCCGCTTATCCTTTTACATAGCGGCAGCAAAGCGCCGACTCAGTCCCTGCTGGGACAAATCGCCACCGCGGTGGGGCCGCTGGCCCTTTACGCGTACCGATCTCCACAAGCAGGCCTGGTAATCGCCATTTGTTTTACAGGGGAAATTAAGTTTTCGCCGGTTAATTAGACAAATAAGAAAATATTCTACTATATATCCGGTAATTGATAATTCATATTTATGAAATAATGAAGTGCTACTACATTGTTATTGCATATTTGTCTGGATATAGCTTTGATCAGACGTTTCTTAAATGCGCTGAGACGTTACCTGATGCACATTCAATGAATATCCAGACACTGGAAACTATTAGAAATTGTAGTTGACTATAACGCCATCATCTGATTTTTGCATGATGATGAGCTAAGTAAAAAGATGTTTTTTTACAGTAAGTTAGCTGCGTGTGTGATGTTGTAGCAGTACCGGGAAGATTTCTAACCCTGGAAATCAGTGAATAATCTTAATTGGTGACCCGCTTATTTTTTGTCAGTAGAACGACAGGCGGCATTAATTGGCAGATGTTCGGTAACAACACTCCCAATTGTGACCGAAATCCCGTAAACTTAACGCCGCCAAAAATAATGGCCTGACCAATTATTCATCCGCGGGTCGATAAAAATTAAGTCGTTCAGGTAGTCAGTGCGCTGGTAGCTGTTAAGCCAGGGGCGGTAGCGTCGCTGAAGCCGCTATCTGTAGAGCACACGGGACGATTGTGAAACGGCTGCTTTATCGCCTGACCTGAGGTAAGCATCCCTATTAGATGCGTATCATAATCACTAGGTATCCTTCGAAGTTGGTCAGGATAGGCTGCTGATATTGCCTGTGCAAAAACTTTCCCTACTCTTCCATAGCCTGGACGATAAAATTCGCCTACATTGTGAGCTGGGCAGATGTTATGAGGGGTACAAGCAGCTTAGGGTAAATGTACTTGCCTCGTCGGTGTTGCACAGTGAAGTCGACTGGTGCCGCGAGCGCTTACTATCTTGGTATTCCCCTCATTCTCATTGAGAGACGACAGCGGGGCTGAAAATGGATCTTGTACAATGATAAAAATTGCGCGCATTGCTATGACGCTGGGTTTGCTTACCTCCCTGGGAGCCCAGGCTTACGCGGCCGGGTTAGTGGTAAATGACAACGACTTGCGTAACGACCTGGCCTGGCTTTCCGATCGCGGGGTCATCCATCTGAGCCTGTCGACCTGGCCGCTGAGCCAGGAAGAGATCGCCCGAGCACTGAAAAAGGCCAAGCCTTCCTATTCTTCAGAGCAAGTGGTGCTGGCCCGTATCAACCAGCGACTGTCTGCCTTAAAAGCCGATTTCCGGTTCACCGGCTACACTTCAACCGACCAGCCGGGCACTCCGCAGGGGTTTGGTCAGACACAGCCGGCGGATAACTCGTTAGGCCTGGCGTTCAACAACAGCGGCGAGTGGTGGGATGTCCACCTTCAGGGCAACGTCGAAGGGGGAGAGCGGATCAGCAACGGGTCGCGCTTCAACGCCAACGGCGCCTACGGCGCGGTGAAGTTCTGGAACCAGTGGCTCTCTTTTGGTCAGGTTCCGCAGTGGTGGGGACCTGGGTATGAAGGTAGCTTGATCCGCGGGGATGCGATGCGGCCGATGACCGGCTTTCTGATGCAGCGGGCAGAGCAGGCGGCACCGGAAACCTGGTGGCTGCGCTGGGTGGGTCCATGGCAGTACCAAATCTCCGCTAGTCAGATGAATCAATATACCGCGGTGCCCCATGCCAAAATTATTGGCGGACGCTTCACCTTTACGCCGTTTCAGTCATTAGAATTAGGTGCATCACGTATTATGCAGTGGGGCGGGGAAGGTCGACCGCAATCATTCAGCAGTTTCTGGGATGGCTTCACTGGCCATGATAATACCGGGACAGATAACGAACCGGGTAACCAGCTGGCAGGGTTTGACTTTAAGTTCAAACTTGAACCAACTCTTGGCTGGCCAGTGAGTTTCTATGGGCAGATGGTTGGTGAGGATGAGTCTGGTTACCTACCATCGGCGAATATGTTCCTTGGCGGGATTGAAGGGCACCACGGCTGGGGTAAGGATGCGGTTAACTGGTATGTGGAAGCGCATGATACACGTACCAATATGAGCCGGACCAATTACAGCTATACCCACCACATCTACAAAGATGGTTATTACCAACAAGGGTATCCACTGGGCGATGCGATGGGAGGGGATGGTCAGTTGTTCGCAGGCAAGGTAGAACTGATTACTGAGAATAATCAGCGTTGGAGCACGCGCCTTGCATATGCCAAGGTGAATCCAAAAGATCAATCAATTAACAAGGCATTCCCTCATTCGGACACGTTGAAAGGTGTACAACTGGGCTGGAGCGGTGACGTTTATCAGTCGGTTCGTCTGAATACCTCTTTGTGGTACACCAACGCTAACAACAGCGACAGCGATGACGTTGGGGCAAGCGCAGGGATAGAAATACCATTTAGTTTATAAGGCTGAATGCTGAAAATAAGGGGAGAGCGGTGATAGCGCTGCAGGATGCAGTCAGCTTTTCTCTCTCCGCAGGCTGGTAAGGAAGCAACGGCTATGACAGCTGCTCAGGAATTGGCAAATTTTGATTTACTGATGATGTGACATTATGAAGAAAAAAATTGTTAGATTTTCGGCATTAGCATTGGCGATTGGGTTTTTATCGGGTTGTACCATTGTCCCTGGACAGGGATTAAACAGTCTACGTAAGAACGTGGTGGAGCTTCCAGACAGTGATTACGATTTGGATAAACTGGTCAATGTGTACCCGATGACGCCGGGGCTTATCGATCAGCTTCGACCGGAAACCATACTCGCTCGTCCAAACCCGCAGCTGGATAATTTACTACGAAGTTATGAATATCGCATTGGGGTTGGCGATGTATTAATGGTAACCGTTTGGGATCACCCGGAGCTGACAACACCTGCAGGTCAGTACCGTAGCGCCAGTGACACCGGTAACTGGGTGAATTCTGATGGAACCATTTTCTATCCCTATATAGGTAAGGTGCAGGTGGCGGGCAAGACGCTTAGCCAGGTACGTCAGGATATAGCCAGTCGTTTGACGACTTATATTGAAAGTCCCCAGGTTGATGTAAGTGTTGCAGCATTCCGTTCGCAAAAAGCCTATGTAACTGGTGAAGTTGCAAAATCCGGGCAGCAACCGATAACTAATATTCCATTAACCGTAATGGACGCTATCAATGCTGCAGGTGGTCTTGCACCAGATGCTGACTGGCGAAATGTTGTGTTAACGCATAATGGTAAAGATACTAAAGTTTCTTTGTACGCTTTGATGCAGAAAGGGGACTTGACACAAAATCATTTACTTTATCCTGGGGATATTCTTTTTGTCCCACGCAATGATGATTTAAAAGTATTTGTCATGGGGGAAGTGGGTAAACAAAGTACGCTAAAAATGGACCGCAGTGGTATGACAATTGCTGAAGCACTAGGCAATGCTGAAGGTATGTCGCAAGCGTTCAGTGATGCAACTGGAGTATTTGTTATTCGCCAGTTGAAAGGTGACAAGCAAGGTAAAATAGCTAACATTTATCAGCTTAATGCACAAGATGCTTCGGCAATGGTTCTGGGAACAGAATTTCAATTGCAACCATATGATATTGTATATGTCACAACAGCTCCTTTAGTACGTTGGAATCGTGTAATTTCTCAGCTTGTCCCGACTATTACCGGCGTTCATGACATGACGGAAACTGCGAAATTTATTAAGGATTGGCCATAATATGTTTAGTACAATATTAATTGTTTGCACAGGGAATATATGCCGTTCGCCAATTGGTGAGCGGTATTTACAACAATTACTTCCTTCCAAAAACATTTCGTCTGCGGGTACACAAGCTTTGGTTGATCATGAAGCTGACCAATCAGCTGTTGAAGTCGCAAGGAAAAATGGGATTTCATTGGCAGGTCATTTAGGAAGACAATTTACATCAAAATTAAGTAAAGAATATGAATTAATTCTTGTAATGGAAAAAAATCATATTGAGCAGATAAGCAACATTGCACCCGAAGCACGAGGTAAGACAATGTTGTTTGGCCATTGGTTAGAACAAAGAGATATTCCTGATCCTTATAGGAAAAGTGAAGAGGCCTTTGCATCAGTGTTCAAACTTATTGAGCAATCTGCTCTGTTATGGGCTGAGAAATTAAAAGCTTAGAAATTCAGGAAATAATGCATGACTTCAATATCCAAAAAGAAGCAACCAGAAACAGTAGATGATTTAGACTTTGGTCGAATGGTTGGTGAATTAATCGATCATAGAAAAATAATCATTGCTCTCACTTCATTTGCAACATTAATTGCTTTATTATATGCTTTTTTTGCGACGCCTATATATAAAGCTGATGCTTTAATACAGGTCGAACAAAAACAAGCGAATGCAATACTTAGCAATTTAAGTCAGATGCTTCCCGATAGTCAGCCACAATCGGCCCCTGAGATTGCATTGATCCAATCAAGAATGATTCTAGGTAAAACAGTTGATGATTTAAATCTCCAGGCTGTAGTAAGTCCAAAGTATTTTCCTATTTTTGGGCGTGGATGGGCAAGGTTAAGTGGAGAGCACCAGGGAAATATACAATTATCACGGTTATATGTTTCTTCTTCTATAGGAGATGAAGAAAACCCCCCGGAATTCACGCTTAAAGTGAAAGATAGTAATAGATATGTTATAGAGTTTGGAGGGGAGGAAATAAATGGAAAAGTTGGGGAGTTAATTGAAAAAGATGGAATAACACTAAAAATTGATGAAATTAATGCTAAGCCTGGTGCTGAATTTACTATTAAGTACGTGTCAAAACTTAAGGCTATCGCAGATTTACAAGAAAACTTATCAGTAGCTGATCAAGGTAAAGATACTGGAATATTGATATTATCATATCTAGGCGATGATCCACTCAAAATAAAAAATATAGTCGATAGTATTAGTGAGAACTACTTGGCTCAGAATATATCTCGGCAAGCAGCACAAGATGAGAAAAGCTTAGAGTTTCTTAATAAACAGTTGCCAATGGTCCGGAGCGATTTGGATTCAGCTGAGGATAAGTTAAATGATTTCAGAAAGCGGAATGATTCCGTCGATTTGTCGTTAGAGGCTAAATCTGTATTAGATCAAATTGTTAATGTCGACAATCAATTAAATGAATTAACTTTCAGAGAATCAGAAATTTCGCAGCTTTACACTAAAGAGCATCCAACATATAAAGCCTTAATGGAAAAAAGGAAAACATTACAGGATGAAAGAGGGAAATTAAATAAGCGTGTTGCAACAATGCCTGAGACTCAGCAAGAAATTTTACGTTTGAGTCGTGATGTTGAGTCAGGTAGAGCTGTATATATGCAATTATTAAATCGACAGCAAGAATTGAATATTGCTAAATCTAGTGCGATAGGCAATGTAAGAATAATTGATAGCGCTGTAACCCAGCATAAACCAGTTAAACCCAAAAAAATAATTGTTGTCCTAGCCGGTTTGTTTATTGGCCTTGTAATTTCAGTAAGCCTTGTTTTAGTCCGGATTCTATTACGTAAAGGAATTGAAACTCCAGAACAACTGGAGGAGTTGGGAATAAATGTTTATGCTAGTATTCCTGTTTCTGAAAGCAACCCCAAAAATGTAATAGCAAAACGACTAAATAAACGAGATGACAGTAGACCTAAGGTTTTACTTGCTACAGAAAATCCTGCGGATCTTGCTATTGAGGCAATAAGAGGTTTAAGGACAAGTCTGCACTTTGCAATGCTTGAAGCAAGAAATAATCTCTTAATGATTTCCGGTGCAAGTCCTAATGCTGGTAAAACATTTGTGAGTTCTAACTTATCTTCAGTAATATCTCAAACAGGTAAAAAGGTTATTTTTATCGATGCTGATTTAAGGAAAGGTTATACTCACAAATTATTTAATATAAAAAACACGAATGGACTTTCTGATTATTTATCAGGAAGAGTTGCACTTGATAAAATCATAAATAACTTACAGACAGAGGGCTTTGATTATATATCTCGAGGTTCGGTTCCACCAAATCCAGCTGAGTTACTCATGCATAATCGATTGGCGGAATTACTTGAGTGGGCGAATAAATCTTATGATATTGTCATATTAGATACACCTCCAATCCTGGCTGTGGCTGACGCTGCTATTATCGGAAACTATGTGGGTACTACTTTGTTGGTGGCCAGATTTGAAGAAAACACACCGAAAGAAATTGATATAAGTGTTAAGAGATTCCAAAATAGTGGCGTAAATATTAAAGGATGTATTTTGAATGGTGTGGTAAAAAAAGCAAGTAATAAATACGGGTATGGATATAATTATTACGATTATTCATATTCAGATAAAAAATAGGTTACTCAAGAAGGGGACGAAGAATCCCCTTTTTTAAAATATATAATAAAAGGATAATAATGAACGTCATCCATATCGCGGAAACCGTTAAAGGTGGTGTTGCAACAGTTATAAATAATCTAACGGAAAACAATGAAATTGATAGTCATGTGATATGCCCTGAGAGTCAATCAAAAGAAATATATTGCGCACAAAAAACTTTATTCTCACGAACAGGTAGAAATATATCATCTTTATCATCTTTATTCTTAGTAATCATTAAAACATTAAAATATAATAAATTTGATGTTATTCATTTACATAGTTCATTTGCCGGTTTTATTGTAAGGGCGTTATTTGCATTTAAATTAATAAATAAAAAGAAATATAAAGTTATATATACGCCGCATTGTTTTTCATTTATCATGGACACAAAAAAATGGAAGAAAAAAGCATATATATATATTGAGCGAATTCTAGCAAAACAGACAGATTGTATTATTGCAAATAGTTACTATGAGTATAAATGTGCTGTAGATGCAGGAATAAGTAAAAATAAAATAAAGGTTGTATATAATGCAGTTTCGCTAGATGGACAAGAAAAATTAGAACGTATAAAGAAATGCAATGAAAACGAGGTCCAGAAGGAGAAAATAAATATACTGTTTGTGGGACGTTTTGATAAACAAAAGGGGTATGATTATTTACTCAATGTAATCAAGGTTGCCGACGTTTCTAAATATACATTTAATATCATTGGCGATTCTGTACATGATGTTTTCGAAAAAATAGAAAAAGAAAATGTGGTATATTATGGCTGGGTTGACAATAAAGAATTGCCAGCATATTTTTGCGAGAATGATGTCTTGCTTATGCCTAGTCGATGGGAATCGTTTGGATTAGTTGCGGTAGAGGCGCAATTATATGGAGTGCCAGTAATAGCAAATAATGTGGCTTCTTTACCAGAAGTTATTTCAGATGGCTTAACAGGTATGCTTGTTAACTTCGAAGACGCTAATAAAGTTGTTGAGATAATGGATTCACATACTATCCATTTTTGGAATGAAAAAAAAGAAGCATGCCGTGAATTCGCATCTAATAAATTCAGGAAAAGCGATATGGTAAATAGCTATGTGCAAATATATAAGAGCTATTAAATATAATCAATAAACGACATGGGTATTTCATGAATATTATTTTAGTAAACACGTTATATTATCCATATAAAATAGGTGGTGCCGAGGTTTCGGTTCAGATATTGGCCGAGTCATTAATTGAGAAGGGGCATTCGGTAACAGTCGTTAGTATTCATGAGCATAATGAGCGTAAAGATACAGAACATAACGGTGTAAAAATAATATATTTGCCATACTCAAACATATATTGGGGATTGAGTTTAACTAAAAGAAATCCGTTAAGTAAAATTTTATGGCATCTAATTGATCTATATAATTTTAAAATTGCCAAAGAATTCGAAAATATTATTATGGATGTAAAGCCTGATATTGTACATACTAATAATCTTAGTGGAATATCATGTGCTGTATGGCAAAAAGCTAAAAAATACAAGTGTAGAGTTATTCATACTTCTAGAGATTATTATCTGATCCATCCAAATTGCAAACTTTATAAAAATGGTTCAGAAATGTCAGTTAAATCGATTGCGGTATCATTATGGTCGCTTTCAAAAAAAATATTGGGTAAAAATGTCGATGTTTATGTAGGCATTAGCAACTATATAAAAGATAAACACATTGAAGCCGGTTTTTTTAAAAGTACAGAAAAATACACTATATATAATTCAGTGAAATCTAATGTTATTCTTGATCTTACCGCCGCTAATGATAAACGTTTAGGCTTTATCGGGCGGTTGACTTACGAAAAAGGCTTTGACCAATTTTGTAAGTTGGCACAGTTAAATAAAACAAAAAAGTTTATTGCTGCAGGAGAGTTTGACAAAAATAGCGCTTCTTTGAAGCAGTTAGCACTTGACTCAAATGTTGAATTATTAGGCTATTGTCCTGTCGATGATTTTATGCAAAAAGTCGATATAATAGTATTACCTATAAAATGGCAAGAGCCTTTCGGTCGTGTAGTTGTAGAAGCGATTTTCGCGGGGAAAGTAGTTCTAACTAATCGAGTCGGTGGTATAACTGAATTATCTAGAATTTTGCCAAACATTTATTTTTTAGAAGATATTCAAGATATAGATAGCATACCATTTCCTGTTGAGATAGATGATTCTGAAAAGAAAATATTTAACGTTGATTATGTTACTGAACAATATTTGAAAATTTATAAAGGTTAAAGCAAGTGGCTAAAATTATCGTTGTTTCAACTGATTGCCCATATCCTGCCAACCATGGTGGTCGATTAGATATATTAATGAGATTGGAGTTATTATCCTCAACAGGACATGATGTTGATTTGATCGTTACATATAAGGAGGAAATAGACGAAGCCAGTAAACAATATTTGGAGCGAATTTGTAAAAATGTTTACTATGCTCAACGGCTTGGAATGATAAGAAGTGCTTTTAATGATATGTTGAAATTCCTTCCGTTGCAAGTAAAATCCCGTTCTAGGTTGAGAGAAATAAAATTAAATAAAAAATATGATTATGTTTTGTGTGAATCTGAGTATGTCTACAGTATTCTTAAAAATAGCACCTTAGACGCAAAGAATAAGCTACTTAGAGTTCATAATGATGAGGTTGTATATTATAAGGCACTGTTTAATGATGAAAAATCTATCTTTAAAAAAATTTATTATTTTTATGAAATGTTAGCTTTTAAATATAATAAAAAAGATATCAATTCATCTTTCGATAAACTTTTGTTTATATCTAAAGATGAATGTGATAAAGAGTCCAAAGGGATATGGCTACCAAGTCATATCCCTGTAATGCATCCTTTTAAATATGATAAATTCGACTTGCACAATTGCAATGTGCTTTTTGTGGGCAATTTATTCATGCCAAATAATTTGCAAGGACTTATCTGGTATCTTAACAAAGTTCATCCAATGGTAATAAAGGAAAATCCTGATATAAAATTAACTATAGCAGGTAATGCTAAGAATGGGATTTCTGAAGAATTGAAAAAAGCTATAAGTATATATGATGGTAATGCTATAAATTTAATTACTAGTCCTAGTGATGAAGAACTCCAAGCGATCTACGATGGAAACTGCATTTTTATTAATCCAATGCTTAATGGTGCTGGAGTGAAATTAAAAAATCTAGATGCGATGAGAAACACTATGTTTGTCGTTAGTACAAGCATTGGAAGTGAGGGCACTGGAACTAATCATGGAGAACAGTTAGTAATAGCCAATGACGAAGTGCTATTTGCAAAGCACATAATTAATTATTCTAAAAATATATCAGGTATGAAAGAAATAGCATTTAATGCCTTTTCATTTATACAGGAAAATTATGATTCGAAGAAAGTTTTCTCGAGTATTTTCAAAGAGAACTGACATGCATAATATAATTAGATTGCTTTTTAGAAATCCGTTTTTTTTCTTGTTTTGTCTTTTTATACCTTTTGATAATACTAGCCTGCAAAGTATCGGGGGGATTATGACAGCCTCTCCTTCGGCTTTAATTCTGTTGCCAGGCCTATTTGTTTCTATCTTGTCAAAAGGACTAAAGGTCAATAAAAACATATTGCTCTGTTTCTTTGGTGTTTTATTGATTTCATTTTTGTACTATTTCTACTGGGTTTTTTATTTTCCAGAGTTAGACCCGATATTCATACTTGACAGAGGGAGTAGATATTTTTTATTATATGTTTTTTATTTTTTGGCGCTTTACTATTCATTGCGACAAAATATCAAAGATATTCGAGCTGGCGCCGCCTTAATTATTATTGTTGTTATTTTTTCTGTTTTGCTCAATTATTTAGATCCTGCCATAATAAATAACAAAAGTATTATACAATATAACGATTTTATTAGCCCTGAGAGGTTGAGAGGATTCTCTCTTGAAGCTAGTGTATTTGGCTACCAGATTGTATGTAGTATCCTTCTATTAGCCGTACTGTTAAACTGGAGTACTTTTTTCCTTGTCACTGTAACGATCGTTATCGCTATATTGACAACCTCTAAAGGAGCTGCTCTTTCATTTTTGATATGTATTTGCTTTTATTTTTCCCTTAAAGGAAAGTTAATGTTTAGGGTTTTGCTGTCGCTATGCTCAATAGTAATATCTTATATTATATTCAAATATTATTTCCTAGATGCACTTGCAAGTGATATAGACACATATTCATCCGTGGCAACAAGGGGAACGATGTTCATAGTCGGACTGAAGATTTTTTTATTTAATCCGTTAGGAGTTGGATTCTTCGGTTATTTGCCATCTATTTACGATTTTACTTCAGGGGTAATAGACTTCATTAAAAGCCATTTTCCTTTTTTGAATTTTGATGAGGTATATACATATACAATTCCAGGAGAATATAAAACTGTTGGGACCAAGTCGCTAATATTAGATTTATTGATTATTTATGGGGTCTTTTTCTTAATTCCATTTATATATTTCATTAAGAAAATACTCAAAGAATTTGATGCGCAATCCGAAAGAAATTCTTATTTTCTATTGCTCTTTATAATTTTTTCAAATATGTTTTTTATTTCTCATTTAGGTAGTTACTTTACTCCGTTTTGCATTGCATTTTTGATAATTTTATCAAAAAATCGGGCCGAAAATGACATCAACTAAAGTTAAGGTATTACTAGATGAGTTTAAAATTAAAAACGATAAAAAGCACGAAATGGTCAGCGTTATCATCTTTTACAATTATTGTGCTTGGTTTTTTACAAATGGTAATACTATCTCGTATTCTGGAGCCATTTGAATTCGGTGTTTTGTCAATAATGACAGTTGTCTTTTTATTCACTGATATGCTTGCGGACTGTGGTCTCTCCAACGCCATTATTCAGAAAAAAAATATAACGTTAGATGAGTTATCAGCTTTATATTGGGTTAATATATTTTTGGGGATATTTTTATTTGTTGTGACGATCATTTTGTCATATGAGATTTCTTCATGGATGAGGCTGGATAGATTAAGCTTTCTTATACAATTAACTGCTCTTGTTTTTATTATCATGCCTCATGGCCAGCAATACCGAGCGTTAATGCAAAAAGAACTTGAATTTGATATTCTGTCTAAAATTGAAAGTTTTTCTTATCTTACTGGGTTTTGTTTGACAGTCATCATTGGAATAATAACTAAAAATGCCTCATGTGCTGTTTTTGGATATTTACTTACAGTTTCGATGAGAACTGTAATATTAAGTTTTGTTGGTCGGAAATATTATCATCCGACTTGGAAGAGAAGTAAATTACGAGAGATTAAAAAACAACTTTTATTCTCATTTTACCTTACGCTTGATAGTATATTAAATTATATCAACTCCTCAATAACAACACCGATAGTCGCTAGAGTTCTTGGTGCTATTTATGTTGGGGGGTATAATTTATCATTTAACGTTGCAGTCAATCCACCATCTAAAATTAGTCCTATAATCACCAGGGTTTTATTTCCAGCATTATCAAAAATACAAGACGATAAAGAAAGGCTGAGAATTAATTTCTTTAAACTCCTACACGTGATTAGTTATATAAATTTCCCTGCATTGCTTGGTTTATGCATTATTGCAAAAGATTTTGTATATCTGGTGTTTGGTGAGAAATGGCTTTTTATAGTTCCTACGCTCCAACTTCTTTGTATTGCCGGAGCAATGCGTATGGTAGCAAACCCTATTGGTTCATTGCTTATGGCAAAAGCTAAAATGGAGTTAAGTGTTAGATTTAATTTTGTAAAAATAATCATATTTATTCCTGTTCTGTATTTTTCTACTATCTGGAATGGAATGGTTGGTGCGGCCATTGGTTTTTTGATTTGCCAGGCAATTAATGCATTATTAAGTTATTTCTTTTTACTTAAGCCAGTGCTAGGGAATTGTATTGTTGACTATATAAATAGTTTTTTTATTCCGTTCGTTCATACACTCCCTATGATTTTATTATTGTTGGTATGTGATAATTATATTGATAAAATCTCATTAACATTTTTTATCCTGAAAATAGTAATAGGTGGGGGCGTTTATATCTTAACTATTTTTATTAGCCCTAATAAGTTACTTGCTGAGATGAAAGGCTTATTTCGTCAATTGCTCTTAAAGAGATAAATATCCTGCCAAATCATTCAGGGGGGTGTAATGAAATTACTCATGTCAAAAAGATATTTTTTAAAAAAATTAATTCCAAGTCTAACTCTATTCCCTGTCCTTACCAGCTATGCAAGCTCGAATAAGGATGTCATCGAGTCCCCTCAGAGTAAGAGATATACTATTGAAAGTATTAAACAATACATATCTTTATTTATTGGTGAGTGTGTTTTTATTAGTGGCCAAGAAGCTACTCAGGATGACTCTTTCTTTTATTCGGGATATTTTGTAAGTATACCTGTTATTGCAGATGAACTAATTGACAATGTAATTTATATTCGTGGTAAAAATTGCACATGGAAGAGAAAGATTGATGATTTTATTGATGTCAGCTGGTTTGGTGCTATTGGTGATGGTATTAATGATGATTCAAATGCTATATCGCGGGCTAATATTGCGGCACACAACGAATGCTTACCTCTTAAATTCATTCCAGGGCACATCTATCAGGTTAAAAAAACATATGAAATAGATGTATCGAAAACATCATGGTTTTCGTCGGATCTGTCAACATTAAAATGGTTTAATGATTTTAACGCAGATTTTGCAATAAGATTATTCTCGAGCCAGAAAGATTATTCTAAACGATTTCAAAATGTCAAAGTCGCTATCAAGAGTATTGCAATAATTGGCGCTGGAATTAAAAATTTACTGGATAGTTGTGCAATAAAAATTGGTGGGGATGAAAGAAATAGTTCGCTCTTCACGATTGATTCAGTATCGATTCAGGGGTGGCGTACTACACTAGCTTTTGATAATAATTCATGGCGCATAAAATTTTGTGATTGCCATTTTTTATGGGGAAATATTATTGCTCCTCCCGGCAATAAGAATTCTGGAGAGTGCATGGTATTTGATAATTGTATGTTTGCTGATAATCGGAGTTATACTGAATTACATTATGGTGATTGGTTCTTTTCAAAATGTTCATTTGATAATCATGAGGTTAAATTGTTTGGTGATGCAAATGTCTTTATAAACCAATCGCACATGGAAAACCCAGGGCGAAAAACGACAGATTTTACAATTGTTAGTATTAACTCAATAAATAGCTTTGCTTCAGTTATTGACAGTTTTATTTTTATAAGTCCGACACCTAAAATAATAAATACGCCATTGTTTTATGTGATAAGTGACAATGAAAATGGTTTATATGTGCGTAATTTACGATTCCAGGCAACTGAAAACTACAATCCATCAAAAGGCACGGAAAATGCTCTAGTACTAGTAGGCGGTGATGGGAAGTCTTATCTCGAAAACGTTAGAGTCTCATTAAATAATAAGTCATATTTAGCCTTAAACAAAAATGATTCTTCTGTGTTGATGAACTCAAGATTTAAGGATGGATTGAGATATTGGGATTTCAATGATGGTGTTTCACTCCAGGCGCGTATTTCTTCCAATGATTCTGAAACCATTGTATTTTCAAAAAACGGCGCTAGTTTATCACAAAGTGTATTGGTGAAATCGACAGGTATACTGTCGGGAGGAATGATGTTGAAGATTGTTAGTGGTGACTTAAAACTAACTCTTGAGTGTTATGATTCTCTCGATAATAATATTACTACGCGAGAATGGAATTGTTCTGCCTCTGACTATAGTGATTGGTCATGGGTACGGTTTGGTGAAAAATTACCGGATAATATTAGGAAAATTAAATTCTATTGTAAAAGTTTTGGGCAAAGTGTTGATGTCAAACTTAGTACTATATTAATGGATATCATTTCTTAAACTTAAGAACATAAGAGCTACAATATGATTTTCAATAAAGTTATTGAACGCATTAGTATACTAAAAAATAGATGCCGATCTTCTGAATGTAGCATCATTGGTGTTTTGTTTAGGATGCTAATGTTTCGATTGGTCTACAAAAAAAACATTTTAACTTCTCCGAAAGTGAAAATAAAGAATATAAAATTCCACAAAAATAGTAATTTAATTGTCGGGTTGTCAAATGTTAGTCACGTAAATAATAATTCGATATGTTATATAATTAACCGCGGTGAAATGCATGTGTCAGGAAATGTGTTTATAGCTAAAAGTGTTCGGGTTGACATTGCTGACTCTAGTAAGATTATTTTAAACGACTGTTATATTGGGCCTGAAACAGATCTTATTTCTTATTCTGGCATTAGCATTGGAAAAGGGAGTATGGTTTCTTGGAGGGTTCAATTTCTGGATGAAGATTTTCATTTGGTTTCCTATAATGATAAGAAACCTAAAGACGGTAAAATTACCATAGGTGAAAATTGCCTTATAGGGAACAATGTTGCCATTAATAAAGGTTGTATTATCGCTGATGGTTGCGTTGTTGCGAGTCATTCAGTCGTTAATGGTGTTTTCCTTGAGAAAAATTGTCTTATAGCTGGCGTTCCAGCAAGGGTTATCAAAAGAAATATATCATGGCAACACTAAGAGTTTTTCATCTCTTGTTTGTTACGTTAATGAAACTTATCGACAGATATGCTTGTTTATAAATGAGTGATTGAATTATGACAATATCTCAGCATCGCTTTCGCTCGAATGCAAATGCTTCCATAATTTCTATGCTTCAGCGTTTTTCTGATATTCTGATAATATTTTTAGGTATTTATTTTTCGTGTTTTATAAATGACTATTTTTTTAATTTACACTATGTACTAATGGCACTTGTTGCACTTGTTGTATTTCAAATGATCGGCGGTATTACAGACTTTTATCGCTCATGGAGAGGCGTGGAATTTTCTGTTGAATTAATTTTAATACTTAAAAATTGGTCGCTTTCTTTTTTACTAACGCTCGGTTTTGTTACGTTATTTTCAGATTTTGATTTAACATTTAGAACATTTATTTTTTGGTATTTGGCTGTATGTGCTGGCTTTGTTGTTACTCGTTCTTTGATCAGAGCATTAGCAGGATTTTTTAGACGGATTGGTTATAATAAAAGAAGAGTTGCTTTTGCTGGGTCTTTACCAGCAGGAATCAGTTTGCTGGAAACTTTTAGAAAGCAGCCTTGGTTAGGGTTTGAGGTTAAAGGTATATATGAAGACTCCTTTTCAGGTACTTATGATTTAGAACTTTATGCTGGAAAAATTTCTGATTTAATAAATGAGGCAAGAAAAGGAACTATTGACCGTATTTACATTGCAATGCATATGAGAGATGAGGTTGCTATAAAAAATATGGTTTCACAATTAACAGATACTACTTGTTCTGTTCTTTATATACCTGATGTATTTACTTTTAATATACTGCAGTCGCGTACGGAAGAAATAAATGGCGTACCGGTTGTTCCATTATTTGATTCCCCGCTGAATGGCATTAACATGGTTTTTAAGCGCCTTGAAGATATCATTGTATCATCATTGATTCTTATTCTGATATCACCAATTCTTCTGGTTATTGCTACTGCAGTTAAAACTACCTCGAAAGGGCCGGTTATTTTCCGCCAGGTGCGTTATGGAATGGATGGAAAACCTATAAAAGTATGGAAATTTCGCTCGATGACTGTAATGGAAAACGACGATAAAGTTATTCAGGCTACAAAAAATGATATCCGCGTGACTAAAGTTGGCAAGTTTTTACGCAGTACTTCCTTAGACGAACTTCCGCAGTTCTTTAACGTACTTTTTGGTCAGATGTCCGTTGTAGGACCTCGACCGCATGCAGTTTCTCATAACGAGCAATATCGGTCCTTAATTCAGGGATATATGCTTCGTCATAAGGTTAAGCCAGGTATCACGGGCTTAGCACAAATTAATGGTTGGCGTGGTGAAACAGATACTTTGGAAAAAATGGAAAAACGAATCGAATATGATTTGTTATATATCAGAGGTTGGAGCATTTGGTTAGATCTAAAAATAATATTCCTTACTGTCTTTAAAGGATTTATTAACAAATCTGCTTATTGATAAGATGCTGCTTAAGATAAGCATTGTGCATTTATAGTCCAAAATTTATATGTTGTGCTAGTTAACAAATTTTCACTATGAGCTCTATGTACTTTGGGCTAACATTATCATCACATTTAAGCTGCGAACGTGTCGCAGTGACCACACCAGACAGGAGTATGTAATGTCCAAGCAACAGATCGGGGTTGTCGGTATGGCTGTGATGGGGCGTAACCTTGCGCTGAACATCGAAAGCCGCGGTTATACCGTCTCCGTTTTCAACCGCTCCCGTGAAAAGACCGAAGAAGTTATTGCCGAAAATCCAGGCAAGAAGCTGGTTCCTTACTATACAGTACAAGAGTTTGTTGAATCCCTCGAAACACCACGCCGTATCCTGTTGATGGTGAAGGCCGGGGCTGGCACCGACAGCGCCATCGATTCCCTGAAGCCTTACCTCGATAAAGGCGACATCATCATTGATGGCGGCAACACCTTCTTCCAGGACACCATCCGTCGTAACCGTGAGCTATCTGCCGAAGGTTTTAACTTTATCGGTACCGGTGTTTCCGGTGGTGAAGAAGGGGCTCTGAAAGGGCCTTCCATCATGCCTGGTGGGCAGAAAGAAGCCTATGAGTTAGTTGCTCCGATTCTGAAGCATATTGCTGCGGTTGCTGAAGACGGTGAGCCATGTGTCACCTATATCGGTGCTGACGGTGCTGGCCATTATGTGAAGATGGTTCATAACGGCATTGAGTATGGTGACATGCAGCTGATTGCTGAAGCTTATGCGCTTTTGAAAGGCGGTCTGGCACTTTCCAACGAAGAGCTGGCGCAAACCTTCACCGAATGGAACGAAGGTGAGCTAAGCAGCTACCTGATCGACATTACCAAAGATATCTTCACCAAGAAGGATGAAGAAGGTAAGTACCTCGTTGATGTCATTCTTGATGAAGCAGCAAACAAAGGTACCGGTAAGTGGACCAGCCAGAGCTCACTGGATCTCGGCGAACCTCTGTCTCTGATAACCGAGTCCGTATTTGCTCGCTATATTTCTTCGCTTAAAGACCAGCGTGTAGCCGCGTCGAAAGTGCTGAGTGGTCCGCAGGCCCAGCCGGCCGGTGATAAAGCTGAATTTATCGAAAAAGTGCGTCGCGCGTTGTACCTCGGTAAAATCGTCTCCTATGCTCAGGGCTTCTCCCAGCTGCGTGCTGCTTCTGATGAATACAACTGGGATCTTAACTACGGCGAGATCGCTAAGATTTTCCGCGCTGGCTGCATCATTCGTGCGCAGTTCCTGCAGAAGATCACCGATGCTTATGCGCAAAACGCTGGCATTGCTAACCTCCTGCTGGCACCGTACTTCAAACAGATTGCTGATGACTATCAGCAGGCGCTGCGTGATGTAGTGGCGTATGCCGTACAGAATGGTATTCCGGTACCGACTTTCTCTGCTGCAATTGCCTACTACGACAGCTACCGTTCCGCAGTTCTGCCCGCTAACCTGATTCAGGCTCAGCGTGATTACTTTGGTGCGCACACCTATAAGCGTACTGATAAAGAAGGTGTATTCCATACCGAGTGGTTGGAATAATCTTTATATGCCACAGTCAGGCCATTTGGCCTGACTGTTATCTATTGTTAGTTATTCTACAATAATCTGATCAAAGTCATCTTATTTGCACGCCTGCGTTATTTATCCAGCTCTAATAAACCAAATGCTTATCTTTTAAGAATTTGCCATATTTATACTTTTGTACACTTATAATAAGCTGCTTCTGGCCTCAGAATATATCTGGGTGTTTAATAACAGGGTTTTAATTAAAGGATATTAATATGTTGCTTCCTGTGATCATGGCTGGTGGTACCGGCAGTCGTCTCTGGCCGATGTCTCGCGAGCTTTACCCGAAACAGTTCCTCCGGCTGTACGGGCAGAACTCCATGCTGCAGGAAACCATCACCCGCCTCTCGGGCCTTGAAATCCATGAACCGATGGTCATCTGTAACGAAGAGCACCGCTTCCTGGTGGCCGAACAGCTGCGCCAGCTCAACAAGCTGTCCAACAACATTATTCTTGAGCCGGTCGGGCGCAACACCGCCCCGGCCATCGCCCTGGCGGCTCTTCAGGCCACCCGTCACGGCGACGACCCGCTGATGCTGGTCCTCGCCGCCGACCATATCATCAATAACCAGCCGGTCTTCCACGACGCCATCCGCGTCGCCGAGCAGTATGCCGATGAAGGCCATCTGGTCACCTTCGGTATCGTGCCGAACGCCCCGGAAACCGGCTACGGTTACATCCAGCGAGGCGTGGCCCTCACCGACAGCGCCCACACCCCGTACCAGGTGGCCCGCTTCGTGGAGAAGCCGGACCGCGAGCGCGCCGAGGCCTACCTCGCCTCCGGGGAGTACTACTGGAACAGCGGCATGTTTATGTTCCGCGCCAAAAAATACCTCTCCGAGCTGGCCAAATTCCGCCCGGATATCCTCGAAGCCTGCCAGGTCGCGGTGAATGCCGCCGACAACGGCAGCGACTTCATCAGCATTCCGCATGACATTTTCTGCGAGTATAATATAATTTTACGCGGTGATGGAGAAAACCGCCGACGCGGTGGTGGTCGGTCTCGATGCCGACTGGAGCGACGTCGGCTCCTGGTCCGCCCTGTGGGAGGTCAGCCCGAAAGACGGGCAGGGTAACGTCCTCAGCGGCGACGCGTGGGTGCACAACAGCGAAAACTGCTACATCAACAGCGACGAGAAGCTGGTGGCGGCCATCGGCGTGGAGAACCTGGTGATTGTCAGCACCAAGGACGCCGTGCTGGTGATGAACCGCGAGCGTTCCCAGGACGTGAAGAAGGCGGTCGAGTTCCTCAAGCAGAACCAGCGCAGCGAGTACAAGCGCCACCGCGAGATTTACCGTCCCTGGGGCCGCTGCGACGTGGTGGTCCAGACCCCGCGCTTCAACGTCAACCGCATCACCGTGAAACCGGGCGGCGCCTTCTCGATGCAGATGCACCACCACCGCGCCGAGCACTGGGTCATTCTCGCCGGCACCGGCCAGGTGACGGTCAACGGCAAGCAGTTCCTGCTGACCGAGAACCAGTCCACCTTTATTCCGATTGGCGCCGAGCACAGCCTGGAAAACCCGGGCCGCATTCCGCTGGAAGTGCTGGAGATCCAGTCGGGGTCGTACCTCGGCGAGGACGACATTATTCGTATTAAAGACCAGTATGGTCGTTGCTAATTTTTTCGGGACAAAACGCAGAATGACACAGTTAACATGCTTTAAGGCTTATGACATCCGTGGTGAACTGGGCGAGGAGCTGAACGAGGACATCGCCTACCGTATCGGCCGCGCCTACGGCGAATTTCTGAAACCCGGGAAGATAGTGGTGGGGGGCGATGTGCGCCTCACCAGCGAGTCGCTGAAGCTGGCGCTGGCCCGCGGGCTGATGGACGCCGGCACCGACGTGCTGGATATCGGCCTGAGCGGCACGGAAGAGATTTACTTCGCCACCTTCCACCTCGGGGTGGATGGCGGTATCGAGGTGACGGCCAGCCACAACCCGATGAACTACAACGGCATGAAGCTGGTGCGCGAGAACGCGAAGCCCATCAGCGGCGACACCGGCCTGCGGGATATCCAGCGCCTGGCGGAGGAGAACCAGTTCCCGCCGGTGGACCCGGCGCGTCGCGGGACCCTGCGCCAGATTTCGGTGCTGAAGGAGTACGTCGACCACCTGATGGGCTACGTGGACCTGGCGAACTTCACCCGTCCGCTGAAGCTGGTGGTGAACTCCGGCAACGGGGCGGCGGGGCACGTAATTGATGAGGTGGAGAAACGCTTCGCGGCGGCCGGGGCGCCGGTGACCTTTATCAAGGTGCATCACCAGCCGGACGGCCATTTCCCGAACGGTATCCCGAACCCGCTGCTGCCGGAGTGCCGCCAGGACACCGCCGACGCGGTGCGTGCGCATCAGGCGGACATGGGGATCGCCTTTGACGGCGACTTCGACCGCTGCTTCCTGTTCGATGACGAGGCGTCGTTTATCGAGGGGTACTACATTGTCGGCCTGCTGGCGGAAGCGTTCCTGCAGAAGCAGCCGGGGGCGAAAATCATTCACGACCCGCGTCTGACATGGAACACGGTGGACATCGTGACCCGCAGCGGCGGCCAGCCGGTGATGTCGAAGACCGGGCATGCGTTCATCAAGGAGCGGATGCGCCAGGAAGACGCCATCTACGGCGGGGAGATGAGCGCGCACCATTACTTCCGCGACTTCGCCTACTGCGACAGCGGGATGATCCCGTGGCTGCTGGTGGCGGAGCTGCTGTGCCTGAAGAACAGCTCGCTGAAATCGCTGGTGGCGGACCGCCAGGCGGCGTTCCCGGCGTCGGGGGAGATCAACCGCAAGCTGGGAAATGCAGCGGAGGCGATAGCGCGCATCCGGGCGCAGTATGAGCCGGCGGCCGCACACATCGACACAACGGACGGTATCAGTATTGAATACCCTGAGTGGCGCTTTAACCTGCGCACGTCCAATACCGAGCCGGTGGTGCGTCTGAACGTTGAGTCCAGAGCGGATACTGCGTTAATGAATGCAAAAACCGAAGAGATTTTAGCTCTTCTCAAGTAATGCATTATCCATAATGGAAGCCATAGGGTCAGATTTTAATCGTATTTTTGACCTTATGGCTTATTCTTGACATCCCACTGGTCAAAGCGTAAAACCGCCCACAGAATTATTTAATTTCGTGGCTATCCGCCATTATCCAGTTAACTGATTAAAGTGTAATCTCATGAAAATTACTATTTCCGGTACAGGTTATGTTGGTTTATCGAACGGTGTCCTGATCGCGCAAAACCACGAAGTGGTGGCCCTGGATATCGTACAGGCCAAAGTGGATATGCTTAACCAGAAGATCTCTCCGATTGTCGATAAAGAGATTCAGGAATATCTGGCAGAAAAACCGTTAAATTTCCGTGCCACCACGGATAAGCACGACGCGTACCGCAATGCCGACTACGTGATCATTGCGACGCCGACCGATTACGATCCCAAAACTAACTACTTCAACACCTCTACGGTGGAAGCGGTTATTCGCGATGTCACAGAGATCAACCCGAACGCGGTAATGATCATTAAATCGACCATCCCGGTGGGGTTCACCCGCGACATCAAAGAACGTTTAGGGATTGATAATGTTATTTTCTCTCCTGAGTTCCTGCGTGAAGGACGTGCGCTGTACGACAACCTACATCCGTCGCGTATTGTCATCGGTGAGCGCTCCGCGCGTGCCGAACGTTTCGCTGATCTGCTGAAAGAAGGCGCGATCAAGCAGGATATCCCGACCCTGTTTACCGACTCTACCGAAGCGGAAGCGATCAAACTGTTCGCTAACACCTATCTGGCGCTGCGCGTTGCCTATTTCAACGAGCTCGACAGCTATGCTGAAAGCCAGGGGCTGAACAGCAAGCAGATTATCGAAGGGGTATGCCTGGATCCGCGTATCGGCAACCATTATAACAACCCGTCCTTTGGCTACGGCGGCTACTGCCTGCCAAAAGATACCAAGCAGCTGCTGGCGAACTACGAATCGGTCCCGAACAATATCATCGCGGCTATCGTCGATGCCAACCGTACCCGTAAAGACTTTATCGCGGATTCTATTCTCGCTCGTAAGCCGAAAGTAGTGGGTGTGTATCGCCTGATCATGAAGAGTGGTTCGGACAACTTCCGTGCCTCTTCTATTCAGGGCATTATGAAGCGCATCAAGGCGAAAGGTATTCCGGTTATTATCTATGAACCGGTGATGCAGGAAGATGAGTTCTTCAACTCCCGTGTCGTGCGCGACCTGAATGCCTTCAAGCAAGAAGCTGATGTGATCATTTCTAACCGTATGGCGGAAGAGTTGGCGGATGTGGCGGACAAGGTCTACACCCGCGATCTGTTTGGTAACGATTAATTCTGCCTGTCTGACACTGGCGGTTCCCTGCCGCCAGTGTTCTTCTTTATCTCCCCGCTATATCCCTCACTACGCGTATTTCTCGAACATTCAGATTAAGCTCAATAAATTGTGATGGACATTACGATCCTGCTCAAAAGCCGTTGCGGGTTGAAAACAGGTCCGATAAGTTAAACTTACCTTGTGAAGAGCTACCGTCACTGTGATGTAGATGCCGGAGATAAGCGCCGGGAGGTAAAACAAAGCCTGCAACGCAGGCTTTTGTTATTTATGTCCTATGAAAAAACGAGGGATAGGGCGCGAGTAGCGTTATTTTTTCTTGCCTTAAGGCCATGCCAAAACGCAGAATGAATAGTCATTCTGTCATATCATTTTTTATCTCTTAATATTATCTTAATCTAATTGCAATATGAAGTGGGCCTTACCACTTGCGTTTATTAAACGTCAGTTTCGTTTCCTTTCTGTCTTTTAAATAAGAAATTAAGAAATAAACGGAAACAGCAAGTAGTATGGCAGCGACCACTAAGAAAAATAGGTTTTCCATAATATCTACCACAGGGCGTATGTTGATTGAATTATTAGTTTGATAAGCAATACATCAGTTTTGTGCTGTTGCATGGCTTGCTCTAACATATCCTGGATTTAGGAAAATTCCTACAGAGAGTAATGTTTTTTATCTATCAGCATATAATGCTGTTTTCGCTAACCAAATTGGTTTGGATATCAGGAAAGTTTGAGTGCCTGGCGTGCGGATATTTGCTTTTCTGAAAAAGGCTGGATGAAACTGGTTTCAGGCGTGCGAGTAAAAAGGCAAAAATACCGTCTATAGCACAAAATATTATATATAAAACAATGAATGTGCATTCAGTCGACATATAGCCCGGATAACGGAGGTTCCATAGAAGAGGTGCCGCAATCTGACGATTGCGGCAGGGCATGGGGACTAGATCTGATAGTAATCCTTGTACCACTCCACGAAGTTCTTCACGCCTTCCTTCACTGACGTTTGCGGCTTGAAACCCACCAGGTCATACAGCGGTTGGGTGTCTGCGCTGGTGTCCAGCACATCTCCCGGCTGGATCGGCATCATATTCTTCTGCGCTTCCATCCCCAGCGCTTCTTCCAGGGCGGTGATGTAGTCCATCAGTTCCACTGGTGAGCTGTTGCCAATGTTATATACCCGATACGGCGCGGAACTGGTGGCCGGGGAACCGCTCTCAACGGTCCAGTTGGCATTGGCCTGCGGGATCACATCCTGCACCCGAACCACCGCCTCGACGATGTCGTCGATATAGGTGAAGTCGCGCTTCATTTTGCCGTAGTTGTAAACGTCGATACTTTTTCCTTCCAGCATCGCTTTCATGAACTTGAACAGCGCCATATCCGGGCGACCCCACGGACCATAAACCGTAAAGAAGCGCAGCCCGGTGGTCGGGATGCCGTACAGATGGGAATAGGTATGCGCCATCAGCTCATTGGCTTTCTTGGTGGCGGCATACAGGGAGACCGGATGATCGACGGAATCTTCGGTGGAGAACGGCATTTTACGGTTAAGGCCGTAAACCGAGCTGGAGGAGGCGTACACCAGGTGTTTCACCTTGGTATGACGGCAGCCTTCCAGAATGTTCAGGTACCCCATCAGGTTAGCGTCTGCGTAGGCATACGGGTTTTCCAGCGAGTAGCGCACGCCGGCCTGGGCGGCCAGGTGGATCACACGATCAAATTGCTCTGTGGCGAACAGCTTTGCCATACCTTCACGGTCGGCCAGATCCAGCTGCTGGAAATGGAATGCCGGAGATGCCAGGCGATCCAGACGGGCCTGTTTCAGGCTGACGTCATAATAGTCGTTCATGTTGTCGATTCCGACAACATCATGCCCTTCATTCAGCAGGCGCTGCGCGATATGGAAGCCGATAAAACCTGCGGCACCACTGATCAAAAACTTCATATTTTTCCTCCGGGGTGTGGATATCCCGTTCTACATAAGTGCCGATTTTACACTGGCTTGCGGTTGGGATCACTTGCTTTGCCATGACAAGATATGCAAGTAACTGTAAACAGCGGCGTCTGAGAGTAAATTCCATGTAATTAATTATCATTCGCGAAAGGTATTAAGCCATTCAGAAGATGAAAAGCACTATAAAAGCCAATATAAACAATGGGTTATCTGTTTGTTTCGGTTTTATCGAGTATTGCTAGGTTTTAGACGCGGTCTGGCCTCGTAGAGTAAAGATTGTTACTTTGGTTTGCCCGGTGTGTTTGTTTCCCGAGAGCTCATTTAGCGATAATGCCATCATATCGTCTAAAGTGTGTCCATTTTTACATTGAGAAAGCCATGCACCGGATTTTTACTTTAATTCCTTACTTGCAGAGTTATAATACGCTGCCATTCTATTTGGCAGACTTAGGTATTGCTTGATAAATCATCACCAAAAGTTGTTATTAATATGCAAGAAATTATTTCAGAATTTCATGCTGTCCTTAGATGGTTCTTTTGAATGTAAGGGCGTGATGAGCAGGTGAGGGGAGTGCTACGCTAGGCATGATGCTTGCGGAAATGAGAAAGTCCTGATAGCTAACGGAGAAGGGAAACGCCAGAGTAAAGCCTTTTTGTAGCTAAGGTAACGAGATGCATGGCTGTACTGAACAGTAATGCCATCTGCAGTGCGGTTTGAACGGATGTGAGTGCTAAAAACTCGGTGGATCACGCATTTTGGTTGCGATAGCCAATGGCGGTAGCGTGGAAGAAAACATAAGGTGATTTTTTAATTTATTGAATTAAAAGGGTTTTTATCGTTTTATGGCTGGGGTGTCGCTTGCGCTTCCGTTCAAATCATTGGTTGCAGTCGATGAATGGCAGCTGACCTGATAAACTTTGCCCGCAGCACAAAGCAGTCAGTTTCTCGATTGTTGAGCCTGACAGGATCGGCGAGGTAGACCTGGTATGACTAACTCATTCAGTGGATATTTGCAGAATAATTTATGAGTATAAAGATGAAGTACAATTTAGGGTATTTATTTGATTTACTTGTTGTGATAACAAATAAAGATCTAAAAGTGCGCTATAAGAGCAGCATGCTAGGCTATTTATGGTCAGTAGCAAATCCATTGCTTTTTGCCATGATTTATTATTTTATATTTAAGCTGGTAATGAGAGTACAAATTCCAAATTATACCGTTTTCCTCATTACCGGCTTGTTTCCGTGGCAATGGTTTGCCAGTTCGGCCACTAACTCATTATTTTCATTCATCGCTAACGCTCAAATTATCAAGAAGACAGTTTTTCCCCGGTCCGTGATTCCGCTAAGTAATGTAATGATGGAAGGGTTGCATTTTCTTTGTACCATCCCGGTTATTGTTGTCTTTCTTTTTGTTTATGGCATGACGCCGTCCTTGTCCTGGGTTTGGGGTATACCTCTCATTGCTATTGGCCAGGTGATTTTCACCTTTGGTGTTTCAATCATCTTTTCAACGCTGAACCTGTTTTTCCGTGACCTGGAGCGCTTTGTCAGTCTGGGGATTATGCTGATGTTTTATTGTACGCCGATTTTATATGCGTCTGATATGATTCCGGAAAAATTTAGCTGGATAATTACCTACAATCCGTTAGCGAGTATGATTCTTAGTTGGCGTGATTTATTCATGAATGGGACTCTTAATTATGAGTATATTTCTATACTCTATTTTACGGGAATCATTTTGACGGTTGTCGGTTTGTCTATTTTCAATAAATTAAAATATCGATTTGCAGAGATCTTGTAATGCACCCAGTTATTAACTTCAGTCATGTTACAAAAGAGTATCCTCTGTACCATCATATTGGCTCAGGAATCAAAGATTTAATTTTCCATCCGAAACGCGCTTTTCAATTGCTGAAGGGGCGGAAATATTTAGCTATCGAAGACGTATCCTTTACAGTTGGCAAAGGTGAGGCTGTTGCTCTGATTGGACGTAATGGGGCAGGAAAGAGTACCTCTCTTGGCCTGGTTGCCGGCGTGATTAAGCCAACTAAGGGAACCGTCACCACTGAAGGACGGGTGGCATCGATGCTTGAACTCGGCGGAGGCTTTCATCCGGAACTTACCGGGCGTGAGAATATTTACCTGAATGCTACTCTGCTGGGCCTTCGGCGTAAAGAGGTCCAGCAACGTATGGAACGTATTATTGAATTTTCGGAACTGGGAGAATTCATAGACGAGCCAATCAGAGTGTACTCAAGCGGAATGCTAGCTAAGTTAGGTTTTTCGGTCATCAGTCAGGTTGAACCGGATATTTTAATTATTGATGAAGTTCTGGCAGTAGGTGATATCGCTTTTCAGGCAAAATGTATTCAGACCATCAGAGATTTTAAGAAAAGAGGCGTGACAATATTGTTTGTTAGCCACAATATGAGTGACGTTGAAAAAATCTGCGACAGAGTCATTTGGATCGAAAATCATAGGCTCAGAGAAGTGGGGTCTGCAGAGCGAATCATTGAACTGTACAAGCAAGCAATGGCTTAATCAGTGGGTAATATAATGAACAATAGCGTTAAAATCTATACCAGCCACCATAAGCCTAGTGCTTTTCTTAATGCTGCAATTATCAAACCTCTGCATGTCGGCAAAGCTAATTCTTGTAATGAAATTGGTTGTCCAGGAGATGACACTGGCGATAATATTTCCTTTAAGAATCCGTTTTATTGCGAACTAACTGCGCATTATTGGGTTTGGAAAAACGAAGAGCTGGCAGACTATGTCGGTTTCATGCACTATCGCCGTCATCTTAATTTTTCCGAAAAACAAACTTTTTCTGAGGATACCTGGGGGGTCGTGAACCATCCATGCATTGATGAAGAATATGAGAAGATCTTTGGATTAAACGAAGAAACAATTCAACGGTGTGTCGAAGGTATTGACATCTTGCTGCCCAAAAAATGGTCTGTCACTGCGGCGGGAAGTAAAAATAATTACGATCACTATGAACGAGGTGAATACTTACACATTCGTGATTATCAGGCTGCCATTGCCATCGTTGAAAAACTATATCCAGAGTATAGCGCGGCAATAAAAACGTTTAATGATGCCAGTGATGGCTATTACACAAATATGTTTGTCATGCGCAAAGATATTTTTGTTGACTATTCTGAGTGGCTCTTTTCCATTCTGGATAATCTCGAAGATGCCATCTCGATGAACAATTATAATGCTCAGGAAAAACGCGTTATTGGGCATATAGCAGAACGGCTGTTTAATATTTACATTATTAAGTTGCAACAAGATGGTGAGCTTAAGGTAAAAGAATTACAGCGTACTTTTGTCAGCAATGAAACATTCAATGGTGCACTGAATCCAGTTTTTGATTCTGCGGTTCCAGTGGTTATCAGTTTCGATGATAATTACGCAGTCAGCGGTGGTGCATTAATTAATTCCATTGTCCGGCATGCGGATAAAAATAAAAATTATGATATCGTCGTACTCGAAAACAAAGTAAGCTATTTGAATAAAACGCGGTTAGTAAATCTAACCTCGGCTCATCCGAATATTTCTCTTCGTTTTTTTGACGTTAATGCTTTCACTGAAATAAACGGTGTGCATACCCGAGCGCATTTTAGCGCATCAACGTATGCCCGTCTTTTTATTCCTCAACTGTTCAGACGATACGATAAAGTCGTATTTATTGATTCGGATACCGTTGTAAAGGCTGACCTGGGTGAACTGCTTGATGTCCCTCTGGGCAACAATTTAGTTGCAGCGGTTAAGGATATCGTCATGGAAGGTTTTGTAAAATTTTCTGCAATGTCGGCATCAGATGATGGCGTTATGCCGGCAGGCGAATATTTACAGAAAACCTTAAACATGAATAACCCTGATGAATATTTTCAGGCAGGGATTATTGTTTTTAATGTCAAACAAATGGTCGAAGAAAATACTTTTGCTGAATTGATGCGGGTATTAAAGGCAAAAAAATACTGGTTCCTCGACCAGGATATCATGAATAAAGTATTCTACTCTCGAGTCACATTTCTGCCATTAGAGTGGAACGTTTATCATGGTAATGGCAACACGGATGATTTCTTCCCTAATCTTAAGTTTGCAACGTATATGAAATTTTTAGCAGCTCGCAAGAAGCCTAAAATGATTCATTATGCGGGTGAGAACAAACCATGGAATACCGAAAAAGTCGATTTTTATGACGACTTTATTGAAAACATCGCTAACACTCCATGGGAGATGGAAATCTATAAACGTCAGATGTCGTTAGCGGCTTCGATTGGTTTAACCCATAGCGAGCCGCAACAACAAATCTTGTTCCAGACCAAAATCAAGAACGTACTGATGCCTTATGTTAATAAATATGCACCAATAGGCACGCCAAGAAGAAACATGATGACTAAATATTATTACAAAGTACGCCGTGCTATTCTTGGATAATAAAAGAGACAACAGATGAAAAGAAAAAAATATTGATCGTAGGCGCTGGTTTCTCTGGTGCAGTTATCGGTCGCCAACTTGCTGAGAAGGGTCATCAAGTCCATATTATCGATCAGCGTGATCATATTGGGGGGAATTCCTATGATGCACGCGACTCTGAAACGAATGTGATGGTACATGTCTATGGACCCCATATTTTCCATACTGACAATGAAACAGTGTGGAACTATGTCAACAAGCATGCAGAGATGATGCCCTATGTGAACCGGGTTAAAGCGACAGTTAATGGTCAGGTATTTTCCCTGCCTATTAATTTACATACTATCAATCAGTTTTTCTCAAAAACTTGTTCGCCTGATGAGGCCAGAGCGCTCATTGCTGAGAAAGGGGACAGCACTATTGCTGATCCACAAACTTTTGAAGAGCAAGCGTTACGCTTTATTGGTAAAGAGTTATATGAGGCCTTTTTTAAAGGATATACGATTAAACAGTGGGGGATGCAACCCTCGGAACTGCCCGCATCTATTCTTAAACGTCTTCCTGTTCGTTTTAACTATGATGATAATTATTTTAACCACAAATTTCAGGGCATGCCGAAATGTGGTTATACGCAGATGATTAAGTCAATTCTCAATCATGAGAATATCAAGGTTGACTTACAGCGGGAATTTATCGTTGACGAGCGAACTCATTACGATCACGTCTTCTATAGCGGTCCATTAGATGCGTTTTATGGCTACCAATATGGCCGTCTGGGCTATCGAACATTAGATTTTAAAAAGTTTATCTATCAGGGTGATTACCAGGGATGCGCAGTGATGAACTATTGTTCTGTGGATGTGCCCTATACTCGCATCACTGAACATAAATATTTTTCTCCCTGGGAACAACACGACGGCTCTGTTTGTTATAAAGAGTATAGCCGTGCTTGTGAAGAAAATGATATTCCTTACTATCCTATTCGTCAGATGGGAGAAATGGCTCTTCTTGAAAAATATTTGTCACTGGCCGAGAATGAAACCAATATCACTTTTGTCGGTCGTCTTGGAACCTACCGTTACCTTGATATGGATGTGACCATCGCCGAAGCATTGAAAACGGCAGAAGTCTATTTAAATTCACTCACTGAAAATCAGCCAATGCCTGTGTTTACGGTTTCTGTACGATGAAATATACGGCATTGATAGTGACATTCAATCGGCTCGGTAAACTGAAAAAAACCGTTGAAGAGACCCTCAAACTTGAATTCACTAATATTGTTATTGTCAATAACGGGTCCACGGATGGGACCCAAGCCTGGCTTTCGTCAATTGTTGATACGCGAGTCATTGTGTTAACCCTTACCGAGAATACCGGTGGGGCGGGGGGCTTTAAAACAGGAAGTCAGTATATTTGTGCACAGCTAGCAAGTGATTGGGTTTTTTTCTACGATGACGATGCTTACCCCTATCCAGACACGTTGAAGTCCTTTTCACAGCTGGATAAGCGGGGATGTCGGGTATTTAGTGGACTGGTGAAAGATCCGCAAGGAAAACCGTGTCCGATGAATATGCCGTTCTCGCGTGTACCAACCTCCCTTGGCGACACTGTACGCTATTTACGCTACCCTGCAGAGTTTATCCCGGCAGCTAATCGTTCTATGTTCGTACAAACGGTTTCATTTGTTGGGATGGTCATACATCGTGATCTGCTCGCGACCAGTCTTGACTACATTCGCGAACAGCTCTTTATCTACTTTGATGATCTTTACTTTGGCTATCAGCTATCATTAGCTGGTGAGCAAATTATGTATAGCCCGGAGTTGCTATTTTATCATGATGTGAGTATTCAGGGCAAACTTATTGCACCTGAATGGAAGGTTTACTATCTATGCCGTAATTTGATCCTGTCGAAGAAAATATTCCAGAAAAATGGCGTGTATAGCAATTCAGCGATAGCGATACGCATCCTAAAATATATATTAATCCTGCCATGGCAACGTCAAAAATATTCCTATATGAAATTTATTCTTCGTGGAATTTCACATGGCATAAAAGGTATTAGTGGTAAGTATCATTAAGTGGGCATAGCAATGAGAAAATTGTGTTATTTCATAAATTCGGATTGGTACTTCGATTTACACTGGATCGATCGTGCCATCGCCTCCCGTGATGCAGGTTATGAGATTCACATCATCAGCCATTTTATTGATGACAACATAATTAATAAATTCAAAACATTCGGCTTTATTTGCCATAATGTTACTCTTGATGCTCAATCTTTTAATGCATTAGTTTTCTTTCGTACTTACCATGATGTGCAAAAAATTATTAAAAATATAAAACCGGATCTCTTGCATTGCATCACTATCAAGCCATGTTTGATTGGTGGTGTGCTCGCGAAGAAATTTAATCTGCCGGTCATCGTAAGTTTTGTTGGGCTTGGAAGAGTATTTTCTTCAGACAGCATGCCTTTAAAATTATTGCGGCAGTTTACTATTGCTGCATATAAATATATTGCCAGTAATAAGCGCTGTATATTTATGTTTGAACATGACCGCGACAGAAAAAAACTGGCTAAGTTGGTTGGACTCGAAGAACAACAGACTATTGTTATTGATGGTGCAGGCATTAATCCAGAGATATACAAATATTCTCTTGAACAGAATCACGATGTCCCTGTTGTATTGTTTGCCAGCCGTATGTTGTGGAGTAAAGGACTGGGCGACTTAATTGAAGCGAAGAAAATATTACGCAGTAAGAATATTCACTTTACTTTGAATGTTGCTGGAATTCTGGTCGAAAATGATAAAGATGCAATTTCCCTTCAGGTCATTGAAAATTGGCATCAGCAAGGATTAATTAACTGGTTAGGTCGTTCGAATAATGTTTGCGATCTTATTGAGCAATCAAATATCGTTGCTTTGCCGTCAGTTTATTCTGAAGGTGTTCCGCGAATTCTTTTGGAAGCATCTTCTGTGGGTCGCGCTTGTATTGCTTATGATGTTGGTGGTTGTGATAGCCTTATTATTGATAACGATAATGGAATTATTGTTAAAAGCAATTCACCTGAAGAGCTGGCTGATAAACTTGCCTTTTTGCTTAGCAATCCTAAAGCACGCGTTGAAATGGGTATTAAGGGGAGGAAACGTATACAAGATAAATTTTCTAGTGTTATGATTATCGATAAAACATTGCAAATATATCATGATGTAGTTCGATGATGTATAAGTTTCACATTTATTATTGCGAAAATCCTTCATTGATAATACTAATCTTTATATAATGTAATTCAATTTACTACTAATGGTGTTTTTTTATGGCTCATGAAAAAAGTGATATAATTGTTTCGGTCGTTATTCCTGTTTACAACGCCGAAGAGTATATTGCAGATACTCTAAAAAACATTGTTTCACAGTCATTGTATGAAATTGAAATTATAATAATCAATGATCATTCGAGTGATAATACATTAGATATTCTTAAGGAGATTGCATCCAGCGATGAAAGAATACGAATTATTGATAACGCTGTAAATATTGGAGCTGGCATATCACGTAATATAGGTCTTTCAGAAGCAAAGGGAGAATATATAATATTTCTTGATGATGATGATTATGTCGATACGAACATGTTGAAGCATATGTCTGATTGTGCGGAGCTATCAGGGGCAGATATCGTTGTATGCAGAAGCCGCTCATTTAATCTACAATCTCTCCAGTATGCTCCAATGCCAGATTCAATTCGAAAAGATTTATTACCTGAAAAAGCAGTTTTCTCGCCTGGAGATATTGAGCGAGACTTTTTCAGAGCATTTATATGGTGGCCATGGGACAAACTATTCCGACGTGAATTTATTATTCAGCACTCGTTGAGCTATCAAGATTTAAGAACATCAAATGATCTGTTTTTTGTGTGTGCATCTATGCTTAGTGCCGAAAAGGTAACTATTCTTGATGAAATATTGATTGCTCATACGATTAATCGAAAAACATCATTGTCTTCAACTCGCTCCGTTTCCTATCATTGCGCACTTGATGCTCTTGTTGCTCTAAGGGATTTTCTCTTTAAAAATGGCATGATGCAAAAGCGACAACGGGATTTTTATAATTACATTGTCGTATTCCTTGAGTGGCACTTAAATACGCTATCGGGTGAAGCCTTTAATAAACTGTTTCAAGATGTCAAATTATTCATCAGCAGTTTTGATATCAATAATGAAGACTTTTATGATGAGTTTATTCTTTCTGCTTATCGACGAATCGCTGATATGTCTGCTGAAGAGTATCTTTTTTCATTAAAAGATCGGGTTCTTAATGAATTAGAGGATGCCCAACGAAATATTTTGACCTTACAAAACGAAGTTGAGGAGATAAAACAGCAGCTTCAACAAAAGGACGAAATGATTGCGTCTATGAATAGGGAGAATTTAGCTATTAAAGCAGATGATAAAATTCTCGAAAATTACAATGAAGAACTAAAGACTGTTCAGACAAAGTTTCTTAAACTACTCTCAAGTAAAGACTAGTATTTAAAAGCGTATTTTATGATTACTGTAATAGCGCCCCCATAAAAAATGAGGGCGGCATAGAAATTACTAATAATTTATCGTTGACCTTCGCATTGCATCTGACGTTTTAATAACCATACAATCATCAATACATCGATTGGTCTCAGAAATTATAACGTTGTTAGATAGTTTGAAATTAAATCCTTTCATAATTCTGATCTCTTCAGCCATACCTTTGAGCGCCCAGGGCGCTGCTAATGAAATATTCCCAAACTCATCATATCTCTGTGTTTTTGTAAAGGCATTGTAAGCAGGATCTGTGAGATCGAACATTAATTTTCCTGTGTAATTCTTAGGTATTTTATTAGTTATTTCCGCAGCAAGTGCCTGAATTTCAGAGCGTTGAGGAATAATAAATCCATTTATAATATTATACTGAGCTATTATCATAATTGTTAAAGCGATAAGAGGCCAGACAAATGCTTGCTTAGAAATTCTACTGACAAGGCTATTTATGCCAATAAGAAATAGAGTTGATATAATAAGTTCTAAGGCCACTAACGAGCGGAATGCTGCCCAATTTTCTTTTGTCGCTAAATTTGGAGCGTA
>ERZ773103.663-NODE-663-length-39132-cov-8.806075_pt1 | contig 39132 bp, 32 predicted proteins | sample MGYA00511118_ERZ773103 | MGnify/ENA primary metagenome ERZ773103 (study PRJEB29015, sample SAMEA2737821) | human gut metagenome | biome: human gut; feature: human-associated habitat; material: faeces | place: China | collected 2012 ... | reverse complement strand
CATGATTGACGAACGGCGAATGTTGATCATAAGCCGCTTTTGCTTATGATATAATGAGCGCAAGAGAGTCGAGAATAAAGTGAACATGACAGAAGGGGAGATTTGAGAAAGTCTCCCTTGCTTTCGTTTTAAGAAAAATCAGATTGTACAGAAAAAGCAATATATTATAGTAGAAAATGGAGTGAACAATATGGGAAATTATAAACTGATCTACAAAGAGTCCAACGAGGCAAGTCATCTTCGGCTGGAGCTTGCAATAGAACGGATACAGGAGATAAGAGAGGAAACGACGGTTCCGGAACAATATCGTGCGGCATTTCTGGACATGGCAGAAAACCTGTTGTATCTGCATTCCTTATCCGTCAAAGAGCAGGAGGGCACGCTTTATCAGGCTGATATGCAGGAATGGGAAGAACGGAATGAACAGATCTACGGAGCCATCCGACCGGAAAATTATGACAGCTGTTGGGGAAACCCGGTCTATGCGGTAAAAACCTGTGGAAAAGAGGTCGGACGTCTGTTGGCTTTTCTCTATTCAGAGTTACAGGCCGGCATCAGTTACGTATATCAGGGACGTCTGGAAGCGTTTTCCATGCTGTGTGAGCTGTTTATACAGGTTTACAACTGTTTTGAGGAACTTACAGAGGGATGTGTCAAAGCAGCAGGGGATATGGACGAAGCTATAGGAATGGAGAATGTAGATGAAGGTAATAAGAGTTACTGGAATCAGTTACAGGCGGTTTTAAAAGAAGCAAAACAGGTCATTTACTGGTATTTCCATGATTACAGTGAACTGTTTGCTTTATGGCAGGTCAAAGATCTGGTAGACGCAGATTATGATTTCTGTACGGATATCATTATGAACAGTGACCTGAGTGATTTGGCTTATCTGTACCACTACGGACTTCCGGTGGGAGAAAATGAAAAAGGAATTGCTGCTTACCTGAACGGCATGACAGAGGAAGAAGTGCAGGCAATGGCGGATACTTATACCGAAGGGTATCGCATAGGATTTGAAGCGACGGGAAAAGATTTGTCAAAGAAGAAGACTGTGAGCATCCATTATGCTATCGGTTTTGAACGGATGATGCGTGCGGCTATTAAAAATTTTGAAAAAATAGGACTTCGTCCGACAATCGCGTTGGAAACCTTCTCTTCGTTTCAGGCAAAAGGGGCAAAACGCGGTGCATATTCCACTTCAGTAAATCCACAGTTTGATTTTGATCACAGAGAAGACCGTGCGCTGTATTTTGATAAATCCTTTGTGGAGCGTCGTCTGGAAGCGCTTCGTACCGCTTTTGAGAAAAATAAAAAACTGGCGGCAGAGCATGGCGGACCGGCAGTACTGGAAGTGTTTGGAGAAGAGCCATTTGCTCCGGAATCCCATGAAGAAGCAATTCATTTTTCAGACAAACAGCAGCAGTTAAATGTCTACAATGCGTCCATGTCCGGACAGGTTACCAATACCTATATAAAAGGGGAAGAGCGTAGCTTTACCATTATTGCATATCCGCTTCCGGCTATTGGCGAAAAGTTTCAGGAAATCTTTGGAGAAACCGTTAAGATCAATACGTTGGATTATAAGACCTATCAGCGTATGCAGCAGAAGCTGATCGATGCCATGGACGGTGCAGTGCGTGTGGAAATCCGTGGAAAAGAAGGAAATGAGACAGATTTATCTGTATCAATCCGTCATCTGGATGATCCTCAGAAACAGACAGCTTTTGAAAACTGTGTGGCAGATGTAAACATTCCGGTGGGAGAGGTGTTTACTTCCCCGGTGCTTGCTGGCACAAATGGTACCCTTCATGTCAGTGAAGTTTATCTGAACGGATTGAAATATAAAAATCTGAAGATGGTGTTCAAAGACGGTATGATTGAGTCTTATGATTGCTCGAATTTCGAGACAACGGAAGAAAATCAGAAATACATCAAAGATAATGTGCTGATGCATCATGACACGCTTCCGATGGGAGAATTTGCCATCGGAACAAATACGACTGCATATCGTATGGGCATGGAGTATGAAATCATGGACAAGCTGCCGATTCTGATCGCAGAGAAATGCGGTCCTCATTTTGCAGTAGGCGATACCTGCTATTCCCATGCAGAGGATACGGCGATGTACAATCCGGATGGAAAAGAGATCATTGCACGGGATAATGAGGTATCCCTGCTGAGAACAGAGGATATGGCAAAGGCATATTTCAACTGCCATACAGATATCACGATCCCATACCATGAACTGGATACGATTACAGCAGTCATGGCTGATGGCACGAGAGTGGCGATTATTGCAGACGGGCGTTTTGTGGTAGATGGTACGAAAGAGCTGAACATTCCATTGGAAGACGTGTAAGTTATATTATTAGAAAAACAAATAGTATAATGATTAAATATAAGTATAATTAATAGATACTATTACCAGATATAATTGGAAATTTCCATGCATACAGGGTAAGATGATTAAGAAGAGATATGATGTATAGATCATGGATATTTCAGAAATGGCTCAATGGTTTCCTGTTCGGAATATAATGGTATGTATTTATAAAATACAAGGCTGAACAGATTTACAAAAGCGGAAGCAGAGGCAGAAACATTAGACTATGATAAGTACAGATATCTGAGTTGTTGAAAAAGGTAAATTTTTTTATAAAAAGGAGAGACCGAAGATGGCAAAAGTAGGAATTGTAATGGGCAGTGATTCAGATATGCCGATTATGGCAAAGGCAGCAGATATTCTGGAGAAACTGGGAATTGATTATGAGATGACGATCATTTCCGCACATCGTGAACCGGATGTATTTTTTGAGTATGCAAAATCTGCAGAGAGCAAGGGCTTTAAAGTAATCATTGCAGGCGCTGGAAAAGCAGCTCATCTTCCTGGAATGTGCGCAGCAATCTTTCCGATGCCGGTTATCGGTATCCCAATGAAGACATCTGATCTTGGCGGTGTGGATTCTCTTTACTCTATCGTACAGATGCCGTCCGGAATCCCGGTTGCTACCGTAGCAATCAATGGTGGTGCTAATGCAGGTATCCTTGCAGCAAAGATTCTGGCTACTTCTGATCCGGAACTGTTACAGCGTGTGAAAGATTATGCTGCTGAGCTGAAAGAACAGGTTCAGGCAAAGGATGCCAAACTTCAGGAGACAGGATATAAAAATTATAATAATTAAAAGATAAAGTGAGCGCAAAGATTACGAGAGCTATACTATATCAAAACAAGTGTAATGATTACACAAATAAAAATCATTGATGAGATAATAGTAAGTTGAATATCAATCAAAAGTATAATCATTACATAACAAAATAATATTTGCAGAAACAGTGATACTCCCTGAATTTTTACAGGAAGAAACAGGTAAAAGATTCAGGGAGTATGGCGTAGATAAAATGGAGGATAAGACATGGATTATAAGAAAGCCGGAGTAGATATCGAAGCTGGTTACAAATCAGTAGAGCTGATGAAAGAGCATGTAAAAAGAACAATGAGAGAAGAAGTACTTGGCGGTCTCGGCGGATTTTCAGGCGCATTTTCCCTGAAAAAGATTAAAGAGATGGAAGATCCGGTGCTCTTATCCGGAACGGATGGATGTGGTACAAAAGTAAAACTTGCCATGATCCTGGACAAACATGATACTATCGGTATTGATGCAGTAGCAATGTGCGTGAACGATATCGCGTGTGCTGGCGGCGAACCGTTATTTTTCCTGGATTACATCGCATGTGGCAAAAACTATCCGGAAAAGATTGCTTCTATCGTAAGCGGTGTGGCAGAAGGCTGTGTACAGTCTGATGCAGCCCTGATCGGTGGAGAGACAGCAGAGCATCCGGGCCTGATGCCGGAAGATGAGTATGATCTTGCCGGTTTTGCAGTTGGTGTCTGCGACAGAAAAGATATGATCACAGGAGAGAACTTAAAAGACGGAGATGTGCTGATCGGAATGGCATCTACCGGTGTACATAGTAATGGTTTTTCTCTTGTAAGAAAAGTATTTGAAATGACCAGAGAATCTCTGGATACTTATTATGATGAACTTGGCGAGACTCTTGGCGAGGCGCTTCTTGCTCCTACAAGAATCTATGTAAAAGCGCTGAAAAATATCAAAAATGCCGATGTTACCGTAAAAGCATGCAGTCATATCACTGGTGGCGGTTTCTATGAGAATGTTCCGCGTATGCTTCCGGAAGGAAAACATGCAGTCATTGAGAAAGACAGCTATCCGATTCCTCCAATCTTTACACTCCTTGCAAAAGAGGGAGATATCACAGAACAGATGATGTACAATACATACAACATGGGTCTTGGCATGGTTCTGGCTGTAGATGCTGCAGATGTGGACAAAGCAATGGAAGCTATCCGCGCAGCAGGAGATACCCCATATGTTGTAGGTAAGATCACAGATGGAGAGAAAGGCGTGACATTATGCTAAACGTAGCAGTGCTTGTTTCCGGCGGCGGAACCAATCTTCAGGCGATCATCGATGCAATCGACGCAGGGAAGATCACAAATGCGCAGATTGTATCTGTCATCAGTAACAATAAAAATGCCTATGCCCTGGAGCGTGCAAAAAATCATAATATTCCGGCACAGTGCATTTCCCCGAAGGATTATGCAGATCGTCCTGCTTTTCATGAAGCTTTGTTAAAAGCTTTGGATGAAGTGCAGGCAGATCTGATTGTTCTTGCCGGATATCTGGTAGTGATTCCGGAAGTTATGATCCGGAAATACAGAAACCGTATCATCAATATCCATCCGTCTCTGATTCCGTCTTTTTGCGGAACCGGTTATTATGGACTGAAAGTGCATGAAGGCGCACTGGAAAGAGGTGTGAAGATCACAGGTGCCACCTGTCATTTTGTAGATGAAGGAACAGATACTGGTCCGATTATTTTGCAGAAGGCGGTAGAAGTCAAACAGGGAGATACACCGGAGATATTACAGCGCAGAGTTATGGAAGAGGCAGAATGGATCATTATGCCGAAAGCTATTGACCTGATTGCCAATGGAAAAGTTACGGTAGCAGACGGCAAAGTCTTTGTTTCAGAAGAGCTATGATATTTGCACTAGATATTGCAGGTGTATATTTCAGATTTTCACAGAGAGAATTTTGAATACATCTTAAAAGTACGTGGAGGAAATACAGATGAACATATTAATTGTAGGAAGCGGCGGACGTGAGCATGCCATTGCAGCAGCAGTTGCAAAGAGCAGCCGTGCAGATAAGATTTACTGCGCACCGGGAAATGCCGGCATTGGACAGCTGGCTGAATGTGTACCGATCGGAGCCATGGAGTTTGACAAACTTGCTACATTTGCGAAAGAACATGCTATAGATTTGACTATTATTGGTATGGACGATCCACTGGTTGGCGGCATCGTGGATGTCTTTGAGGCAGAAGGACTGCGTGTGTTCGGACCGAGAAAGAATGCAGCGATCCTGGAAGGTTCCAAAGCGTTTTCCAAGGATCTGATGAAAAAATACAATATTCCGACAGCAGCATATGAGACCTTTGATGATCCGAAAAAAGCGCTGGAGTATCTGGAAACAGCGAAAATGCCGATCGTATTAAAAGCAGATGGCCTTGCGTTGGGCAAAGGCGTACTGATCTGCCAGACACTGGAAGAGGCAAAAGCCGGTGTCAAAGAGATCATGGAAGACAAGAAGTTTGGTTCCGCAGGAAATCATATGGTTGTAGAAGAGTTTATGACCGGTCGTGAGGTGTCTGTACTTTCTTATGTAGATGGAAAGACCATTAAGATCATGTCTTCCGCACAGGATCACAAACGAGCAAAAGACGGTGATCAGGGTTTGAACACTGGCGGCATGGGAACTTTCTCCCCAAGCCCATTCTATACATCAGAAGTAGACGAGTTCTGTAAAAAATATATTTATCAGGCAACGGTGGATGCCATGGCAGCAGAGGGCAGAGAATTCAAGGGAATCATTTTCTTTGGTCTGATGCTGACCGAAGATGGACCGAAAGTACTGGAGTACAATGCCAGATTTGGAGATCCGGAGGCACAGGTTGTACTTCCAAGAATGAAGAATGATATTCTGGATGTGATGGAAGCCTGCGTAGACGGTACACTGGATCAGGTAGACCTGCAGTTTGAAGACAATGCCTGCGTATGTGTAGTGCTTGCAAGTGATGGTTATCCGGTAGCATATGAAAAAGGAAAAGTGATCTCCGGTCTGGAGCGTTTCGACAAAGAGGACGGATATTACTGTTTCCATGCAGGAACTAAGTTAAATGAGAATGGCGAGTTTGTAACAAACGGAGGACGTGTCCTGGGTATTACAGCGAAAGGTTCTGATCTGAAAGAAGCCAGAGCAAACGCTTATGCAGCTACCGAATGGGTAAGCTTTGAGAATAAATATATGCGTCATGATATCGGAAAGGCCATTGATGAGGCATAAAAATAAAAGCGATAACTGGATTTTGCTGTCTAGCGAATAAATTTAGTAAAAATAAAGCATATGGAACAGATATGTTGAAAGTTTAAAGAGTATCTTTCATCAAAGATGTAACAAGCATCTCTGATGGAGGATACTTTTTTGTGAACATTATATTCTGTTAAAAGGGCAATGGAATATAATTTACATATCGAAACTAAGAAATAAATGATAAATGAGAAAAATACTTTTTGATACTAGTTGTGTTGCCAACACTAGTAGCGGAATGGAGATTAGAATGAAAAAGGATGCAATTATTTTTGATATGGATGGAACGTTATGGGATGCGGCACAGCAGATTTTAAATTCCTGGAATCATGTAATTACAGAACTGAAGGTTGATAGAGACCCAATTACTATGGAAGAGTTGGAATCCATGTTGGGAAAGACAATGGATAATATTGCGGTGTCGCTATTCCCCTTTTTACAGCCGGAACATGCGATTGAAGTGTTGGATCGTTGTGGCGAATATGAAAATGCATATTTGCGGGAAAATGGTGGAAAGCTTTATGAAGGGTTAGAAGATACTCTGAAAATTTTACAAAAAGATTATGACCTGTATATCGTCAGCAACTGTCAGAGCGGTTATATAGAAGCATTCCTGGAACATTACAGATATCAGAAATATTTTAAAGATATTGAATGCTTTGGCAATACAAAACAGGAAAAGGCTGATAATATTTTATGTATTATTGAACGTAATGGGTTACAAAATCCAATCTATGTGGGCGACACGAAAGGGGACTACGATTCCAGTAGAAAAGCCGGAATCTCGTTTATCTATGCGGCATATGGATTTGGAAATGTTACAGAAGATGTCCCGTCAATCAGGACTATTACGGAACTGCCTGAGTTGCTTGCAAAACATGACAGAAAGTTATGACAGAAATTTTCTGAAATAAAAACCTGTTTTACAGATAGTATGTAATGATATCTGTAAAACAGGTTTTTTTAATCCATATCCATCAGATGATAATAATCAGAATTCGTGATCATACGGGCATCATCACTGGTAATGCCAAGTTCTTCAATGACATGCAGTGTATAGGTGCAGTGTGTATTTAATGACAGCGTGCCGGTGTAGGTGGTCGACTGTGTTGAATTTGGATCAATACTGAAGTTAGATGAGTAGGAACTGCTTACATGAGGAGTTCCTAAAAGTCTCTGTATCATTGTTTTTTGATCGGCCTGCTGTGGAATCTGATCAAAAATACTTTGAAAACCATTTTCGCTGTAAAGATACAGGTTTAATGTGTTGTAATATCTGTCCTGGTCTGTAAGTGCGGGTTCGTTCAGGGAAAGACACAGATGTCCCTCCTGTACGTCTTTCTGGTAGGCTTCCCAGATCATATTGGCGTGTTCTTCTGATAACGTGGCAGTTCTGGAATTTCCTTCATTGTCATACAGATCGATGCTGCCGCCGCGTATACTGGTCTCTTTGTAGTTCTTGCACAGATTGTATTTCAGGTACCATTCCGGATTATCCTGTATATTTGCCAGCATTGCTGCCGGAGAAGTCTCATCTGCCAGAAGGGTTTTATTTACCGGGATTGTATAGTATCGTGAAACACTGGAACCGTCTTTCAGGTAGTAATTGATGAAGACGGATGTTACGGTATATTCATCTTCATCGTCGGAAGAGGTCAGACTGCCAGCAGAACCGGTGGTTGCCTTGGGCAGTAAGTCATCATTTTCAGAACCGATATCAGTTGAGCTGTTGTAAGCTTCATCCTGCTCATAGTAATCCTTCCATGGTTTTGAATTATAGCGGTATGGCAGATAGTCCTTTTTATGATGGATGATCTCTTTATGCATAGCTATGATCTGGCGGATGGTATCCTCATCATCAACAACGATATCGCTGGCATCCGGATTGCTTCCATTGAGTTCGACAGCAGCAATCTGTTCTTGTTTTGGAACATATTCTTCAATCTTAAACCAGTCAGATTTAAATCCGATCAGTACAGCCATCATGATAGCGATACAGATGACAAATTCCGGTATCTGTTTTTTGCGGAAAACTTTAAAGCTTTTTGACAGAAGCATTTCGGCCAGATAGAAGAAAACAAAAGTAAGCAATGCCGTAATGGACAGCAACAGTTTAAAATAGGATTTGCTGCCAGAGGCTATGATTTCTGTTATAATCGTTCCGAGACAAAGTCCTCCAAAAAGAGCTGCTGCCCAACGGAATACCGGAGCCAGCCATGGTACAGCAACAATATCGCCTACGGTTTCCAGCTGTCTGCGTTTATAAAGCATATAGCACACGAGTAGCAAGACCAAAGCTGCAATACAGTAGACCAGAAGGGTCAGTTTTCCATGAAAAATGATTACGGAAGATTTTGTCTGGAGTTCTGCAGAAATACTGCTGTCCAGACGGAACAGTGGGGTCAGGTATGACACAATGGAATCTGTATTGGTATAAAAGAAATCATTGTTAGTATAGTATCCCGTTATTCCGTAACATACTTCCCCAATGATGATATTCAGAAAATATCGTACACACTGGAATGCAAAGGCCGCAATGATAAAAAATACAAATACACCGCCAAGATGACCGCTGAGCATACAGCAAAATACGCTGAGTGTATACAGGAAAAAGGTCATACCAAGGACAAACAACAGCCAGGCAAACAGGTATTCCACATGGGTAATATTCCGTACGATGCAGACAATCACAGAGAACAGAAAGGCAACAATCTGCGGGATTACCATAAACGAAATACCGGAAATATAATTAGTAAAAAACAGCTCTCTGCGTTTCAGAGGCAGCACATGCATTGTATAGCAGCTCTGACTGTTATACAGATAAGAAAATACAACTGCTGCAGAAATCAGAGAAAATATACAGATGGGAAGCACTGCAAGTCCGGAACGGATCACGTCTGCAAGACATTCCAGGTTTGTGAAAGAATCTGAAGAATACAGCGTAATCGATAATGCCTGTTTAAACAGTGTGACTGGCATCTGAAAAATCAGGATCAGAAGATACAAGCTCCAGATTGGCCAGAATCTTGTCAGGTTCTTCTTGAATAATACAGTATTAAAGAAGGATGTCTTTGATTTCATAATCAGCACCTCCCATTTCATAGATAAAGATTTCTTCCAGTGTCAGCGGAAGCACATCAATAAGGATCGGATGCATGGAAGAGAGCCGTTCTCTTGCCAGCTGTGGATCGCCTTTTACAATCAGCGTGTATACTCTTCCGATATTGGACATATGTAAAATCTCAAACTGGTCAGGCAGATTTGGCATACCTTCCTGAAATGCTACCTGAATTTTAGATATATTGGACTGCAGGTCACAGAGACTGCGTTCCAGCATGATCTTTCCATGATGCATGATGCCTACATGATCACAGATATCTTCCAGTTCCCGGAGATTGTGGGAAGATACCATAACCGTGGTATGACGTTCTGTTACCATGGAAAGGATAATATTCCACACCTGACGGCGCATAACAGGATCCAGTCCATCTACTGGTTCATCCAGGATCAGCACATCCGGTCTGCAGCAAAGAGCAATCCAGAAGGCGACCTGTTTTTGCATGCCACGGGAAAGTCGGCGGACATTTCGTTTTAAGTCAATTGAGGGAAAAAATTCCTGCATTCGTGTGAACATTTCTTTATCAAAGTTTGGATATATGCCGCTGTAAAAACGTTTCATTTCCAGCGTGTCTGCCTGAAGAAAACAGAATGGATCATCCGGGATATAGGAAATCCGTGCTTTCATGTTTGGGTTTTCCCAGATAGGCTCTCCATCAATGCGGATTGAACCGCTGTCTGGCTTGTAGATGCCGGTAAGATGACGAATCAGAGTTGTCTTACCGGCGCCGTTTGGTCCGACAAGACCGTAAATAGATCCTTTTGGAACGTGCATCTGCACCTGATCCAGTGCCTGAAATCCGTGGAAGGATTTTGATACATCAGAAACCTGTATCATTTTACAACCCTCCTTTCTGAAATCTGCTGGATCCGTTGGTTCAGATCCTGAACCGGGACAGAAAGAAACAGCAGTTCCCTCACAATCTCATCAAAATTGGCAAATAGATCTTGACAGCGGCTTTTCTGTATAGCATTTCCCGGAGAAGCAAAGGATCCCTTGCCCGGAATCGTATAAATATAACCTTCTTTTTCCAGTTCACGGTAAGCCCGTTGAATTGTATTTGGATTGATCGTCAGTGCGGATGCCAGTTCCCGGACAGATGGAATCTGTTCATTTTCATCGATGGAACGTGTAAGCACAAGCTGACGCATATTATCTTTAATCTGTTCGTAGAACGGACGGTTGTCTCGATAATTGAGTTGAAACATCCAGCGCCTCCTTTCCGTTATTTATTAATAAAAATCTGTGAATAAGTAAGTCTGCATCTATGACCAAATCAACATAACTGTATGAATTTATATAATACACTTACTATAGCATTGAGAAAAAAGAAAGACAAGGAAGAGAATCCTAGAAAAAGCTTAAGATTTTCTGTAGAGAAGTATGTTCTGATATATGAAAGGCATATGGGAAAAGGGTATATTATATTGCAGGGATTGTAAAAGTGATGATCAGGAGTATTTTCAGACATTGATATAAAGAAGGAACGTTTTATATTATAATAATTATAATGAACAGTTTTACGAAAAATAAGAAAAACATTGGATGTTTCCTGTAAAAAGATAAGAAGCACCCAATGTTTTTTCTGTTTTTAAAATGATACACAGGATTCTCCTGAGTATAATCAAATTCTTCGAATGTTTTTATAAAGTGTCAGCAGATAGGTTATGCCCAGGTCAGCACTGCAGTTCCCCAGGTCAGTCCGGCACCGAATCCGGCCATGACAATAGTGTCTCCTGAATGGATAAGGCCTTTTTTGCATGCCTCATCCAGAAGCAGTGGAACAGAAGCACCGGAGGTATTTCCGCAATGATCCATGTTGGACGGAAATTTTTCTATAGGAACATTTAATTTTTTGGAAATAACCTGATTGATACGCATATTTGCCTGATGCAGCAGATAGAGATCTACGTCTGAAGGGGTCAGGTCTGCTTTTGCAAGTGTATCCTGAATACTGTTTGGTACAGTCTTTACTGCAAATTTAAATACAGCAGGTCCATCCATGTAGAGATGATCCATCGGACGTTCGCCGGGATCAAAAGGATTATTGTTTTCACGGTTTTTTACAATCAACGCCTGACTGTGGCTGCCATCACTGCCCATGGAAGATGCCAGAAGTCCTACGGTTTCATCTGCGGTAACTACGGCTGCGCCTGCGCCGTCTGCGAAAAGAACACAGACAGAACGGTCTTTCCAGTCTACGATACGGGAAAGTGTCTCAACACCCACCAGCAGGGCATTTTTGTACATGCCGCTCTGGAAAAAAGCATTGGCGGTATTCAGAGCAAAGATAAAACCGGAGCAGGCTGCATTCAGGTCAAATGCAACAGCATTTTTTGCTCCCAGACGGCCCTGGATATCGCAGGCAGTACTGGGAACCAGTGTATCTGCGGTACAGGTAGCTACGATGATCAATTCAATATCTTCCGGCTGCATGTCGGCGTCAGCCAGAGCTTTTTTTGCAGCTTCGTATGCCATAGAAGCGGTTCCTTCGCCCTCTGACACCAAATGTCTGGAACGGATTCCGGTACGGCTGCTGATCCATTCGTCACTGGTATCCACGATTGTGGACAGGAAATCATTGGTTGCGACTTTTTCCGGAAGATAGCTTCCGGTTCCGATTATTTTTGCTCTCATATTATTTATAGCTCCATTATAGAATAGTTTGATTATCAAAGTAATATAGAAAGTATAAAGAATAAATGTTGAATTGTCAATAAGCGAAGAGAAAAACTATCTGACGGCATAGAAAAATAAAATGCTGCATATACATCAGATGAGACAGAGAAAGTTTTCCTGAGGGAAAAAGAATTATGAAATGCAGCATATCAGTGTTTATAAAGATGAATGTATTTAGTGTGAAAAATACATTTTCATAACCATTTCTTTCGCTATTTTAAAAGCGGTGGAATGGACATTAAAATAAAAGCAGGGTAGACAGGGAGGACAAAAATGGCAGTAGATATCATTCTGGACGCCGGTCATGGCGGATTTGACAATGGAGCGACATACAGAGGGAGAGCGGAAAAGGATGACGTGCTTCGTCTGACATTGGATGTGGGGCAGCAGCTGGAAAAGGATGGGTATTCGGTCGCTTATATCCGGACGGAAGATGTGTATGAGTCTCCTTACCGGAAAGCAGAAAAAGCCAATCAGACCGGCGGGGACATTTTTATTTCGTTTCATCGAAATTCCAGTGTAGAGGAAAATCTTTATAATGGCGTCCAGGCGCTGGTGTATTCCACAGAAGGAAAAGAAGCGGTTGCGCTGGGAGAAGCTATCAATGAAAATCTGGAAAAGCTGGGATTTCAGAATCTGGGGGTGGAAGCGATCCCGGATCTGATCGTTCTTCATAAGACGCAGATGCCGGCGGTTTTAATGGAAGTTGGCTTTATTAACAGCGATAAAGATAATGAACTCTGGGATGAGAAGTATACCGAAATCGTACAGGAAATCGTGTCCGGGATTGAAGAAACAGTACCGCTGAAACGACAGACATGGAATGAGCATAGTATACAGGAAGAAGCAAATTTTGCCAGAGAGAATCATTTAGTCAGTGACAGGGCTGGCTGGAATACAGATTTTTATAGGAAAGATAACGATATTTCAGAAGGTAACGAGGAGGATGTATTACAGCAGCCGGTATGGCGGGAGGTACAGCCAAAACGGAAGTTTTATGTGCAGACAGGTCTGTTTAAATATGATGTCAATGCGGCGTATCAGCTGGAACGTCTGCAGATGCTGGGATATGACGGGATTATCCACTACGAAAAGCCCTACTATGGCGTATGGATCGGAGGACAGGAAAATCTGGATGAAGCGGTGGAGACCCAGAGGCAGCTACAGGAGCATGGATATCAGACGTTAATTGTAAGTGAATGAGAAGTTGGTTCATTGAGAACGAATAAAAAGTTTGGCTGTGATTGAAAGGAAAATTTTTCCATGTAAGGTAAACAAAATGAGTTGGTTTTACATAGGATGGGATAGAAAATATATTTTTATGCTGCATGAAAAAGCAAACGGCATGTATATGAGAGTAACTTTTTTCAGAAAATGGAAATAGAAAAATATCCATTCATATACATACGATTAAAAAAATGTTATACTATGTACGGGTATGATATCAAGAGAGTCAACATACTAGCATGATTAACGAACAGCGAATGCTGATCATGAACTGTTTTTGTTCATGATATAATGAGCGCAAGAGAGTCAACATACTCGTATGATTGACGAACGGTGAATGCCGGTCATAAGCCGATTTTGCTTATGATATAATGATGTCTGATGATTCGAGACTGCATTGTATATAAAGTGATAGTTGCGAAGTGACATAAGAATACATTGGGAGGGTACATAGCAATGGATAATTTTGTGTTTTACAGTCCGACAAAATTTATTTTCGGAAAAGGAGAGGAAAACCAGGCCGGAAAGTATGTAAAGGAATTTGGCGGAAGAAAAGTGCTGGTGCATTTCGGGGGAAAATCTGCCGTACATTCCGGACTGCTGGTCAGAGTGTGTGATTCTCTGGATAAAGAGGGAATTTCCTATGTGACACTTGGAGGTGTGCAGCCGAATCCACGAAGCGGACTTGTATATGAAGGCATTGAACTTTGCAGAAAAGAACAGGTGGACTTTATCCTTGCCATAGGTGGTGGCAGCGTCATTGATTCGGCAAAGGCGATCGGTCTGGGTGCACTTTATGATGGCGATTTCTGGGATTTCTATACGGGAAAAGCAGCTGTGGAGCGCACGTTACCGATAGGAACGGTGCTGACGATTGCAGCCGCAGGAAGTGAAGGTTCTGATGGCAGCGTCATTACCCATGAAAATGGCAATTATAAACGTGCGGTAGGCAGTGATCTGATGCGACCGAAATTCTCTATCATGAATCCGGAGCTGACAGAATCTTTGCCCCCATATCAGACTGCCTGTGGAATCGTTGATATGATGGCGCATGTATTTGAACGGTATTTTACAAATACAAAGGATGTGGAGATCACAGACCGTCTCTGTGAGGCGGTTCTGTTGACTGTTATCCAGGAAGCGCCGAAAGTAATGGCAGATCCCAATGACTATCAGGCAAGAGCCAATCTTATGTGGGCAGGAACAGTTGCCCATAATGATACATGCGGCGTTGGCAGGGAGCAGGACTGGGCAAGCCATGATATCGAGCATGAACTGTCGGCATTGTATGACTGTGCCCACGGAGCAGGACTTTCTGTAATCTTCCCGGCATGGATGGAATATACGATGCAGCATGATGTTATGCGTTTTGCACAGCTGGCAGTTCGTGTATGGAGCTGTGAAATGGATTTCGCAAATCCGGAAAATACGGCAAAAGCTGGCATTGAAGCACTGAAAAAATTTTGGGGTTCTCTGGGTATGCCGTTAAGCTTTAAAGAGCTTGGCGCAAAGGAATCTGATATTCCAATGCTTGTGGCAAATCTGCAGCTGAAAGGAAAGAAAAAAGGAAGTTTTGTTCCGCTGACAGAAGAAGAGTGTGCGAAAGTATATCGGCTGGCCTGTCGGAAATAACCGTCCAGATAGTTATAGTATATAAAAATAAACAGTAAATTTATCAGATTGATTGAAGGAATATCAGACCTGTGCTACAATGAAAGTAAATTAATTTCAGGGAGGTATTTTATTTCATGAAACGGTCAGAAGCAAATGAAATTATTGCATATACAATGAATGCATGTGAGGAGTTCAAGCTGCCATTGCCGCCTTTTGCATATTACACAGTAGAAGACTGGCAGAGACTGGATGATTCTGAAGTTGAGCTTGTAGAAAACATGCTTGGATGGGACATTACAGATTTTGGAAGCGGAGATTTTGATAAAGTCGGCCTTACCGTATTTACATTCCGTAACGGAAACTTCTATAACAAAGACAGATATCCGAAGCCATATGCAGAGAAACTGCTGTATGTGAGAGATGGACAGATCCTTCCGTTCCATTACCACTGGAGTAAGATGGAGGATATTATCAATCGTGGCGGCGGAGATCTGGAAATTACATTATATAATTGCACCAATGCAGATTTTGAAGATGTGGAAGGTGGAAGAAGTGGAAAACCGGGCGAATTTTCTCAGAGACCGGTTACGGTAAAACTGGATGGCAAAGAGATCTGTGTACCGGCAGGCGGTACCGTTACCTGTAAACCGGGACAGAGTATTACACTGACACCGGGCATCTATCATCAGTGGCAGGGTGTTCCTGGCACCGGCGATATCATGCTGTTTGAAGTATCCATGTGCAACGATGACAACATTGATAATCGTTTTTACCAGCCGAGCAGTCGGATTCCGACTATGGAAGAGGACGAGGCACCAAAATATCTGATGTTTGCGGATTATCCGAACTACACGAAATTCTCTTATAAAAAATAACGTGTAAAAATTGTTCAGAAAACGGGAATGCATGAGCATCAGACAAAACTGTTGAATGAGAAACAGCCTATAAATGTGCTGAGTCTGTATGTAAAATGATAGGGTGTCTGAACGAAAAAAGAAAATAAAAGAAACAAAGTAATTAAATATGTAAGTATAAAAGACTGACGCGTGAAGTGTCTGTTTTGGAACATCTGTTGGATAGAACAGAAGGAACAGGCAAATTCACGGTCAGTCTTTTTTATTTGTTGAGGGTAGAAGAGGATGGAAAATTACTATTTACCACAGCTAGCTGACAGCTTTTTGTGCATATTTTGTGGTAACCAGATCTTTATATGCAGGAGATTTGTCAAGCTGTCCGGCAGAATCAAGGATCTTCAGCAGCAATTCGTAGCTTTCTTTTTCAAAGATCAGATTCGTTTTCCAGGTATCCTGCTGGGCATAGCGGTCAACAATCGTTGCGATGGTGTTGACATCCGTTTCTTTAAACTGAGGAGCGATCACAGCTGCGATCTCATCCGGCGTATGGGAGTTTACATAGTCCATACCTTTTTGCAGGGCATCGGTAAATTTCTGGATGATATTCGGGTTTTTATCAATATAGCTCTTTTTGGCGCTGAAAGCGGTGTAAGGAACATATCCGGAATCTACACCCAGGGATGCAACAACATATCCGGCACCTTCTGTTTCCAGTGCAGTGGCGCCTGGTTCAAATTCCACAGAAAAATCGCCCTGACCGCCGGAAAAGGCAGCAGCAGTAGAACCAAAGTCGATACTCTGGTTGATCTTCAGGTCTTTTACCGGATCAATATCATTCTGTTTTAAAATGTATTCAAAAACCATTTCGGGCATGCCACCGGCCCGACCGCCAAGCACATCTTTTCCTTTCAGGTCACTCCACTGAAAATCAGGCATCTCTTCTCGGGCAACGAGAAAGTTTCCTGCCCGCTGTGTCAGCTGCGCAAAATTTACGACCTGATCGGAAGCACCTTCATTTGCAGAATATACTGTGGTTTCCGGTCCCATAAATCCGATATCTGCCTCGCCGGAAAGAACGGCAGTCATGGTTTTGTCAGCACCAAAACCGGTTACAAGCGTCAGATCAATGCCTGCATCTTTGAAATAATCCTCTTCAATAGCCACATACATGGGAGCATAGAAGATAGAGTGAGCCACTTCGTTTAAGGTAACTTTTACCAGATCATCCGTAGATTTCTTTTCCGGTTCTGCAGAAGAAGAAATCTTATCGCTGTCAGCGCTTCCGGTATCTGAATCGATATCACTTTTTCCACAGCCACTGAGCAACAGAGCACTAGCCATGGCTGTACATGTAACAATCGCAATTCCTCTTTTTATGATCTTTTTCAAAATAACCTCCTGAGATTTACTGAGTTCTACTGAATAGTGTATGCAGGAGGTTGGAAGTGGTGTGTGCATTATTTGCTTTTTTTTACCGGGATATAAATAGACACAATTGTTCATGAGAGAAGCCTGTTTCTTGTTGTTTTTCTCGTCAGATACTCCTGTTTGTGGTAAACTTGAAAAGTAGAAAATTATTCAGCGAAGAACTTATCTACAGATGATACATTACTATGTTAATTGGTAGAAATAAGAATAGCAACGAGGTAAAAAAGCCTTATAAGTATGTATTTATTATGAGGAATTAACCATAAATATATTGTAGCAGATGGAGAGTGAACGACATGATATCAGAATTGCAGATAAGAGCAGCAAAAATAGAAGATGTGCAGGATCTGTTAGACATTTATGCGTATTATGTGGAACATACGGCAATCACATATGAATATGAAGTGCCGACACCAGAAGAATTTCAGGACAGAATGCGCCATACGATGGAAAAATATCCTTATCTGGTGGTAGAAACGCTGCGAGGACAGATCGTTGGATATGCCTATGCAGGTCCGTATCATCCGAGAGCCGCCTATGGATGGAATGCGGAGATGACGATCTATATGGATCATTTGCGTCGTGGATATGGAACCGGAAAACAGATGTATCTGCTGTTGGAGAATATTTTGAAAGCGCAGGGGATTGTAAATGCAATTGCCCTTATCACACCGCCAAAAACGGATGCGGACAGAGGAGAGTATAACAGCATGCATTTTCACGAGCGCATGGGATATGAGATCGCAGGAAGAGTTGAGTGCAGCGGATATAAATTTGATCAGTGGTTCGATACGGTTACGATGGTCAAACGGCTGGGAACACCGCAGGAGCAGATGCCAGAGATAAAATGTTTTGATGATGTCAGAGAGCAGTTTTTTTTATAGAATAAGATTTTAATAATCATTGAATGAAAAGACATCCCTGTTAAGTAAAACGAAAAAAATATTATATAACCTTGTGTAATAAACGAGGAACTGGACAGAAAAGAAGTATATGAAATATAAACACATCATAGAAGGAAAATTTATCGACCGTCCCAATCGGTTTATCGCTCATGTGGAGATTGCAGGGAAAGCAGAAACGGTACATGTGAAAAATACGGGGCGCTGCAGGGAATTGCTGCTCCCGGGGGCAGCGGTACAGTTGGAAGTGGCGGATAATCCTGCTCGAAAGACATTGTACGATCTGGTCGCAGTATATAAAGAATCACTTGGGTGGGTCAATATAGACAGTCAGGCACCCAATAAAGTGGTACGAGAATGGCTGGAACAGCAGGGATATGATGTGATACGACCGGAATACAGCTATGGGGATTCTCGGCTGGATTTTTATATGGAAAGCAATGAGCAGAAATATTTGATGGAAGTAAAGGGGTGTACGCTGGAAATCGATGGAATCGGCTATTTTCCGGATGCACCCACCATCCGGGGTGTAAAGCATCTGCGGGAGTTGATTGGTGCGCAGAAGAAAGGCTATCGTTGTATGGCTGCTTTTGTCATTCAGATGGAAGGCATCAGAGAAGTCCGTCCAAATATTTCCACACATCCGGAATTTGCACGGGTATGGGAAGATGCCAGAGCGGCAGGGGTAACAATGCTTGCACTGTTATGCAGAGTGGGAAGAGGTTCCCTTGAGGTTGTAGAAGAACGAGTATTGTAAGAACTGTTAATATATGAAAAACTGCCGAAATTCATTTGGTAACACTTTTTTGAATTATGTTATACTCCCAACGCTAATCTGAGATATCGTTACATTACCAGTGTCTCTGATAGACAAAATGAAGGTATATTGATATCGTATATTAATTGAAACAGAAATAGAAAATTTCAGAACATAAAACTTAAACTTGAAGAAATGATATGAGGACAAACAATGATATTTTATTTTTCAGCAACCGGAAACAGCAAATATGTTGCAGACAGAGTCGCAGAGGCAACAAATGACTATACGATTTCTATCGTGGATTGTCTGAAAAAGCAGGCGTGTGATTTTGATGTAACAGAAGAAAATCAGGTTGGGATCATATGTCCGACGTATTGTTGGGGACTTCCCAATATTGTGGCAGAGTTTTTGAAAAAGCTTGTTCTGAATGAAAAACCGAAGTATCTGTGGCTGCTTACAACCTATGGCTCTACAACGGGACAGATTGCACGGTTTGCGGATGAGATCCTTGCTTCAAAAGGTTTGAAGTTGCATGGAAGCTTTTGTGTGAAAATGCCGGATACATGGACTCCGATGTTTGATCTGAGTGATCAGGAGAAAGTTCATCAGATCAACGAGATCGCAGAGCTGCGCATGGATTTTGCTATTCATTGTATCAAATCCGGTTTGAAAGATGATTTTGTGATCCATAAGGTTCCATATATCGCATCTAAATTCTATTATAATGTAGGATTTCCTGTTATGCGAAAGACCTCTCATTTTCATGTGGAAGACAGTTGTGTGGGATGTGGATTGTGTGCCAAGAACTGTCCGGCAGAGGCAATCCATATGGAAAACGGGAAACCGGTGTGGGTAAAGAAACAGTGTGAGATATGTCTTGCCTGTCTGCATTATTGTCCCAAGTTCTCCATTCAGTATGGCAGACGGACGAAAAAGCATGGGCAGTACATCCATGTTCCTTACAAGAAGGAAGGATAGAAAACTCTGCAGCAGGGGAGGGTCTGAGGACTCTCCCCTTTTGACTGGAAACGATAAAATATTACAGAATCAGTGGTTTGTCAGATTCAGTTTTTTTAAAGACGGGAGGATTGATCCGGGATGAAAAACAGACAGTTTCCCTGTATTAAAAGCATGAAAAGGAGCGTCTGAAAATATGAGAACTTTCTTGTAAAATCGACTTTCCATCTGTTAAAAATCTGACACATTTTTAAGGCGAAAAAAACTGAAAAACCCTCTATCTGGGGGAGGTAAAAAAGTGAAAAAAATCCTGATTTTTCGGGCTTTTTTTCACTTTTTCTATTGCAAAAAAAAAATCCATATGCTAGAATCCATGGCACCTAAAACGAAAAAAAAATTCTGACAGAAATCCTGGAGAAAAAAATAAAAAATCTGGAACTCAACTCTGTAGGAGAAGGACGGTTGAGTATTTCAGAAAAATATCCACAAGATTTCTGAAAGAAAAATATGCACTGTTCAAAGAACAGAGAAAAGGAGAAAACTATATGATGGATTTTGCATTAACCGAAAAACAGAAACTGATTCAGCAGGCAGCGAGAGAATTTGCAGAGAGAGAACTTCTTCCGGGCGTACAGGAAAGAGATTTAACAGAAGAGTTTCCAATGGATATTTTAAAGAAACTCGGTGAAGCCGGTCTGATCGGCGTACAGTTCCCAAAAGAATACGGCGGACAGGGTGGAGATTATCTTTCCTTTATCCTTATTGTAGAAGAAATCTGCAAAGTTGATTCTGCATTTGGCATTGCTTATGCAATCTCATCCACATTTGCAACCGGAATCTATACATTTGGAAGTGAAGAACAGAAAATGCATTGTCTGCCAAGACTGTTTTCAGGAGATGCCCTTGGATGTTTTGCTCTGACAGAGCCGGATGCAGGTTCTGATGCCGGATCAGCTAAAACAGAGGCAGTAAGAGATGGAGACAATTTTGTGATCAATGGCATGAAACATTTTATTACAAACTCTGCTGTAGCAGACTATTGTATGCTGATCGCTAATACAGATCCGTCAAAAGGCTCCAAAGGTCTGACTGCGTTTCTTGTAGATCTGAAGACCACACCGGGTGTTAAGATTGGACATATAGAAAATAAATGCGGCATCCGTTGCGCAAAAGTAGCAGAAGTTATTTTTGAAGACTGCGTGATTCCGGCAGACCGTCTGATTGGTACAGAAGGAAAAGGTTTCCGTTATGCTCTGACTGCGCTGAATGCAGGTCGTTTGAGTGTTGCCGCACAGGGACTCGGACTGGCACAGGGTGCGTTTGATATTGCAAAAGAATATATGAAAGAAAGAAAACAGTTTGGAAAACCAATCTGCAAAAATCAGTATCTTGCATTTAAGATGGCTGATCTCGAGACAAAGATTGATATGGGAAGACTGCTGCTCTATAAAGGTGTATGGAAACAGCAGAATGGCGAAGATTTTGCCGTAGATGCATGTAAAGCAAAACTGGCTTGTACCAATATGGCTATGGAAGTTACAACAGAATGTATCCAGAATATGGGTGGTGCAGGCTATATGAGAGAGCAGAATGTAGAGAGAATGTTCCGTGATGCAAAGATTACCCAGATTTATGAAGGAACAAACGAGATTCAGCGTATGATCATCAGTGGAAGCATTTTTGCTTAAAACCCTATATATCTGTTCCGGAAGAGTGTGTACACTCTTCCGGAACAACCTCCCCAATATAATACAATGTACGCCTGGTATTTTATTTAACAAAATTGATTTGACAGTATTTGTAATATACTTGCTTTCGTTTTTACCCGCAGGCATTATAAATACACGGAAAAACTCTGTTACAGCATATCAGCTGCATGTCTTGGAATGTGCAATTTAAAGGATGCCAAGTGTATATCGTTTATCTGTTTATATCGTTAAATAACAGACGATGGAATGGAGTAAAATAATGAAAGTATTATTATATCTGGAACAGAGGATTGACGATGAAAAAACATCGGAACAGATGTTGAACAATGAAAATAAAGCACTGATCGAATTTGCAGAGGACATTGTAAAAAAATACAGTGGTTCTCTTTGTGTCATGATGTCAGGAGATGAGCAGAAGAAAACGTATCTGAGGGAAGCACTTGCCAGAGGCTGTGATGAGGCAATCCTTTTGCAGACAGATGCGGTAGAAACGGAGAACGGTATCAGCCGCGGGATCGCAGAAAATATCAGGAACCGATATCATCTGGTCCTTTTTGGATATCGGATGCTGGATGGTACGACAGGGTATCTGGCGGCACAGGTGGCAGAATTGCTGGATCTTCCATATATCAATATGGCAGACAGCTTTGAAATCATACCGGATGGAGTAAAGATCCGTAGAAAAGAGGCACATCGGATGCAGGAAGTCCGGTGTTTCCTGCCCTGTGTTCTGGCAGTGGGAAACCGGAAAAATGATGGTCGGCCACTGACAGTCATGAATATTATGCAGGCGTGCGACAAAGAAATACAGATTATTAAGATAGATCATTCGGGTTCTGCTGCACCTTCCCCCTTTGCAGCAGTAGAATCCGAGACACTGGCTTACAGGAAGAGAAAACAGGAAATCTATCAGACAATGGCATTGGATGAAGATGAAAAAGAGTCCGTGATTTCTCTGGAAGAGTCCGTAGGACATATTCTGCAGACAATGTTGGAAAACGGAATGGAGATCCGCAGGGAAAATATATTTTGATTTTTTTGATTTCATAAGAGCTGTCAGAAGACAGTTGGATGATCGGTGTGATAACAGGTTCATACCGATTTTCCTGTTTTCAACAGCGGAATGGAGAAGATTATGAAAAATATTATTGCAGTAATAGAAGAACATAAAAATCAGATAGATGATGCAGGTATTTTCTTACTGGAAACCGCTTCTAAGCTTGCAACAGAAATGCAGGCAGTACTGAAGGTAGAGATTCTGAAAGATGTGCAGAGCATACAGGTGAGAGAGTATGCGGCAGCACTGCGAAAAGTCATACAGGCACAGGAACCGTCGGTGTATCTTTTGCCTGCAACTCAGTTTGGAAATGAACTGGCATCTATGACGGCAATCGGTTTGGGAGAGGTCTGTGGTCTGATCTGTGATGCGGCAGAAATCAGCAGTATAAGGAAAGATACCGGAAAAACAGGTGTCTCTATCCGGCGGCTGGCAACAGACGGAAGATCCGTAACAGTGTATGAATGTAAAGAAGATACAGTACAGCTTGTAACGGTAAAACCACAGAAGCCACAGTGGAATACTGTGGAAGATGAAGGCTGGAATAAGAAATCGGGGGTGGAAAATCTACCAGCTGCGGAAGTTATAAAATCTGGTAAAATGGCCAAAGCAGAATTGTATGATACCGGATTGAAAATGAAAGAAACAGGATTGACAACCGAGCAGTTACTGATACAAAAATATGCAGTACAACTGCTTGATAAAGCAGAAGAAAAACAGATTCTGTTCCCGGTTATTATAAAAGATACGCCGGAGATTTTATGTGATTATACAGAAAATACAGAAGTTCTGGATATTGAGCATGCCGATTATGTGTTTTCCGGTGGTCGCGGGATTGGCGGCAAGGAAGGATATCAGAAACTGGAAGAACTGGCTGCCGCATGCGGAGCGAAAACAGCTACCTCCCGTGCCAACGTGGATGAAGGATGGATCAGTAAAGAACGTCAGGTAGGATTAAGTGGCAAGATCATTGCTCCGAAAGTCTATTTTGCAGTGGGAATCTCCGGCGCAGCGCATCATGTGATCGGTATTGAAAATGCAGAGACTGTGATAGCAGTCAATCTGGATCGGAATGCGCCGATCTTTGATGTGGCCGATCTTGGAATCGTAGCAGATGGACAGAAGGTAATAGAGCGTTTATTACAGCTTATGAAATGATTAAGAAGTGACAGTTCCGAAGAAAAATGTTATTATATAAAAATCAACATAGTAATATAATCGGTAAATAAATAGTATATTGAAATATGGCTACCGCAATCCCACTGGCTTTAGACGGTGGGTTAAGGTAGCTAAAAGTGGAAAATTGTTATATACTTGCGGTATGGGAACACGGAGTTCAAAAAACAGACACTAAGAAGGTGGCAGTAAATGTTAAAAGCATATAAGTACAGAATATATCCCAATGATGGGCAGAAAGTGCAGATAGCAAAAACATTTGGCTGCTGCCGTTTTGTGTATAACCAGACGCTGGCATATCGAAAAGAGGCATATGAGAAAGAAAAAAGATCTATAAGTAAAACCGACTGTAACAATTACTGTAACAGAAACCTGAAGAAAGAGCATGAATGGCTGAAAGAAGTCGATAAATTTGCCCTGACAAATGCGGTCTATCATATGGATTCAGCGTATCAGAAATTTTTCAAAGAACATGCCGGTTATCCGAAATTCAAGAGCAGGCATGCCAGCCGTAGATCATACACAACGAATTTTACGAATGGCAATATAACGGTAGATTTTGATGGAAATAAAATAAAATTGCCCAAATTAAAGCATGTAAAAGCAAAACTGCATAGGCAATTCAGAGGGAAGATAAAGTCTGCAACCGTATCGCAGACGCCGGGTGGAAAGTATTATGTATCATTGCTGGTGGAAACGGAGCATGAAGAACTGCAGCATACCGATCATAATACAGGATTGGATCTAGGGATCAGGGATCTGTGTATTACTTCTGATGGGAAGAAATACGAAAATCCAAAGACGATCAGAAAATATGAGAAGAATCTGGTAAAATTACAAAGGCAGTTAGCTCATAAAGAAAAGAGAAGCCAGAATTACTATAAGACCAGGCAAAAGATAGCATTGTGCCATGAGAAAATAACCAATACCAGAAAAGATCATCTGCATAAGATATCCCATGAGATCATCAGCGAAAACCAAGTGATCGTTTCAGAAGATCTGCAGATAAAAAATATGGTAAAAAACCATCATCTGGCAAAGTCCATCAGTGATGCATCGTGGTATGAGCTGACAAGGCAGCTGGAGTATAAGGCAGAGTGGAATGGCAGGGAATACATAAAAATAGATACATTTTATGCAAGCAGCCAGTTGTGTTCCGCATGCGGATACCAAAATGCAGATACGAAAGATCTGTCAATAAGGGAATGGATATGTCCTGTCTGTGGAACAAAACATGACAGGGATATCAATGCTGCAAAGAACATACTGGCAGAGGGATTAAGAAAAACCGCATAAGAAGATCAAGCAATAGGGCAGGGACTGCCCGAATTAACGCCTGTGGAGATAGTAGGTTACGAGGTCCGTGAAGCAGGAAGCCCATTGGCTTTAGACAATGGGTAGTTCACAAGAAGTTAGTGTGAAAATACATTCTCATATTCATAGCTATTTATGCCGTCAGTCAAAGGCGGTGGAATGGAGATTACAATGACACGGGAACTGGATCAGAAATTAGAGAATTTAAAACAGTATTTAAAGGAGCTTGAAAGTGTAGCCGTTGCATTTTCCGGCGGCGTAGATTCTACATTCCTTTTAAAAGTGGCGCATGATGTGTTAGGAGAACATGCGATTGCAGTAACGGCGCAGTCCTGTTCTTTCCCAAAGAGGGAATTAAATGAGGCGAAAGCTTTTTGTGAAAAAGAAGGCATTGCGCATTACATCTGTGATTCAGAAGAACTGGAAATTGAAGGGTTCAGCCAGAATCCGGTAAATCGATGCTATATCTGTAAGAAAGAGCTGTTTGAAAAGATTCGTATTATTGCAGATGAAAAAGGAATCTGTGAGATAGCAGAAGGCTCTAATCTGGATGATAACGGAGATTACCGACCGGGCCTGCAGGCCGTGGCAGAGCTGGGGATAAAGAGTCCGCTTCGGCATGCACAGATGACAAAAGACGATATCCGTGCAATTTCAAAAGAGCTGGGATTGCCGACTTGGAAAAAACAGTCCTTTGCCTGTCTTTCCTCCCGGTTTGTATATGGAGAAGAGATCACAAAAGAAAAACTTGGCATGGTAGATCAGGCGGAGCAGCTGCTGTTGGATCTGGGATTTTATCAGGTAAGGGTAAGAATCCACGGAACTATTGCAAGGATTGAGGTACTGCCGGAAGAATTTGAAAGACTGATCCGACCGGACATTCGCCAGCAGATCATGGAAAACTTCAAAGCATATGGTTTTACCTATGTAACTATGGATCTACTCGGGTACCGGACAGGCAGTATGAACGAAACACTGGAATTATCCTGAATTTTCTGAAATGCATGATAGACGGAGCGGAGTTACGGTATGGAACGATTTTTTAGCGTGTGAAAACATGATGGAAAATGATGCATTAAGCAAAGATGAGGAACTAGCAAAAACAGAGAATCTTAATATATTATAAAGATGGATATCTGACAGAAAATTTACTTTTCTGTCAGATATTTTTGTGTTAGGATAAAGTAGTAACTAGTATATTGATTTCTTAGTTAAAATCAGAAGTTGTCAGACCGAATCGGTTTTACCGGGATGTGTGATTAATATATTAGCAGAAAATGAGTAAGATCTGACCGAAACAAAATCATCAATCAGAGAAGTAGGAGATATTTCTGTTGATGGTTGAGATTCGGCAGATTTCACAAATTCAGAAACAGGAGGATTCATATGGGCATTATCAGAGCGGCAATACAGAGCGCAAGTTCCACATTGGCAGATCAGTGGCTGGAAGTGATCGAACCAGATGACATGGGTAATCATACAGTCATGACAAAAGGTGTAAAAGTAAATACCGGAAGGAGATCCCAGAACAGAAAAGGAAGCAATGATGTGATTTCCAACGGTTCCGTTATCCATGTGTATGACAATCAGTTTATGTTACTGGTGGATGGTGGCAAGATCATCGATTATACCGCAGAACCGGGATATTATGAGGTGTCAGATTCTTCTTCGCCATCCCTTTTCAACGGAAGCTTTTCCGATGCGTTGGAAGAGACATTTCACAGACTGGCATTTGGCGGACAGGCTTCCGGAAAACAGATGGTATTTTATCTGAACCTTCAGGAAATCAAGGGCATCCGCTTTGGAACCCGCAATCCAGTCAACTATTTTGATAATTTTTATAATGCAGAACTGTTTTTACGAACCCATGGAACTTATTCTATCCGTATTACAGACCCGTTGAAATTTTATGCAGAAGCGATTCCGAGAAACAAATATCAGGTGCAGATTGAAGACATTAATGAACAGTATCTGGCAGAATTTCTGGAAGCGCTGCAGGCTGCTATCAATCAGATGTCAGCCGATGGCATCCGCATCTCTTATGTGACATCCAAGAGCAGAGAGCTTGGAAAATATATGGCAGGCGTGCTGGATGAGGAATGGAACCAGACCCGGGGTATGGAGATTCAGTCCGTAGGAATTGCAAGCATTTCCTATGATGAAGAATCAGAGAAGCTGATCCATATGCGTAATCAGGGAGCGATGCTTCAGGACCCGGGTGTGCGGGAAGGTTATGTACAGGGTGCCCTTGCCAGAGGCATGGAAGCGGCAGGAAGCAATTCGGCAGGAGCTGTCAACGCATTTATGGGAATGAATGCAGCTATGCAGGGAGCAGGAAGTTTTATGGGAGCTGCATCTGCGACTAATATGCAGCAGATGCAGAATCAGCAGAACATGCAGGTGCAGCAGCCACAAACTACTGTTGGCGGTCATGGATGGACGTGCAGCTGTGGAGCCGTGAATACCGGAAAGTTCTGTGCGGAGTGCGGGAAACCGGCACCGGCGGCAGAGTGGACGTGTAGCTGTGGAGCGGTAAATACCGGAAAATTCTGTTCAGAGTGTGGAAAACCGGCACCTACAGCAGAATGGACCTGTAGTTGTGGAGCAGTAAACAAAGGAAAATTTTGCTCTGAATGTGGAAAACAGAGACCATAGGGGAAGTAAGAATGGCAACGATTAGTTTTAAATGTCCAAACTGTGGAGGAGATCTTGTCTTTGATCCCTCCACTGGAAAATACAAATGTGAGTTCTGTCTGTCACTGTTCACGCAGGCAGAATTGGAACAGTTAGAAGCTGACCGGGCGGAAGATACGGTCGTGCAGCAGAAAGATCCGGCAGCTGCAAGCAGTGATGAAACTGGATATTCACAGGGGAACGGATCTGGATCTGCAGACAGTAAAAATGAATCTGGTTCTGCCAATAGTACAGACGGATATGCCCAGAATAATGGAAGCTGTAATCATGACAGAGAAACTGTTTTCGGTACAGGTTCGGGAGACGGTTTTAAGGATGAAAATACCAACAATGCAAAAGATGCAGTATTGTACACCTGTCCGAGCTGTGGTGCCGAAATCGTTACAGATCAGACAACATCATCCCTGTTTTGCTTTTACTGTCATAATCCGGTGGTACTTTCAGGAAAGCTGGAAGGCGGCTTCAAACCGGATAAAGTCATTCCGTTTGCTTTTGGCAGGGAAGATGCACAGCAGCGTTTTCTGGATTTTGTGAAAAGTAAAAAATTTGTTCCAAATGCTTTTTTCAATAAAAAACAGATTGATAAACTGGCTGGTGTGTATTTTCCGTACTGGGTATTTGACGCGAAAATGGATGCGGGGCTTGCCGGAGAAGCAAAAAATGTCCGTGTATGGGTTACCGGAGATACCGAGTATACAGAAACGAAAGTATATCAGGTAGAGCGTCAGGGAGAAGTATTTTTAAATGATCTCACGAAAAATGCGCTGAAGAAAGCGGATGTACAGTTATCTCAGGGCGTACTGCCTTATGATTTTTCCAAGGCGGAAGATTTTCATATGGGATATCTTTCAGGTTTTGTATCGGAACGAAGAGACATTGACAGACAGGAACTGGAAAAGAGTGTGCGTCAGGAAGTAACGAATTATGTGCAGACGATGATGGAGGGTGAAGTCAGAGGCTATACATCGTTCCATGGCGGCCCATGTCGGATCTCTAATGTGGAAGAAGACTGGACATATGTGCTGCTTCCGGTGTGGACGGTTACATATAAAGGAAGTGACGGAAAGACCTATTATTATTCTATGAACGGACAGACGGGAAAAACATTCGGAGAACTTCCGGTAGATAAGAAAAAGATGTTTCTGACCGGTCTGCTCATTGGAATCATTATATTTGCAGTCTTTCTGATGGGAGGGTATCTGTTATGATAAAGAAATACGAAAATCATATCGCTCGAAAAGTTATCGGACTCCTTCTTGTTCTGGTTGCGGTTGTATTTATTTTTCTGTTTCCTGCCCGTACTTATGCGGAGACACAGCAGGTATATGACAATGCATCTATGCTCTCGGAAAATGAGATCAGCGTGCTCTCGGAGGCAGTAGGACGACTGGAGGATAAGACGGGATGGGATCTGGTACTGCTGACAGTGGATGATTCCTCTGTCAGCTCTTCTCAGGATTATGCGGAAGAACAGTTCATTCAGCTGGCAGATTCCGAGAATGGTGCAGCGCTGCTTCTGGATATGTATAACCGACAGATCTATATCGCAACGTCAGGAGAAGCTATTACATATCTGACAGATGCAAGGATCGACAGTATTTTGGACGATGCGTATGAATATGCTTCCGGTGAGGAATATGGGGAAATGTTTCAGATCATGGTTTCTGATATTTCACGGTATTACGATGACGGTGTCGTGAAAGGACATGGCACTTATAATACAGACACCGGAGAATATACAGCAGATGGACAGACTGGAGAACGGGGACTGACAGCGGGAAATGTGGTTGTTGCAATCATAGCCGGTGTGATCGGTTGTGCAGTATTCTGCATCATTATCGTAGGACGTTACCGCCTGAAATTCCATACATACAAATACAGTCCATTTGAACATGGGCATGTGGAAGTTCATCATAGACAGGATCTACTGGTGCACAAACATGTGACTACAAGAATGATTCCTAAAAATCCACCGCCAAATTCCGGAAATACCAGTTCGGTGCATACCGGTGCCGGCGGAAACACTTTTGGCGGAGGTGGAAGAAGTTTTTAATGAAACAATATCAGATATTGGATATTGAGAGAAGATGATATGCTCCCTTTTGGGCAGACAAGTGAGATAACAAAACTTGTGATCCGAAAGGGAGTTTTCTTTTATGGGAAGATCAGTGAAACTCTTTTTTGAGAGAAAATTCCATAATTTTATGTTGTAAATAGTGTTATATGGGATCTTGTTTTTTAAAACAGGACATGTATTTGTAATATGACGTATATCTGTAGAATTTCATAAAGCGTAACGAGGAGAGGACAGATACTATATCTGAAAAATAAAGAAACCTACAGGAAAAACAGAGAAATGAAATAAAAAGGTTTACTACACAGCTTTACTGTGCTAAAATTTTAAAGTAGTGCTATTAGAAAGAATGCAATAGGGCATTTTTGAATTGAGGTGTACAGTATGAGTAAAAAAATTAGGACAGAAGCGGTAGATCACTTATTTGAAGCGATTCTCAGCCTGAAAGATAAGGAAGAGTGTTATACATTTTTTCAGGATGTGTGTACAATTAATGAAATCTTATCTTTGTCACAGCGTTTTGAGGTGGCTCATATGCTGCGGCAGTCCAGAACCTATCTGGATATTGCGGAGAAGACGGGAGCATCCACTGCAACCATCAGTCGTGTAAACCGTTCTCTGAATTACGGATATGATGGCTATGATATGGTCTTTGCAAGAATGAATATTGATTCTGATACAGAAGAAAAAAAGGATCAGGACGAGGCTGAGTGATGAGTGTAAGGTGTGTATGCTGAAACAAACAGAATGAAGTCGAATAACAATTATATAATGAAAAACAGAAAAGATTCATAAGAGAATCTACAGATATGCGAATCGTATCCGAATACTTATGGATAAAAGCGTATATTGTTATGACAAACTGCCGATTTACGGGAAAACCGTTAAGTCGGCAGTTTGTCTATTAAATGTTCGATCATTAATTTTTTCAGGTAAACATCGGAAGCAAGCATACAGATAAAGGCAAAGGTTTTTAAAAAATCCTGTTCTTTATCCGAGACCTGATCTAGATTTTCAATCTTTGAGAGGGCATCTTTGCTGAGTTCCTCTTTTTTTCGGAGATCTTTTGCGAGATCATGAATGATAGGGTATTTCTGGTCAAAAATAGAGGTATAGACATCTTCTAACGAGATATCTTCGGTATTCCCAAAATATTTATCGGTCAGAGGTTTCAGCATGCGCTGGATATCAGTAATGCTCAAGATATTTTTGAAATAATAGATAAATGCCAGCGTTAGGATATGCTCTTTATTATATTTTTTCTTCTGCGGCGGAGGCAGGAGATTATTTTTTGCATAATTGTTGATCATAGATTTGGTAAGCAGTTTATCTGATGGATAGCGCTTTGTGCTGCTCAGATGCTGATCGATAAAAGTCGTTACCTGATCCATATACAGATCGATATACGGGATGTCTTCCGGGTGTACATAGTCGATCTGGGAGAGATATTTCAGCATTTCATGCATTAAATTATCGGTATTTTTTCCCATTTTTTTTACCTCGCTTTGCTTATCATAACAAAATTAGGGGGGAGTTGCAAGGCAAAGCACGAAAGAAAAAATTACCGTAAAGTTACTTGAATGGTAGAACAACAACTGATATAATGGTAAAAACAGAAAATATGTTCGAATAATAAAAATAACGTGTGACAGGAAAGGATCTTAACCTATGAGTACAAGATATGATACATTAAATGACCGACAGAGAGAGGCGGTGTTCCAGACGGAAGGTCCCGTTCTGATCCTGGCGGGAGCCGGTTCCGGCAAGACCCGTGTACTGACTTACCGTGCAGCATATCTCATTGAAGAGATGGGAGTAAATCCTTATAACATTATGGCAATCACGTTTACCAATAAAGCAGCCGGAGAGATGCGGGAGCGAATCGATGATATCGTGGGATTTGGTTCAGAGAGCATCTGGGTCAGCACCTTTCACTCTACCTGTGTGAGAATCCTGCGCCGTCATATTGATCGCCTGGGATACGATAATAATTTTACGATTTACGATACCGACGATCAGAAAAATATTATGAAAGAGATTTGTAAACGACTGGAGATCGATACGAAACTTTACAAAGAACGGACATTTTTAAGTGCGATTTCTTCTGCAAAGGATGAACTGATCTCCCCGGAAGAATTTTCCCTGCGGGCAGCCGAAGATTTTGCTTTGCAGAAACAGGCGCAGGTGTATCGGGAGTATCAGCAGGTGCTGAAGAAAAATAATGCGCTGGATTTTGATGATCTGATCGTAAAATGTGTGGAGCTTTTAAAAGCAGATTCACAGGTGTTGGATTATTATCAGGAACGGTTCCGTTATATTATGGTAGATGAGTATCAGGATACCAATACGGCACAGTTCCATCTGGTAAAGCTTCTGGCAGATAAATATAAAAACCTTTGTGTGGTAGGTGATGATGATCAGTCCATTTATAAGTTCCGCGGAGCGAATATCCACAATATCTTATATTTTGAAAAATATTATCCAGATGCTACAGTCATCAAACTGGAGCAGAATTACCGTTCCACACAGAATATTCTGGATGCTGCGAATGGCGTGATCAGCAACAATGCGGGACGAAAAGAAAAAGCATTGTGGACGGATCAGCATGCAGGAGATCCTATCGTGTTCCGGCAGTTTGATCAGGCTTATGATGAATCCGATTACATAGCGAGAGATATCCGTACACTTGTGGCAGACGGTGCATATAATTATCGTGATTGTGCCATCCTATATCGTACTAATGCACAGTCCCGTCTGTTTGAGGAGCGATTTGTTTCTGCAAATATTCCGTATAAGATCGTAGGTGGCGTAAACTTCTATGCCCGCCGGGAGATCAAGGATCTGCTGGCTTATCTGAAAACAGTGGATAATGCCAGGGATGATCTGGCAGTAAAGCGGATCATCAATGTTCCAAAACGTGGTATTGGTCTCACGTCCATTAACCGGGTGCAGGATTATGCTGACGCCCATGGCATGAGCTTTTTTGATGCGCTGTGCCGTGTGGATGAGATCCCTTCTATGGGAAGAGCGGCATCCAAGATCCATCCGTTTGTAGGATTTATTCAGGGGCTGCGTGCAAAAGCAGATTATATGTCTGTAGAGACATTGCTGGAGCAGATCATTGAAGATACCGGTTATGTGCATGATCTGGAGCTGGAGCAGACGGATGAAGCGGATGCAAGGATTGAAAATATCGACGAGCTTGTAAGCAAAGCTTCCGCCTACGACGAGGAAGCGGAGACTGCTACACTGAGCGGATTTCTGGAAGAAGTGGCACTGATCGCAGATATCGACAGTCTGGATGAAAATGATGATTATGTAGTCCTGATGACGCTGCACAGTGCAAAAGGACTGGAATTTCCAAATGTCTATATGGCAGGTATGGAAGATGGGCTGTTCCCAAGTTACATGACGATCACATCCGATGATCCGATGGAAATCGAAGAGGAACGACGTCTGTGTTATGTGGGAATTACCCGTGCGAAAGAACGTCTGACCTTGACCTCTGCACGGATGCGTATGGTGCGTGGAGAGACCCGTTACAGTAAGGTATCCCGATTTGTAAAGGAAATCCCGGAGGAGCTGTTAAAAGGCGTGCTGCCGAAAGAGAAGATCAAGGAAATGCCACGGTCAGAGACCTATGCAAATGCCAAGAAAGCATTTCGGGCAAAACCATTTGGTGCTTCCTATGCATCTGGAAATACCGGGAACGGCGAAACGGCTTCTTATGGGATGAGTAGCAGCCTGTATGGTAGCAGAAATGCAGGAACTGGAAATGGGTATGAGAATGGAACTGCCGGATATGGCAGCCGTTCCTACGGCAGTGGAACTATTTATGGAAGTGGCAGTCCGGCTGGCAGCAGTTATCAGAAACAGGCGGGAAAAAATTTTTCTTCTGCAGCGACCAGAGGTGGCTCTCTCTCATATAAAGTGGGAGACCGGGTGCGTCATATGAAGTTTGGCGAAGGTGAAGTACTGCGTATCGTAGAAGGCGGTCGGGATTTTGAAGTAACGGTAGATTTTGACCGTGCAGGTACAAAAAAAATGTTTGCATCGTTTGCAAAATTAAAGAAAATATGATAAAATATCAGAAACCATAGAGATTTATCTTAAATAAAGGAGCAATGGATATGAACAACAAGATGGAAGAATTGTTAGGTATGACAAAATTAGCAGATTTCTTATCAAAAAGAGCAGATGAAGAGAAAAAATCCAGATTTTTATGGATTATGGCTATTATCGGAGCAGTAGCTGCGATCGCTGTTGCGGCATATTTTATTTATAAGTTTTTTGCTCCGGACTATATGGATGATTTCGAAGATGACTTCGAAGATGAATTTGAAGAAGATTTCTTTGATGACGATGATGAAGAAGAGTACGAGGATGAAGAAGAATAATTTTTCTCTTGACTTTTTTGAGAAAATTGTGGTAGCATAACCTACGTCAACAAAACAGCATATGGTAAAAATTGGAAACGTAACTTCCTCCCGGACGATAACGAACAACACATATTGTCAGATATCGAAAGGGAGGAATTTTTATGCCAAAAACAAAATTTCAGGAAGTTATTTTTGGAATTATTATGGTCTGTGTCATGGTATACGGTATGATTTGTTATAATTTAGCATTGCCGGCAGGTAAAATGGAGCCATATATGTTTCTCGAGGCTGCAAAGACGCTTCCATTGGTAGGCTTAATCGCTTTTTTGGTAGAGTTTTTCTTTGTAGAAAAACTTGCAACAAAATGTGCGCTTCGGATGACTGATCCGGATACAGAACATCCATTTCATTTTATTCTTGCTATGGCGGCAGCGACTATTTCTATGATGTGTCCGATCATGAGTTTTATTACGATGTTGATCTATCATAATCCGGGAATGAGTCCGGAACTGCTGTCTGTATGGCTGACAACGGCAGCTAAAAACTTTCCGATGGCATTATGCCTGCAGATCTTCTTTGCAGGACCACTGGTTCGTCTGATCTTCCGAACCATTTTTGAACGGAATCCGGAAAGAGCAGCGCAGATGCAGGAGCGTCTTTCAAAAGAACCTGCATATGAGAAAAACACAGTTGTGGAATAATCATATTCCAATATTACTGAGAAGATACAATATACAGGGAACGCTATTTGGTAACAGACTTTGGAGAGATATTTTTGGTAGCGGCTTCTAATTGTTAGATGTTAAGACTAACTTTTGGAAATCGGTACAATGCTTTCTAGAGTCTGTTTTTTTATGTAACAGGATGAATGATTTCGTACTGGCATACATGACCGAAAGCCTCAAAGGATGCAATAAAAAACTTTAGTTGTTGATAGAAAATATATCTGGTAAGATTCGTGGAAATATTATAAAATAACAAAATGGGTTGAGCAAACCATAAAAGGAAGAATGTGAAAGTATCCGTTTGAAAATATATTCTTGCATCTGTTTGTTACGATATCTGAAAAGCTGCAGAATGTAGATCAGTATAGAAAAATGCGACCATTTGTGTCGTTGAAAAACTGGCAGAATGGATATTCGTATAGAAAAATGTTTATGAGAAGAAAGGATTTTGTATGAAAAAAGGTCAGGTATTAGAAGGAACAGTGGAAAAGGTTGCATTTCCGAATAAGGGAATCGTTTCTGTTGAAGATAAAAAAGTGATTTTAAAAAATGCAGTGCCGGGACAGAAGGTGCGTTTTTCCGTGAGCAAAGTGAGAAAGGGAAAAGGCGAAGGCCGTGTGCTGGAAGTGTTGGAGAAATCTCCACTGGAGATGGAGCAGCCCAATTGTGTTCATTATGGAATCTGCGGTGGCTGCACATATCAGTCTCTTCCTTACGAAGAACAACTGAAACTGAAAGAAAGTCAGGTACTGGAGCTAATGGAAGCAGTCGTCCCCAATGCAGTAGATATTTTTGAAGGGATCAAACCCAGCCCGGTAGAATTTGGATACCGTAACAAAATGGAGTTTACCTTCGGAGATGAGATTAAAGAGGGACCATTATCTCTTGGCATGCATAAAAGAGGCAGTTTTTATGATATCGTGACCGTAGATCAGTGCAAGATCATGGACGAAGACTTTCGAAAAATCCTGTCCGGCACATTGGAATTTTTCAGGGAGAGAGATATACCGTTTTATCATCGGATGAGACATGAAGGGTATCTGCGCCATCTGCTGGTAAGAAAAGCGGTTAAGACAGGGGAAATTTTAATTGATCTGGTAACGACAACACAGGGGATTCAGAAAAATACGGGAGAAAATTTACAGCAAAAATTGCTATCAGAATGGAAAGATATGCTTTTTAATCTTTCACTTAACGGATCCATTGCCGGCATCTTGCATACAAAAAATGACAGTGTGGCAGATGCGGTAAAAAATGAAGGAACGGACATTTTATATGGTAAAGATCATATTTATGAAGAATTGTTAGGACTGAAATTTAAGATTTCCGTATTTTCTTTCTTTCAGACAAACTCACTGGGAGCAGAAGTGCTGTATCAGACAGCAAGGGAATACATTGGAGATACGCTGGATGAGAAAGCAGATAAGACAGTTTATGATCTGTACAGCGGAACCGGAACTATCGCGCAGATCCTGTCTCCGGCAGCAAAGAAAGTGATCGGTGTGGAGATTATTGAAGAGGCAGTGGAAGCAGCAAAAGTAAATGCCGCTTTGAATGGTCTGGAAAATTGTGAATTTATTGCCGGCGATGTGCTGAAAGTGCTGGATACGATTGAAGAGAAACCGGACTTTATCGTATTGGATCCACCAAGAGATGGTGTGCATCCGAAAGCACTTGCGAAAATCATCAAATACGGTGTAGACCGTATGATCTATATTTCCTGTAAACCGACCAGTCTGCAGCGTGATCTGGAGATGCTGCAGGCGGGTGGATACCGTGCAGAACGGATTTGCTGCGTGGATATGTTTCCGGCGACAGCAAATGTGGAGACGGTAGTACTGCTTTCCCACAAAAAGCCAGAGGGACATATCAATGTAAAAGTTGAGTTTGGCGAGGGTAAGGGAAAAGTTCCGCTTGATAATATCGCTAAAAGAGCCGAAGAATACAAGCCCAAGGAACGAGTGACCTACAAAATGATAAAGGAGTACATAGAAGCAAAATACGGCTTCAAGGTACATACCGCATATATCGCAGAGGTAAAGAGAGATTTAGGCTTGCCAATGTATGATGCTCCTAATGCGGTAGAAGAATTGAAACAGCCGAGGAAACATCCGACAGCGGAGAAAGTGGAAGCGATAAAGGATGCATTGAAGCATTTTGAAGTGATTTAATAATGGTGAGCGTATCATTAAAAATAGTGGTACGCTTTTCTTTAAAATATTTGGGAAGCAATATATAAGTGCTGAATATGCTTGAAAGGAGGAAAATGGAGTGAACCGTATTACAGAAATAACAAAGCGAGATATTTTAGATTTATTTCAGAATGGATTAGAGATAGACGAATTTTTTCAAACCCGAACCGTTACTTATAATTATTATGGTCGCCTTGAAGAAATAGATTTTCTTAAAAGATTATATGATTTGGAGAGAATGCCAAGTTTTGATTCAAGATTTGCAAATGCAGAACAGGATATTTGGCAACATACAGTGAATAATGATGATTATCCATACTGCTGGGTTTTTGAAGACAAAAGATTCAATTTACAAGATGGTAGTGATGAAGTATATTTAAAATTTCTTTGCGAAGTATTTCACCCTGCTGTTCGATATGATAAGGGATATTGGAAAGAATTTTTAGTGGCAACTAACAAGCTATTACAAAATGACGGTTATGAGATTTACCCTGCTGAGAAAATATCCAATCGTGATGTTTATGGATGGAGAATATATCAGCAAGAAGATAATACGTTGTTTATTCCATATTCTCAACGAAATGCAAAGGACATAAAAGCAAAAAAGATAGTATTGTCCATAAAGCGGAAAGCGAGAAATCAAATTTATCAGTTTCTGGAGCGATATAATATCGTATATCAAGCGACTGACGAAACGGGATGGAATTATAATACAACAGTAGCTGAGGATGTTTTCAATGAAATAAGGCAATTTTATGTGCCAAAGTGTTATAATGATAAAAAAGAATATGTTGAAACTGCTGATTTGCAAGCATTCATACTTTCTAATTCTCCATTTTGCGTGTTGGACGCAATAGAGTTTTTTGCGAAACATAGTATCTCAGATGACTTTGAACCACAGATTAATGCTATATTAAAACTGAATGAGATACCGTTTCAGCTTTCCAAGGGAAAGCTAATGAATACATTTGATACCCAGATAAATAAAAATTCATTAGTGTCTATTCAAGAAGTAGGACTGAAAGAGTTATTACAAGAGGCTTCAAAATATTATGATGAAAACAATTTGCAAATTGCAGTGGAGAAACTTTGGGATGCATTTGAGAGACTAAAGACATATTACTGCTCATCGACTGTAGATAAGAAGAAATCGGTTAATAAGATTATAATGGATATGGGTAATAATCAACAGCCGTTTTTAGAATTATTTGAAAAGGAATTTCATGAGCTTACCATACTTGGCAATAATTTTAGAATTCGACACCATGAAACAACAAAAACGGATATTCAGGATAAAAGGCATTATGAATATTTTTATAAACGTTGCCTGTCTTTAATTTCAACCGCAATCCAGTATTTAGATGGAAGAAATTTATGATAGGAATGAGTTTTTATCAAAATCTCCCAGTTATAGATTTGTATATTATTTTTCCGAAACTTATAATGAAGCTAAAGATGTGGAGGTGTGCTTATGAGAGAGAAATTTAATCATCTATATTAGCAATTGGTAGTGTTGCAAAAGCAGTATCTTCCATCAAAGGTAGAGGTTCTGGAAGTACACATAGCACAGCATCTACTTCTGCAAATTCATCAGTTGCAGAAAAGGTTGCGGATATAGTAGAAAAAGCAAACAGGGCTTTACCAAGTGAGAATGATGTAACGGGACATAAACAACGCTATCATACGAAAAACGGAGTCGTATGGAAAGATAAAGCGCCATATCATAGAGGCGGCAAATAATAAATCAACCCTCCCGGCCCATTGGTCGAGAGGGTTTCGTGCATCTATGGGATTATCCTTCAATATCCATGTTCAGCCCGG
>ERZ773103.655-NODE-655-length-39372-cov-5.607651_pt1 | contig 39372 bp, 37 predicted proteins | sample MGYA00511118_ERZ773103 | MGnify/ENA primary metagenome ERZ773103 (study PRJEB29015, sample SAMEA2737821) | human gut metagenome | biome: human gut; feature: human-associated habitat; material: faeces | place: China | collected 2012 ... | reverse complement strand
AAAGACACTGGAGCATCCGATGACTTTTGCACAGCTGTTACAGGAGATTGAAAAGATTGAGGGACTGGAACGCATCCGTTTCATGACTTCTCATCCGAAGGATCTTTCCGATGAACTGATCGCGGTAATGGCTGCATCGAAAAAGATCTGTAAACATATCCATCTGCCGTTGCAGTCCGGAAGTACAGACATTCTTACAAAGATGAACCGTCGCTATACGAAAGAGCAGTACCTTGCACTTGTTGACCGTATCCGTGCAGCAATTCCGGATATTGCCATTACCACAGATATTATCGTAGGTTTTCCGGGAGAGACAGAAGAGGATTTTGAAGAGACATTAGATGTGGTGGACAAAGTAAAATATGACAGCGCATTTACTTTTATCTATTCCAAACGGACCGGCACGCCGGCAGCTTCTATGGATGATCAGATTCCGGAAGATGTTGTGAAAAATCGTTTTGACCGTCTGTTAAAGCTGGTACAGAAGCATGCTTCCGAAAAATCGGGACAGTATACAGGAAGTACACAGAAGATTCTGGTGGAGTCTGTCAATGAGCAGGACGAACATCTGGTAACCGGTCGTATGAGCAATAACAGTGTTGTACACTTTGCGGGCAGTGAAAATCTGATCGGAAAGATTGTTGATGTAGAGCTGAAAGAGTGTCGTGGATTCTATTATATAGGAGAGATGGTTTAATGGATACCGTCAGGAAATTCAAAAAAAGAGATCTGCTGATTCTGGTTATCATAGCAGCAGTGCTGGTCATTTTTGCAGCCGTTTTTTACACCCGTGAAAAGCCGGAGGGAGGAACGGTAACCGTAACTGTTGCCGGAAAAGAATATGGAACCTATGATCTGACCAAAAATCAGGAGATTCCCATTATCATTGATGGAAAAGAGACAAACCATCTTAGTATCAAAGATGGAAAGGCAGATGTTACCGAAGCAGATTGCCCGGATCAGATCTGTGTGGATCAGAAAGCAATCTCCAAAGAAGGCGAGACCATCGTGTGCCTTCCAAACAAAGTCGTGGTCGAAGTCAAAGGCGCAGATGCATCAGATTTTGATACGATGACGAAATAGTCGTGAAAAAAGTATTTTTACACTATGGACTTGATATGACTATAAGTAGTTTGTACTAGTGTAGAGTAAATGATACTGTTATTAATATACAAGTGCTAAGAAACAGAACGAAGGAAGCGGAGATACAGGTATGTATTCCTATATAAAAGGAACATTAGAAGAAGTAGAAACAACACATATCGTGGTAGACAATCATGGCATCGGATATCAGATTGATGTACCGGTTTCTGTCATAGACCGTCTGCCGCAGTTGGGAGAAGAAGTAAAGATCTATACCTATCTGCATGTAAAAGAAGACTGCTTTTCCCTGTTCGGTTTTCAGAACCGGGAAGAACTGCGGTTGTTTAAGATGATGTTAAATGTAAGCGGTATCGGTCCGAAAGGTGCTCTTGGAATTTTGTCGGCACTGTCACCGACAGAACTATGTGTTGCCGTTTCCGGCGATAATGCAAAAGCCATCGCCAAAGCGCCGGGCATCGGTATCAAAACAGCACAGAAGCTGATCATCGAATTGAAAGATAAGGTGGATCTGGCATCGATCCTGCCAGAGGAAGAACTGGACATTTCGGATACAGGATCGTCCGCACCGGAAAAAGCATTGTTAAAAGAAGCACAGGAGGCACTGGTCTCCCTTGGCTATTCCGCAGGAGAGGCCGCAGATGTGCTGAAAGATATTGTTGTGGAAGATACGATGTCTGTGGAAGATATTTTGAAAATTGCGCTGAAAAATATGGCTTTTTTATAGATATTAAATCATGCCGTAGCCTTCAGCTGGCGGTATAAATAACTATGAAAAAGTATTTTCCGTACTATTTTGTAAAAATATATGAGCATACTGAAAGATAACATATAAATAAAATCGGAACAGATGTACTGCTACAGTAGATATTGAAACAATAACATTGATATTTTTAGAATCGTTAGTAATAGAAAGATAAAACAAGGAATCAGGTAGAATGGAAAAACGTGTGATTTCTACCCAGATTCAGGAAGAGGATATTAAAACAGAAACCTCGTTGCGTCCCCTGTCTCTGGATGAATATATCGGTCAGGAAAAGATCAAAAACAACCTCCGGGTTTATATAGAAGCTGCAAAGATGCGAGGAGAGCCGTTGGATCACGTTCTGTTCTACGGACCGCCGGGACTGGGAAAGACGACGCTGGCATCCATCATTGCAAACGAAATGGGTGTACATATGAAAGTTACTTCCGGACCAGCGATCGCAAAGCCGGGAGAGATGGCTGCAATCCTCAGTAATCTGCAGGAGGGGGATGTCCTGTTTATTGACGAGATCCATCGCCTGAACCGTCAGGTAGAAGAGGTTCTGTATCCTGCAATGGAAGATTTTGCCATTGATATCATGGTAGGAAAAGGCGCAACTGCTCGTTCTATCCGTCTGGATCTTCCCAAATTTACCATGGTCGGAGCAACGACAAGAGCCGGCCTTCTTTCCGCACCGTTGCGAGACCGTTTTGGTGTAGTACACCATCTGGAATACTATACGCCAGAGGAACTGGAGACGATCATCATTCATTCGGCGGCGAAATTACAGGTAGAGATCGACAGTGAAGGCGCCCATGAAATGGCTTCCCGTTCCCGTGGAACGCCACGACTGGCAAACCGTCTGCTGCGTCGTGTCCGTGATTTTGCCCAGGTGCGTTATAATGGCGTGATCACGCAGGAGGTAGCTGCTTTTGCACTGGATTTACTGGAAGTAGACAAACTGGGACTGGATAAAAGTGACCGGAATATCCTGCTTACGATCATTGAAAAATTTCACGGCGGACCGGTGGGACTGGATACCCTTGCAGCAGCAATCGGAGAAGATTCCGGTACGATTGAAGATGTGTACGAACCTTTTCTTGTTAAAAATGATCTGTTAAATCGAACTCCGAAAGGCCGGGTTGCCACAGAACGTGCCTACCGACATTTTGGATTAAGGAATGAATGAAAATAACATTATATATTGTCAGGAAAGGACATGATTTATGAGAAAACTGGAACTGCTTTCGCCGGCCGGATCGCTGGAAATCTGTAAAGGCGTCATTGATGCCGGTGCAGATGCGGTATATCTTGGGGGAAATCTGTTTGGTGCGAGGGCATATGCGAAAAACTTTGATCAGGAACAGCTGTTTGAAGCGTTGGACTATGCCCATCTGCATGGAAAAAAGATTTTTCTTACGGTAAATACGCTGGTTAAAAATGCTGAAATGGAAAAATATCTGTATGATTATATGGAACCTTTGTACCGCCATGGACTGGACGCTGCCATCGTACAGGATCTTGGCGTTACTTCTTTTCTGCACAATCATTTTCCGGAGCTTCCACTGCACGGCAGCACGCAGATGTCAGGAACATCCGCTTATGGCGCCAGAGAGATGCAGCAACTTGGCATTTCCCGAATTGTGACAGCCAGAGAAGTATCCTTGCAGGAGATTTCTTCCATTTATCAGGAGACAGGAATGGAGATAGAGAGCTTCGTGCACGGCGCATTGTGTTACTGCTATTCTGGCCAGTGTCTGCTCAGCAGTCTTTTGGGTGGAAGAAGTGGAAACCGTGGACGTTGTGCGCAGCCCTGTCGTCTCAGCTATCAGGTAACCAATGCAAAAGGCGATATTTATAACCGGAAACAGCCTTATCCTATCAGTCCAAAAGATCTCTGTACACTGGATCTGCTTCCCCTCATGGCAGAAGCAGGCGTATTTTCCTACAAGATTGAAGGACGTATGAAACAGTTGGAATACGCCGTAGGTGTTACAGAGATCTATCGGAAATATATGGACATTCTGGAAGCCGGAGAGACCTATCAGCATGCGGAGAAAAAAGATATCGATGCTTTGCTGTCTCTTGGAAACCGGAATGGATTTACGGAAGGGTATTATAAAAAACGAAATGACAAATCTGTTCTGTCGCTAACAACCTCAGCGCATCGTTCCGGAAAGAATGGTGTGAATGCTTTTACAGAGGAAAGTTCAGGAAAAAGAAATGAACGTTACTCTAAGAAAGCAGGTAAGAGTAATTTTAAGAAAGCAAGCAACGATTTGCAAAAGAATATCGATAAGGAACGTCTGGCGGAAGAAAAAGCAAATTTGTCTAAAAATGTTGAACGCATATCAACATCAAAAATTCCTGTATCAGCTCATGTTCAGCTGATCACTGGGCAGCCTGCTATGATAAAGCTTTCGACTGAAAATCATGATAGTACAATCGTCTATAACGGTACAGAAGTCATGCAGGCGCAAAAACAGCCATTGCAGTATCAGGATGTCTGTGAGCGCCTGAAAAAGACAGGAAATACACCGTTTGATCTTATAGATATAAAACTGAAATTATCCGAAGATGCATTTCTGCCAGTAAAACTGTTGAACGAGCTTCGCAGAGAAGCATTGGAACAGTTGACAGAGAAATTGCTGGATTCTTATAAAAGGGAATTGTCTGCAAATGGTCAGCGTCCAAAGTCTATTTCAACAGAATGGACAGCGCATTCTAAAGAAACAGCTGTTATTTTTAAATCACAGGCTTTAGAGAATAACAGTAAACAGATCCAAACAGACTGGAAATTAAGTGTTCTGGTTCGCAGCAGCCAGCAGCTGACAGAAGTGCTGAAACATTCTGCAGTAGAAGCAGTTTATCTGGATGACGACTTGCTGCGTAGCGACTGGAAAAAGATGCAGTCAGCCGTGCATCAGATCCATACTGCAGGGAAACAGGCGGTATATGCATTCCCATTTATCTTAAGAAAAGACAGAGAAGATGCTTTTATCGAACATCTGCCTGCTTTTCTGGACTGTGCATTTGATGGCGTGCTGATCCGTAGCATTGACACACTGGGATTTGTAAAAGAAACGCTTCCAGAAAATCTGTCAGTGATCGCAGATCACAGTCTGTACAGCTTTTCGGATCAGGCAGTACAGACACTGGAAACAGAAGGATGCGATCTGGTAACAGCGCCATTTGAATTGAACGAAAAAGAATTCCGTCATAGAGGGAATGAACATACCGAAATGATCCTCTATGGTTGGATTCCTGTTATGCATACCGCACAGTGTATCTATAAAAATTTTGATGACTGTCGCAAAAAACAGTCGAAAGAAGAGACACTTTTTCTGCAAGACCGTTATTTTAAGAAATTTTTAATCGCACAGCACTGTCCGGATTGTTATAATACCATATATAACAGTCAGCCGTTGTATCTGTTCGGACATGCGGACAAGATACAGAAGCTTGGCTTTGCATCGATCCGATTGGAGTTTCTTGCGGAATCTGCAAAAGAAGTCAGACAGATCCTGTCAGATTACACGGCAATCTATGAAAATGGACAGCCGGCGGATCTGAAGAAATGGGAAAACCGTTATACCAACGGGCACTTTAAACGGGGAGTGGAATAAAACATTCTATGGTACATTTAATTGCTGAACTATCCAAATATTTGATGATCATCCTGTTTGCAGCTTATACGTTTTTCAGTTACAGCGTGTTAAAACATCCTGTGGAAAGCGAGCGCGCCCAGCGCATCTATCATCGACAGACGGCATGTATGTTTCTGATCCATCTGGATGCGTATATCGTGATCTTTGTATCGACGATGGAGATAAAGGCGCTGATCTTTTATGCAGCACAGGTAGCATTCGTATTATTTTTATTCATCATCTATAAAAAAATATATAAGCGTGCAGCGCAGCTGATCGTAAATCATATGTGTATGCTGATGCTCATCGGATTTATCATACTGACCCGGCTTGGATTTGATTCCGCGGTCAGACAGTTTGAGATCGGATGCATATCAGCTGTTATTACGATCTTCATTCCGTTACTGATCCGAAAGATGAAAGCATTGCGCAGATTTACCTGGTTTTATGCGATACTCGGAATCCTTGCACTGGGAGCAGTACTGGGACTTGGCCGGATCACTGGTGGTGCGAAGCTTTCCTTTACCGTGGCGGGCATTACTGTACAACCATCGGAATTTATCAAGATCATCTTTGTTTTTTTCGTGGCATGTATGCTGTATGAGGTAAAAAGCTTTAAACAGGTTATGATCACAACCGTAATCGCGGCAATCCATGTCGTGATCCTTGTAGTATCCACTGATCTTGGCGCAGCACTGATCTTCTTTGTTACCTATGTGGTAATGCTGTATGTGGCGACGAGAAATGCCGGTTATCTGGCCGCCGGACTTGGACTTGGAGCCGTGGCTGCCATCGGCGCATCGAAAATATTTTCCCATGTACGGGTACGAGTGGCAGCATGGAAAGATCCGTTTGCAGTTATCGATAAAGGTGGTTATCAGGTGGCGCATTCGTTATTTGCCATCGGAACAGGAAGTTGGGTCGGCATGGGACTATACCAGGGTATGCCGCAGAAAATCCCCGTAGGTAAATCCGACTTTGTATTTGCTGCGATCTCAGAAGAAATGGGTGGTATCTTTGCTATCTGTATCATACTCGTATGCTTCAGCTGTTACCTGATGACACTGAACATTGCCATGCAGATCCGGGATCAGTTTTATAAGCTGATCGCACTTGGACTTGGCACCGTGTACGGCATACAGGTCTTTCTTACCATCGGTGGCGTAATCAAGTGTATTCCATCCACAGGTGTAACCCTGCCGTTTATCAGCTACGGCGGAAGTTCCCTGTTTTGTACGATGATCATGTTTGCAATCATTCAGGGCTTATATATTTTAAGACAGGATGAAGATGAAGGAGAATCCGATGAAAAGAGAAAACCAATCTCAAAACCGCGGAAAACAGAACCGGTCGGTGGATATCATAGATCTGGACCGGTCAACAAAACAGAACCGTCAAAATACGACACGCAAAAGCCAAAGTCAGGAAAGAAATCACGCTTCGACGAGGACGACATCGAAGACCTCTGGTAAAACGCCAGGTTTAGAGGAACATTCCGAATATAATAGCAGCAAAAGAACGTCCCGATTTTCTGCTGGGACAGGTAGAAGAGGAGCTGCTGGAACTACATCAGCAAAATCTATCCGGAAAAAATCCGGCAGAAACACAGAATTTGCCATTGTAGCGTACATTTTTATGGCATTATTTCTGATCCTGATTGCATACTTTATCTATTTTCAGGTATTTAAAAGTGACGAAGTAATCAACAATGCATACAACCCACGTTTGCAGTTATATGCGGAGCATATTATCCGTGGAGATATCGAATCAGCAGATGGAAAGACGCTGGCGACTACGAAGGTTTCTGGTAACGGTACGCAGACCCGGGAATATCCTTATAAAAACTTGTTTGCCCATGCGGTAGGATTTGACAGCAACGGCATGTCCGGTATCGAATTGCAGGCAAATTTCAGTCTGTTGCGATCACATTCGTTTTTTGCAGAGCAGCTGGTCAATGATCTGAAAGATGAGAAAAATCAGGGAGATACGGTTATTACAACTTTGAATTATGAAGTCCAGAAAGCCGCCAGTGATGCCCTTGGGAATAAACGTGGCGCAGTGGTCGTTCTTCAGCCGTCCACCGGCAAGATTCTTGCCATGGTATCCAAACCGGACTTTAACCCGAATACGATTCAGGATAACTGGGACGACATCGTATCCGATGACAGTTCCACTGTATTGCTGAACCGCGCAACGCAAGGGCTGTATCCGCCGGGATCTACGTTCAAGATTGTTACAACACTGGAATATATCCGTGAAAACGGTAAAAATAATACGTTTTCTTTTGACTGCAATGGAAAAGTAGAAGTAAACGGTGTAACGATTCATTGTTATGGCAACAAATCCCATGGGCAGGAAGATCTGGCAACTGCATTTGCCAAATCCTGTAACGGAGCATATTCCACCATCGGTCTCGGACTGAATCTGAATAAATATGCGGATCTGACCAGTGACCTGTTATTTAATCAGGACCTTCCGACAACGGTAACTTCATCCAAGAGCCGTTTCTCATTAGGATCCGATGCGGGAACCAGTGAGATCATGCAGACAGCCATCGGACAGGGCAATACACTGGTAACGCCGCTGCATATGGCGATGATCGCAGCTGCCATAGATAATAAAGGCGTTTTGATGAAACCATATATACTGGATCATGTAGAAAATGACGGTGGATTTACGGTCAAATCCTGGAAGTCATCCGAATATGGTTCCCTGATGACCGAAGACGAAGCATCTTATTTGCAGACACTGATGCAGGGCGTTGTGGCAGATGGAACCGGAACAAAGCTTTCCGGACAGAGCTATCAAGCCGCAGGAAAGACTGGTTCGGCAGAATACGGAAATGATGGAAAGAGTCATGGCTGGTTTGTTGGCTACGGTTCCAAAGAGGGCTATGACGATATTGCGGTTGCAGTAATCGTAGAAGACGGCGATTCCGGAAGCGCATCAGCAGTACCAGTAACCAAGAAAGTATTTGATAAATATTTTAACCTGAATAATAAAAAATGATTGGTTAAAATTTATAGAAAATAAGAAATCCTCAGGATATAATGAGCGCAGGAGAGACAACATGATCGCATGATTGACGAACGGCGAATCAGAAAATATCCTGAGGATTTTTTACTGAACCTTATGAATATTCAGAAAAAGGGGGCTTGTACTTGTAAACTTTTGGTAAAAGGGGTATACTTTAAGGAAGTAGATTACCACATCAGGAGGTCTTGCGATGATACAGGCAACCAGCTGTGGTGGTGTGGTTATATTCCGAGGAAAGATCCTGGTATTATATAAAAATTTCAAGAACCGATATGAAGGCTGGGTACTTCCAAAAGGCACTGTAGAGCCGGGCGAGGAGTATAAGGATACTGCTACAAGAGAAGTCAAAGAAGAAACAGGCGCAGATGCGACAATCATTAAATATGTGGGAAAAAGCAGATATACATTTTCCATTCCTCAGAATATCGTGGAGAAAAATGTGCACTGGTATTTGATGATGGCCGACAGTTATTACTGCAAACCACAGAGAGAAGAATATTTTGTAGATGCAGGATTTTACAAGTACCATGAAGCGTATCATCTGTTAAAATTTTCCAACGAAAAACAGATTCTGGAAAAAGCATATCAGGAGTACTTGGATCTGAAGAGAAGTAATCTTTGGGGGACGAAAAAATATTTTTAATTGAATGGAGAGCTGTTATGGAGTGGAGCGAGCAGATTTATCTCGATCCAAAACTTGAGAAACACTGGAGACGGATCAAATGGAAAATCATGCATAACGTTGCTCAAAAAGAAGTGTATCTGTTATTGCTGCCACTGGATGGACAGGGAAAACTGCAGATGATGTCGTCTCTGATCTTTTTGCAGAAAAATTATCCGGTCAGAGATTACTGCATTGTGGGGTTGGCATCCAGCAAAGCATCCGGATATGAGATCATTACACAGATCACTTCTGAAATATATGAAACATATGGAAAGATTGATTATAATCAGTTTTTTCAATTAGCATAAGCCGTCAGGCTGATTAATCCATAAAGGATAGAAATGTATGTAATACAGATAAAGCAGCATGCATTTCCCTGAAAAACTAGAACTATGAGGTAAACGATGGCTTTATTGTTTAGCATATTGAAAGTAATAGGAATGATTCTGCTGATCATTGTGATCATTCTGGCAGTGATCATAGTCTGTCTGCTTTTTATTCCTGTCTGCTACGAAGCAAGCGGAGATATCAGTGCCGGAAATTATCGGGTTCGGGTACACTGGTTTCTGCGGGCGTTCCAATTCCTGTTTTACCGGAGAGATGGAACAAACGAAATGGAACTGCGGCTATTCTGGCGTAGATCGCATCTGCTGGATGCGGAATACCGAGAAAAACGAAAGGAGAAAAAAGCAGAAAAGGCTGCAAAAAAACGATCACGAAAGAAACAGAAAAAACAACATTTATTCCGGAAAAAAAGAGAAAAATTACAAAAAAAGATAGATCTGGATACAGAGTCGATGCAGAATACATCGGTAAAGATGTCCAATACATTCAAACAGGAAATTGCGTTAGACATAGAAAATGAAGACAGCACCCTTAATAAAAACATATACAGCGATAATAAAAGTAGTGGTAAGAATACTACCGGGCAAAAAAAGCAGCACACGGTAAAACAGAATGATACAGAGGATTCAATCGAACAGAGCGAAAGCAATGGAAAGCTGAAGGATATCCTAAAGAAAGTAAAAACAGCCTGGTCACTGATGCAGACCTGGCATCCACTGGCAATGATCTGGCCGCCTTTGCAAAAGCTGCTCTATCGGATTCGCCCAAGGATGTTGAAAACAGACCTTATCTTTGGCTTTGCAGATCCGTCTACGACCGGAAAAGTACTGGGCGCGGTCAGCAACCTGTATTTTCTGTATTATTACGAAGAGTTCCATTTGCAGGGCGATTTTGAAACAGAGGACATGTATATAGACGGAACATTTATGATCCGCGGAAAGATACGGGGCATTTACCTGCTGGTATTCGTCATCCGATTATTATCCCAAAAAGACTTCAGAAAATTTCTTGGAGCGATTAAAAAAAGTAAAAATGGAGGAAACTAACCCATGACAGATAATTCATTTGAAACAACCGTAACATCCCTTGTAAAAGGAATGGACAGCTTTCTTACTTCCAAGACAGTTGTAGGAGATCCGATCCAGATTGGCGAGACGATTATCCTGCCGTTGGTAGATGTATCCTTTGGTATTGGAGCCGGTTCCTTTACCGGAGAAAAGAAAAGAAACTGTGGTGGCGGTCTCGGCGGAAAAATATCTCCGGCTGCCGTATTAGTCATCCAGGATGGCGTGACAAAAATGGTCAGTGTCAAAGACAACGACAATATTTCAAAACTTCTAGATATGATACCGGATTTTGTAAACAAATTTATGAAACAGGTAAAGGCCAAAAAAGATCCGGAAGGCGCAGCAATGGAAGAAGAAGCCAGAGAAGCCGCTGCAAAAGAAATGAAAGACATGCTCCATATCGAACCGGAAGAAGTAGAACCGAAAAAGGTGGACGAATAATCATTCGATAAATATTTATTAAAAGAATCTTATTGAAAAGAACTCTGATCAAAGTTATTTTATCCCAATAACAGAGTGGGTAGAATTAGCTTTGGCGGGGTTCTTTTTCTAATAGAATATCTGGAAAAATTCAGACAGGGATTCATATATTATAATATATGGATTCTTTTTTAGATTAACTTTCTGTATGTTGGTAATCAGTATAATACAATTATACAAGTTCGTTTATACAATTTGTAATGAAAAACGAATTCAAACCAAAAAAGAATTTGTCATTTAATGACCATTGTGCTGTAATAATAAATTTGAAAAATACGGAAAGGGGAGTGTTAAAATATGAGAAGAGATCAGCGTGAATTGGTTGGCTTTATATTGTTCTGGGTAGCAGCAGGGATGTTGTTCATGCTTTTAATTCCTGTAACGATTGTGGGAGTATTGCTGATCATAGCATTTTTGATATTAGGATATAATCTGTATTGCTGTAAGCGATAGAACTGGGTAACAAGAAAGAGCTGTCAGAAAACTGACAGCTCGAACTTACTATGCATATAATACTTCTTATGCTCTTTCAACTTTATTGGATCTCAGACAAGAAGTACAAACATATAATGATTTGTGTGTACCGTTAACATTACATTTTACTTTTTTAATGTTAGATTTCCACATTCTATTTGATCTTCTATGAGAATGGCTCACATTGTTACCAAAATGTGCACCTTTTCCACAAATACTGCATGTTGCCATAATTGCACCTCCTTGTGATTTAACTTAGCCCTCATTCAACATTAACAGATAACTGAAATAAACATTCGTTTTCTCTGCCAGGCTCACAACATGTTTAATTCTAACAGATAGATTAAGATAATGCAATACTATTTTCAAAAAAATTAAAAAAAATTCTACCCCTGCAAGTGTGCCATTTCATTAAATTTTTATACTTGCATAAATAAGTAGTATATGCTACGATACTGTTAAGCATTTTGCACGTTCTTAAAAATCTGTAACGCAGATCTAACATTCAAAATCCATCTAATTTGTCTCAGGAAATGCTTTATTCAATCAAAAACCACAATAAATACGAGAGAGAAAACAGGAAAAATCATTACATACAGCTGAAGAATTTCTTTCAGGAATGAAAAAAGATGATCGGTTGCATCCAATCATTACACTAGTCATCAGTTACTCAGAAGATATCTGGGACGGTCCATTGTGTCTGAAGGATATGGTCGTGGAAATGCCGGAGAAAATAGAGCGGATCTTTTCTGATTACAAGATGAATCTGGTAGAAATAAGAAAAGGTAACAAATATCATTTCCATAACGAAGATGTAAAAACATTATTTGAAGTAACTCGCTATATATACGAAAGAGAATTTGATCAGATGAAAAAAGAATATAAGGACAAGAAGCTAAGTTCCGAGATGCTGCAAGTGCTTGGGAGCGTCACAGGATCAAAAGAACTGACGGAATTAGGAGAACAGGAAACGGAGGTTACAGGGAATAAAATGTGCAGAGCATTAGAAGAATGGAGAGAAGAGGGTGTACAGTTGGGATATGAATCCGGAAAGCAGGAGGGATACGAATCTGGTAAACAGCAAATCTTAACATTAATGAGTTTATTATACCAAGCTGGGAGAATGAAAGATATTGTAAAAGCTGAATCGGATGAAGCATTCTTACAGGAATTAAAAGACGAATTTCATATATCTTGATTTTCAGAAAACGGAGGTTGCAGGAAGCAAAATGTGCAGAGCATTAGAAGAATGGAGAGAAGAGGGCATACAGTTGGGATATGAAATTGGAGAAACGCAGATTTTAAAATTAATAAACAAGTTATGTCAATTGGGAAGAGTAGAAGAAGTTAGTAAGATAGCGACCGACGCAGATTATTTACAGAAACTGAAAGACGAATTCCACATCTCATAAAAATTCTATTAATAACCTGTTATATATGTAAAAATGTCGTAGAATACACTATTCTACGACATTTTTTTGCTTTATATGAACCAAAAATCATTTTAGCAGGTTATGTTTAATTATTCAATAGTATTTTCGACATAATAGTAAATATTATGACATTATATTAATGATAACAGTATATCTTTAATACGATATATTACTTTTTACAAAAGACAACGAGAAAGAAGGATATGATTATGAAAAAAAACTTACAAACACACAATGATACTACAATAACCTTTGGAGAAGCGGCTACTCATTGGCTCAAACTGAAATCAGTAAGTATAAAACCGTCCACGTACGCAAAGTATTATAATATATTGCAAAAATATCTTTTTCCAAATGTTGGTAATGTTCCTATAGAGGATATCAAAACATGGGATATTGAATTCCTGATAACAGAGCTTTTGAAAAATGGGCGTTCAGATGGAACTGGCGGTTTATCAGTCACAACCGTTCGTTCTATTTTAAGTGTGGTTAGAGCAATCTTAAAATATGCAGACCGAAGAGGCATACATTCATCCTGCCGAACAAGTGAGATTCATATCAAATCAACGGAGTCCTCCGCTCCGGTCATATCTGTTGAAATGCAAAATCGTCTGGAACGATATTTGACGACGCATATTAACGCAAAAAATACAGGTATTCTTATCAGTCTGTATATGGGATTGCGCATCGGAGAATTATGTGCTTTAAAATGGGAACATATCAATCTTGAAAAACAATTGATTTTCGTTCATGCTACAATGCAACGCATTCAAAATTTTCATTCTGATTCTTCCAGCAAAACAAAAGTCATTACGATGTCACCCAAAAGTTCCAGTTCTGTTCGTGAACTCCCGATGCCTTCTTTTTTAGTACAAATCTTAGAAACATATTTCACTGAAAAAAATCCAGAATATTATTTTTTGTCAAATAGTTCCACTCAGGTCATTGAACCGCGAAATTTTCAAAGGTATTTTCAAAAAGTTTTGAAGCTTACAGAAATAGATAATATTAATTATCATTCTCTTCGCCATACTTTTGCCACTCGATGTATAGAAGAAGGATTTGATATGAAAGCACTTAGTGATATTCTTGGACATTCATCTATTTCTATAACAATGAATCGTTATGTACATACTTCTATAGAACAAAAACGGAAAAATATGCTGAAATTAGATGTTCCTCTTTCTATGAGATGAATGAATCTCTACCTATTATATATGTTGGTGAAACGTCTGCTTCTCTCATATTTAAACAATTTCTCAAAATGTTATTTCCATTTCAAACTTTCAATATGCATATCAGAACCACAAAATGTCGTAGAATAGTGTATTCTACGACAAAAGTCTGGAGAATAACATGTGGTTTTTATTTTCATGCCCTGAATCCTGCAGGAATATTTTACAGGAAGAATGTAAAAACAAAATACCGCAGGAACAATTGTCGAATATTTTCTATCTTACCTGTGATCAGGTACGGAGATATGAAGGTAGCTGGCATCTGGAGCGTAAAAATCTGCTGCCCGGATATCTGATCTGTGAGACCTCACATCCAGAAGAACTGGAAAAAGCACTGAAAACGCTTGTAGAAGACCTGAAGATCAAAACCGATGCACGCTTTATTCCGGTAACACATACCGATGAAGTCTTCCTCCAGCAATTATACGACGGGAACAGACATTTGAACATGTCACGGGGTGTGATTCAAAACGGCAAAACGATCATACAGGAAGGTCCCTTGCAGGGGCTGGAAGAAAAAATCATCAAAATCGACCGTCATAAACGAATCGCATTTCTGAAAAGCAGTGACCAGACTAAAGAAGCATTACTGTTTAAAGTCGGTCTCGAGATTACAGAAAAAACAACTGCATAACGCATATGGGTATTTACAAAGTCAGCCGCTCCGGCAGAAAACACAGCAGGGGCAGTTGAGCAGAGATACGATGTCTGTGTCTTCCTGTGCATACAGGGAGTGGCACTTTTCGATGATTCTAGTCGGAAACCCTGCAAAGCAGACACCAAATCTAAGAAAACCGTATTATCCGCCATGCACAGGCTTATCCCCGATGCATCGCCACCGCTTGGCAGTGTGAGACTGCATGGCAACCATACAAAGGAGAAACTCCCATTGCAGGAACAGACGTATATTTATGTGATCGGTCTGGACGGCAGACCACAGATGCCCACCAGAAGACATCGACATGTGAAAAAACTTCTAAATACCGGCAAAGCCCGTATCGTGGAACACGTTCCCTATACGATTCAGCTTTTATATGAAAACAGCCCTGTATTACAGCCATTGCAACTGACCGAAAATCCCGGTCGGACGAACATCGGCATCGCTGTATTAACCGAACAGGGAAAACTTGTATTCTCAGCATCCGCAGAAACGAGAAACAAGGAAATACATAAATTAATGGAAAAAAGAAAACAGCACCGCCAGAATTCCAGAGCCGGAGAGCGGAAAGCCCGACAGCGCCTTGCCAGGAAACATGGTACGACACTGAAAGAAGGGCATCTGGATCGGAAGCTTCCATATTATAAGGAAGAAAAACCGGTCACATGCAAAGACATCCGGAACACGGAAGCCAGATATTGTAACCGCAAACGAAAAAGCGGCTGGCTGACACCGACAGTCGAACAACTGGTTCGCACGCATCTGAACCTGGTACATAAAGTACAGCGTTTTCTTCCCATCACAGACATCGCACTGGAAATCAACCGATTTGCGTTTGCGTTACTGGATGATCCTTCTGCCACCGGCATTGATTTTCAGACCGGTCCGCTGAAAGGATACGATGACATCCACGCAGCCGTATCAGATCAACAGCATGGGGTGTGCCTTTTGTGTGGAAAAGAGATAGAAGCATTTACCTATATCGTTCCAAAAGCAAAAGGTGGATCAGAAACACTGGCGAATGTAGCAGGCGTCTGTAACTGCTGTCTGGAAAAACTCCATACCGATCAGAACGTCCGTGAGGAACTGAAACAGCTGAAAGAGGGACAGCTGAAAAAATATGGCGCTCTAAGCGCTATCAATCAGGCAATCCCATATATCTGTGAACGACTGATCCGGGAATGTGGCAGCACACATGTGCAATTTTGCACTGGAGGCGAAACCTATCATATGAGGGAACTGCTGGGCTATACAAAAGAACAGGCGATGACAGCACCAGCAATAGATGCTTATGTGATTGGTCTGGTATCCCTTGGAATCATTCCGGAGGAAAAACCGGATTTTACATTTTCGCATCAGATTCGTCAGTTTCGCAGGCAAGACCGCAGCATTATCAAAAGCCAGCGGGAACGCACCTATAAATATCATGGTGCAACCGTGGCAAAGAACCGCAATTCTCGATTCCAACAGACCAGTCCCTCGTTGGCAGACTGGTATCAGGAAATGTGTCTGACCTACGGAACCACACAGGCAGAAAAAATGCGATCCCAGCTTACTGTAGTTAAAAGCACCCGAAGATACAATAACCCAAACCGCCTGTATCCGGGAACCGTATTTTACTATCGCGGCGAACGGCATGTGATGAGCGGCCAGCTCAGTAATGGAGCATATCTGCGGGCCGTAGGAGATGCGAAGACGAATTATAAAGTGAAAGATTGTCAGATAGAAAAGCAGAATACCGGGTTGGTGTTTGTGAGATAGAGAGAATGCGAAAGATGATTTTAAGTAAGAGAAGAAGAAAATTATAAATAGCGTGAAACATATGGCCTGTGGAACTTCTGAATGGTTTGGAAAGTCACAGGCTTTTTGTAATGAAAAAATAATAAATCAAAAGAGAAAACGTCTGATTTAGTCAAAGTGATATGAAAGAGTACAGATGCTGTATTCACATATCATTCCACATAAAATGCGATTTAGATTGTAAATATTGTAATAAATGTGAGAAGAGGAGTAAGAAAATGGCGAATAAGGAAATTAAAACTGAAATAATTAAGAAAAATATTCCATTTAGCCCACCAGATATTTCAGAACTTGAAGTAGCCGAAGTTTGTGACGCTTTGCGTTCTGGATGGATTACTACAGGACCCAGAACAAAAGAATTAGAAAAAAGACTGGCTGAATATTGCCATACAAGTAAAGTAGTTTGCCTCAATTCTGCGACTGCTTCTGAAGAGCTGAATTTCCGTATCTGTGGAATCGGTGAGGGCGACGAGGTTATCGTTCCGGCTTATACATATACAGCAACTGCAAGTGCCGCAATTCATTGTGGTGCGAAAGTTGTTTTTGTAGACAGCCAGCCAGATAGTACGGAAATGGATTATGACAAGGTGGCCGAGGCTATTAACGAAAAAACAAAAGCAGTAGTTGCAGTTGATCTCGGTGGTATTATCTGTGATTACGATAAATTATATGCAGCAGTAGAGAGCAAAAAAGATATTTTCAAAGCAAAAGAGGGAAATGACCTTGGAGCGAGAATTCAACAGGCGAAGGGACGTGTTCTGGTCTTTGCGGATTGTGCACATGCATTGGGAGCTCAGCGGCATGGAAAAATGGCCGGAGAAATTGCTGATTTTACAGATTTTTCATTTCATGCTGTTAAAAACTTTACAACTGCGGAGGGTGGTGCTTCTACCTGGCGCGATATAGATGGAATTGATAATGGGGAGATTTACCATCAGTATCAACTTTACAGCCTTCACGGACAAAGTAAAGATGCACTTGCCAAAACGCAGCTAGGTGCCTGGGAATATGATGTTATAGGACCTTGGTACAAATGTAATATGACGGATATTATGGCAGCGATTGGATTAAAACAATTGGACAGATATCCTGAAATGCTAAAAAGACGAGCTGAAATTGTGGCAAGATACGATGAAATGTGTGATGAACTTGGTGTAAAACATCTGGTACACAACGGCAAAGATTTTCAAAGTTCAAATCATCTTTATCTCACTCGTATTCCGGGCATAGACGATCAGACCAGAAGAAAAATCATCATTGAACTGGCAGAACAGGGAGTGAGTACAAATGTTCATTATAAACCACTTCCTATGATGACTGCATATAAAGCAATGGGATGGGATATTAAAGATTTTCCGAATGCTTATACATATTATGAGAATTTGATTACGCTTCCACTTCATACGAAGTTAAGTGATGAAGATGTGGAGTATATTACCGAAAATTTTAAAAATATAGTGAAAAAATACGTTTAAAGCAGGAGATTTAATAATGCTTAAAAAGTGGGAAGAGTTACCAGAGTTCATGAAAAATGATGAAGTCAGACTATATTATGAGATATTGAAAAAGAAAAAAGTGAGTTTGGCACTCAAAAGAGCATTTGATTTTACCGGAGGCATTATTCTGTTTGTGCTACTGGCTATTCCTATGGCTATTATTGCTGTCTGGATTAAGTTGGATTCTAAAGGTCCGGTTTTTTATCGTCAGGAACGAATAACTACTTATGGAAAACATTTTAAGATTCATAAGTTCCGTACGATGGTCAATAATGCTGATAAGATTGGAACAACTGTAACGGTTGGAAATGACAGTCGCATAACAAAAATCGGTAAAAAACTCAGAGGATGCAGACTGGATGAACTGCCACAGGTATTAGATTTAATTTCTGGAAATATGAGTTTTGTAGGAACAAGGCCGGAAGCAGTCAAGTATGTGAAAAAATATAAGCCGGAATATATGGCAACATTGCTTTTACCTGCAGGAATTACGAGTGAAGCATCTATCAGATATAAAGATGAAGCAAAGTTATTAGATTCAGCAAACGATGTCGATAATGTTTATGTAGAAAAGGTGCTTCCCGGAAAAATGAGATATAACCTAGAAAGTATTAAAAAATTTTCTTTCTGTGGAGATATTGCTACGATGTTTAGAACCGTGTTTGCAGTTCTTGGGAAGGATTATAAATAATGATAAATGAAAAATTAATAGATGGATTGGTATCTATTATTATGCCATCTTGGAACACAGATAAATTCATTGCTGAAACGATACAATCTGTCATAGATCAGACGTATAGGAATTGGGAATTGCTGATTGTTGATGATTGCTCATCAGATAAGACATACGAAATTGTTACTGGTTTTAAGGATGATAGAATTAAATATTTTCATAATGAGAGAAATTCTGGTGCTGCATTAACTCGCAATAAAGCATTGAGAGAGGCACGGGGAGAATGGATTGCATTTCTTGATTCAGATGATCTCTGGATGCCGGAAAAACTTGAACATCAGCTTAAGTTTATGAAGAATAATGGATATAGACTTTCTTTTACAGAATACGAAAAAATTGATGAAGAATCTAATCCATTGAACATTTATGTGTCTGGTCCTGAGAAAGTTAACAAACGTAGGATATATAACTATGATTATATAGGACAGCTTACGATGATGTATAGTGCAAAAGAATTCGGAATGATTCAGATTAAAGATATTAAGAAAAATAACGATTATGCAATAAGGCTTCAACTTTATAAGAAACCAGGAACGTGTGCATATCTTTTAAAAGAAAATTTGGCTAAGTATAGAGTGCGTAAAGTAAGCATAAGCCATGATAAATTCAGAAGAAAGTTTAAGAGTCATTATGATTTGTTTCACATGTGTGATGAAAAACCAGCGTTAATAGCTGCGTGGTATACTTGTTGGAATATGTTTTATGGTGTATTGAAAAAGAAAAATTATGAAAAACAGATTGAACGAAACAATTAGGAGTGAGAGGGATTGAAAATGAAAAGAAATGAAACAATGTATTTAATAAGAAGAAAATTACAAATAGCAGCAATAAAATTAACATCGCCTAGTTTTATGTCAAAAGTATATTTTAAAATCGTATTAGGATACAATTTAAATTTAAAAAATCCTAAAACGTTAAATGAAAAACTTCAATGGCTTAAATTATATTATTGGGGAAATAATAAAAATGCTATTAAATGTGCTGATAAATATGCGGTGCGAGAATACATAGAATCCGTTGGAAAGAAAGAACTTTTAAATGATTTATTATTTGTATGGGATGATGCACGCAAGATTGTGTGGGAGGATTTACCACAGAAATTTGTGTTAAAATGTAATCATGGATGTGGTTACAATATTATATGCAAAGATAAATCAAAAATGAACAAGCAAATAGTGATAGGTACTTTGGATAAATGGATGCATGAGGATTTTTCAAAATATAATGCAGAACCACATTATGCCAAAATCCCAAGAAGAATTATATGTGAGAAGTTTTTAGAAGGGGATGTTATAAATTATAATATCTATGTTTTTAATGGAAAAGCAGTATTTTTCTCTGTTGCAGGTGGATTGGGCGAAGGAGTAGATGAGTATTTGACATATTATAATCCAGATGGTTCTGTTGCAAATTTTAAAAATAAATCATATCCTGTACAGGCAGATCCATTATCTCCATTATTGCCAGAAATGCTAAAAACAGCAGAGTTTTTAGCAAAAGATTTTCCGATGGTAAGAGTTGATTTATTTGATATCAATGGAAAAATAGTTTTATCGGAAATGACATTTACACCTGGAGGCGCACTAATACCATTTGAACCTTTATCTGCTGATAGATTATTAGGTGATAAATTAGACATTAGCAATTTAAAAAAAGAGTTATAGAGGAAAAACTATGAATAAGGAAATAAAAATAGCAGTGGTTTACGGTGGTATATCCACAGAGAGAGAAGTTTCTTTGAAAAGTGGAAGAGCAGTATACCAGGCTTTGTGCAGTTATGGTTTTAAAAATGTGGTTTTATTTGATTTGCATAAAGATAATATTGGTGAGCTTCTTTCACTAAAACCGGATGTAGCATACCTTGCACTTCATGGAAAAGGTGGAGAGGACGGTTGCATCCAAGGAGTGTTTGAACTTGCTGGAATTGCATATACTGGACCGGGAGTAGCTGCAAGCGCAATATGCATGAATAAAATATATACTAAAAATATGTTAAAGGTAGCAGGAATTCCAACGGCAGATTATTTAGAGATAGATAAAAATGAAATGGATTTAAATGAAATATGTTTTCAAATCGAAAAAAAACTAGGTTTTCCAGTAGTATTAAAATCACCATGTCAAGGATCTAGTATTGGAGTTGAGATTGTGAAAGATGAGTCGAGATTGGCAGATGCAATTGAAGATATTTTTTCTTATGGAGATCAACTACTGGCTGAAAAATTTATCTCAGGTACAGAAATTACACTTCCAATAATTGGAAATGAAGAGCTTTTAGTGTTACCAGATATAGAAATTACTTCTGAAAGAGAATTTTATGATTACCAAGCAAAGTATACAGTTGGTTTATGCCATCATATTATTCCGGCTCGTATTAGTGAAGAAAATAGAAAAAGAGTTATAGATTTAGGAATTAAAGTTTATAAAAAGTTAAATTTATGTGGTATTTCTCGTATAGACTTTATTGTTGATGAGAAAGAAGGACCGATTGTTATTGAAGTAAATACTTTGCCTGGAATGACAGAAACGAGCTTAGTTCCGGATGCAGCGCGTGTTGCCGGAATAAATTTTTCGGAGTTGCTTGTTAAAATTATTGAATGTGGGCTAACTATAGATAGACATTAGGGAAGTTTTTGTGTTTACATTAAAAATATAATAAGAATTATTAAGACAAAAGAATGATGTGGTATTGTAATAGTTGAATAAAAAGTTTAATCCAGCAAATATGTTGGAGAAAACAAAGTAAAAGAAAATATGAAATATACAGAAAAAGCTTTTTATATTCAAATAAGAATGGTGTGTGTCGTAGGCCTAACTAAAAAAAGGAGCAATACCAGATGGAAAATAAATTGGTTTATCAGACAAGAAATAGAAATGACAATATTAGATAGTATTTACTAAATATAGGAAAAGGTGAATTGAAGTCTGATATATTTTGTTCATGTTATCATTCTGGGCAAGCGAACATTACTATGGAAATAAAGAGATTGGTAATATCACAGATGAAGCAGTACAAATGTATATCAAAGCTCAAGTAGAAGATTCCAGAAAAGAAAGTGCAGACGAATCTGTGTTATCACGGGAACAGTAACAATACTTTGGGGTAAGTCCTATAGGGGATAATAGCAAACCACCACTTGAAGTGGTGGTTGCTGACTAATAAGGAGAACATTAAATATTATGATATCATTAATTTTTTGCGGGGATTTAAAATATTGTCCCTATTTATCACGGTATACAGAAAGATTAGAAAAACTTAAAATTACTTATAGAGTTTTGTTTTGGAATAGAGGAGATTTTCAGTTAAATTTTCCAGATAATTATGTTTGTTATGATTCACCGTCATCAGAAAACCTTGGAAAACTTCAAAAAATGAAGGATTTTATGGGATTTAGAAAGTGGATTATGAAGCAATTAAAGGAATATCCATCAGATGGTTTGATTCTTTTGTCTACTTTAACAGGAGTTCTTTTATTTGATAAACTTAAAAGATATAATGGAAAATATATTTTTGATATAAGAGATTATAGTTTTGAAAATGTTGATATTTTCAGAAAAATCGAAAGGAATGTAATTAAAGGTAGTGCTTTTACAGCAATTTCATCAAAAGGATTTAAAGCATTTCTACCAGAACATGATTATATTATTGCACATAATTTTAATAGAAATGAAATGATTGATAAACCTACTTTTATAAAGAAAGAAGCACCATTAAAATTAGTCTGGAATGGAACCGTGAGATTTTTTGATTTTCAGAAAAAATATATTGATGCATTAAAAAATGATAATAGATTTTTGATGGTTTATCATGGTGCCGGTACAGATTTAGAAAAATATAAATCTTATTGTGAAAAAAATGAAATAAAAAATGTAGTTTTCACAGGCCCTTATGATAATAAAGATAAATATAAACTTTTGGAAGATGCAGATATATTAAATAACTGTTACGGAGGTAGAGACGGAGATCAACTTCGTTATGCTATTTCAAATAGATTTTATGATGGGTTGATTTATCGTACACCTCAATTGGTTGAAAAAGATGGGTACAAGGCATCAGTTACAGAAAAAGAGGGTGTTGGAATTGCTCTTGATGCGTCAGAGTTATTCGCAGATAAATTATATGATTATTACATGCAGATTGATCCAACTAAATTTGAACAAGCATGTAAAGATGCTTTAAAAGAAATAATAGAGGAAGATAATTTTTACATCAGAAAAATTGATGAATTTATTCAACAATATAGTGTTTAAGGGTATAGAAGGAAAAATTATGGAAGAGATAAAATTAAAAAGAGCGTTATTTGTTGGAATGTATCCTAATGAAGTTAATAAGTACAGAAATGTTTTTTTTCAAAATTTAATATTTGCTATTGCAGATTTAGGAATTGAATGTACAGTTATTTCACCAGTTCCAGTTACAAAATATTTAAGCAAGATAAAAGAAATACCTAAGTCGGAAATCCATAAAACAAGTAAAGGTAATACAGTTGAGGTATATTATCCACGATATATTTCAGCTTCTTCCAAACAAATTGGAAAATTTAATACGGAAAAGATTTCAGAAGCTTCTTTTGAGTCAGCAGCTTTAAAGGTTGCAAAAAAACTGAAAGGACAATACGATTTTGTATATGGTCATTTTGTTCTATATGGTGGATTAGCAGCAATAAATATAGGCAATATGTTGCGTATCCCTTCATTTTTTGCATATGGAGAATGTGACTTTAAAACAGAAGTAGGAAATACATATGGCATTCCTAAGGAAAAAGAAATAGCAGGATTGAAGGGTGTTATATCTGTATCAAAAAAGAATACAGATGAGTTATCGAAATTGGGATTTATTGGAAGTACGCCGGTAATTACAGCACCGAATTCGACAGATTTATCCTTGTTTTATCGAAGAAATAAAGATGTATGCAGAAAAAAACTTGGCATTCCGTTGGATAAATATGTGATTGGTTTTGTAGGCGGATTTATAGAAAGAAAAGGCGATAAACGTCTTTTAAAGGCTGTGAATCAACTTGATGATGTATATATTGCATTTGCGGGAAGAGGTGCTGAACCACCAAAGGGAGAAAAAGTTGTTTTTTGTCAAGCTATGGAACATGAGAAGATTCCAATTTTGTTGAATGCAGTGGACGTATTTGTACTTCCTACATTGGCAGAAGGTTCTTGTAATGCGATTGTGGAAGCAATGGCATGCGGGTTACCAATTATTTCCTCAGATTTACCATTTAATGATGATGTGTTAACTGAAAAAAACTCGATCAGAATTGATCCGATGTCAATAGAGCAAATAAGAGATGCAGTGGAAAGACTTAGAGATGATGAATTACGCAATAGAATGGGAGAAGAAGCTTTTTTAACAGCGCAAGAACTGAGTATTGAAAATAGGGCATGGAAAATTTTAGAGTTTATCAGTGAACAAGTAGAGGAAGTCGTATAATGAATCATCGAATAGAAAAAGCAAGAGAATCATTTTTTGATAGAATATGGCTATTACTTATAATTATATTAATAATATATGTATTCTTTTTTCAGTATTCTGTAAAATCATTTAGTGGTTTAATGATTGTGCTTTGTAGTAGTATTATATTATGTGGATTATTTCAAATTTTTGCTAACCAACATGGAAAAATTTCAAAAAGTTTGATGGGATTAATACTGTTTTTTGTTTTTGTGGCAAGTTTGGTTACCATAATTTTTACTTCTCAAGGGAACTATGGAACCATGCTATGCGTTAAAATGATAGAATATGTGTTAACAGCATATTCGATATATTTGTTATTATTAAATCAGCCACAATATATTGAAATTCTACTTGGATGTATTTGTGTAACTATCACATTATTAGGTATTGTATCCCTTTCACAAGGGGTGGCAATTACATCAGCAGGTGCGAAGGGAATAGAGGGGCTAAATGCAAATATTATGTCAAGTTTTTTCGTCATTATGATATTTTCATCTTTTTGCCTATTTTGGAAAAAAAGAAGAAAGATAATAACAATATTGCTTTGCCTAATGAATGCTATTGTTATAATTGCTCAGATCTCAGCTGCCTCTAGACGAGGGTTTATTGTAATTATACTTTTTGTTTCTTTAAGTATAATATTTGCTTTAATTCCTCATAAATCTGGCAATAGGTCAAAAAAAAGAATGACTCTCTATATCTTTTTTGTTGTAGCAATTGCGGTAGCATTGGTTTATTTTAAAAATTATTTATTGGATAGTACGGTATTGGGTGCACGACTTATGGGGTCTTTTGATGGAGGAGATGCAGCACGAGCAAAGTATCAGGCCTTTGCATTGGAACAGTTTCGTATGCATCCAATATGGGGGATTGGCTTAGGAGGAATTGCTTATCATATGGGAGCATATTCGCACTCTATGTATTATGAATTAGTTTCATGTACAGGTCTCGTTATGACAATGATTTTTTTTGCTGGATTTTTGGGATTTGGAGTAAAATATTGGAAAATAAATAAGCAATATAGAAGACGGGGAAACTGTAAAGAAATTGTATATGTTTCTACAGAATGCTTTTTTTTCTGGCTGAGTTTAATTATTTCAGGATATGCAGTTGTTATGATTTATGATTTTTATTTTTATTTATCAGTTGCATTATTGACAGCGATATATAAAAATATTGAATTAAATGGAGAAAATTGGTATTTGTAGATAAGTCGATATTTGTAAATTTTTAGAAAGGATAAAGATTAAAAATCTATTGTTGAAAATATGAAATTAGGATTAGTATTAGCTTATAAAGGCGTTAATTATGGTATGCTTTTACAAGCATATGCAACACAACGAGTATTAGAATCATTAAATTATGAAACAGAAATTATTGATTATACTAGAGTTGGATATAAACATATCCGTTTTACGCCATGGCTTCCGGTTTATTTTGGAACAGAGATTGTGAAAAAACATAAGAATAAAAAAAATCGTTCAGTTTTGGATGAGATTCATTTGCAGAATATAAAAGACAGAAAAAAAGTTTCAAATGAGTTTATTGAGAGATGTTTATTAAATCGTGTAAAATGTAAAGGAATAGAAGAACTCGAGTATCATACCAAAATGACTTATAACGGTGTTTTAATAGGCAGTGATCAGATTTGGCCCCCTGATGCTGCGTTTGGAAATTTTACTACACTACGTTTTGCTCCAGATAATATGAATAAAGTATCATATGCAACTAGTTTAGGGGTTTCGAAGTATCCATATTATTGTAGAAGCAGTGCTGCAAATTTTTGGAAAAGAATGAATCATATTAGTGTACGAGAGGAACAAGGAAGGAATATCATAAAAAGCATTTGCAATGTACCTGTCGAGGTAGTTGTTGATCCAACTTATTTATTATCAAAAGAAAAATGGGAAGAGTTGATTCCAGTGGAACGTGCTATTAAAGAAAAATATATTTTATGTTATTTCCTTGGTAATACAGTTGAACACAAACAACTTGCAAGAGCATTTGCCGATAAATATGGTATTAAACTGGTTTCTATTTTAAGTACAGAAAGCGTTTCTCCAATCGATGTAAGCTTTGCAGATGAGATTGTAACAGGAAAAGGACCGGAAGATTTTATTAATCTGATCAGAGGAGCTGAATATGTTATGACAGATTCGTTTCATGGTCTTGCTTTTTCCGTTATTAATAATAAACAATTTTATGTTTTTTACAGAACAAAGATTGGAAGTAAAAATTCAAGAAATAGTCGTATAGATAATATTTTGAAAATGTGGGGATTGGAATCTCGTCTGGTTTTAAATGAAGCGTCTGTTGGAGATTTTGATACGGCTGTAATAAATTATGAGATTGTAAATAGCAAGATTTCGGAAAAACGCCAAAAATCTATGGATTATTTAGTTAATGCGTTAAAGGATTGCAAATAATGATAATAAGAGAATTGTACCAAAAAAAAGAAGAATGTTGTGGATGCAGTATGTGTGAAAATGCTTGTCCTGTAAATTTGATTCATATGGAATCAGATGAATTAGGTTTTAAGTATCCTACAATTGTAAATGCGGACAAATGTTTAGGGTGTCAAAAATGTCTTAAAGTATGTCCTATGAAGAATTTGGGTGGGAAGAATTCTGAATTTATTGATTTTTATGCGGTTAGTTATAAAAATGATTTAGACACAATATCGTGTTCATCGGGTGGGTTAGCGACAGCTATTTCTAATGAGTTCCTTGATCAGGGCGGAATTGTTTATGGTGCAGCTTATTCAGACGACTATAAAAAAGTTATTTATTTGCGCACAAATAGTAAAAAAGAATTAGAAAAATTAAAAGGTTCAAAATATGCTCAAGCCGAAAAAGGCAATATTTACAGGCTAATTTCAGATGATTTAAAAAAAGGAGAAAAATGTCTTTTTATTGGATTACCTTGTGATGTTGCAGCGGTTGTTGAATTCTTTAAGCATGACAAAAAATTATATACAATTGAATTAGTATGTCATGGTCCAACATCTAATGATGTTCAAAGACAATATTGTGCAAATCTTGAGAAGAAATATGCATCAAAAATCATTTCATTTACTAATCGGTATAAGAAAAATGGTAATTGGAAGCCGTTCTTTAATTATGCTCAATTTGAAAATGGGAAGATATATATGGAACAATTTCACCAAAGTAGTTTTGGATCAGCCTTTCGTTATTTAAAGCGACCTTCATGCTATGTATGTCCAATAAAAGATCAATTATTGATGGGAGATCTTATGGTTGGGGATTATCATTATGTAGAAAAAGGAATGGGGGGATATAACCCACATGGAGTATCATCCGCTATGGTACATAATAATAAAGGTAAAGAATTGATTTCTTTAGTAGAGAAGAAATTAAGTGTAATTCAAATTCCTAGAAAAAACGCATTGGCTAATGCTGCAATTCATCATCCAATTGCAGCTCCAAATGGAAATATGAAATACAAAAAAATGTATTTAAATTGCGGATTGATTAAAGCTCATAGTATGTGGATGGTATTTAAGTCAAATTTAGAAAGAGCATTTAAAGCAAAAGTTTTATCATTGGCGGTAAAGGTAAAACGGGTTTTACGGCCGAATAGCAGACCTAAATAAAAATATTTGTAATATTGTACTTTAACCTGGAGAAAAATATGATTGAAAACAAAGATGATTTAAAAGAATATTTACTTGCCGATAAAATTGCATTAGGAAGAAGCAAAGTAAGACCTTCTTATACAGATGTTATTTGGAAATATGAAATATTGCTAAGAAAGTGTGAGTATTATAATAATTGTCATCCCCGATCACTTTTGACATATTATTATAAATTCAAAAGATATAGGTTGGGTATAAAGTGTAATTATACCATACCATTAAATTCGTGTGGAAAAGGATTGTGCATATCGCACATAGGACCGATTGTAATTAGTGATTTGGCTCAAATAGGTAATAATTGTAGAATACATATAGATGTTAATATAGGTGCGGATGCAAGAAATGGTAAACTTGCTCCTAAAATAGGAAACAATGTATATATTGCACCTGGAGAAAAAATATTTGGTGGAGTTATTATTGCTGATAATATTGCAATAGGTGCAAACGCTGTAGTTAACAGGAGTTTTGAGGAAGAAAACATATCTTTTTTGGGGGTCAGCTAAAAAGATTAACTCTAAAGATGTACAAAATATTACTAAGCACGTCTGAGTTTAGAAACGTAGCTTGAATGAATAATGGTATGAAAAAAGAAGAATTAAATCAAAAAATATCGTCGTCTGTAAAATGGGCAAGTATAACGGAAATTGTTGCTAAACTGATTACACCATTTACAAGTATGGCTTTAGCTAGATTATTAACACCAGATGAATTTGGTGTTGTAGCAACAGTTACCATGGTTACAAGTTTTGCAGATGTTTTTACGGACGCAGGATTTCAAAAATATTTAATACAGAAAAAATTTGATAATGAAAAACAGTTAGCAGAGAGTGCAAATGTTGCATTTTGGACAAATCTTTCTATTTCATGTTTGCTATGGCTATTGATAACTATTTTTTCAGACAAAATATCTATAATGGTTGGAAATCCAGGTCTTGGAAAAGTAATTTCAATTGCAAGTATCTCACTGGTACTTACATCTTTTTCAAGTATACAAACAGCATTATATAAAAAGAAGTTTGATTTTAAAACCCTATTTGTTGTTAGAATAATAGGTGCACTTATGCCAGTATTTGTGACGATTCCATTAGCCGTTTTGGGATTTAGCTATTGGTCAATTGTAATAGGAACATTAGTAACAAATTTTGCAAATGCTATAATATTAACTTTAAAGTCAACGTGGAAACCTTATTTATTTTATAGTTTAGATTTATTGAAAAGAATGTTTTCCTTTAGTATGTGGACTTTATTAGAGTCTATTCTTTTTTGGATGACATCATATATTGGAACGTTCATTATCGGACGATTCCTTACAGGATATTATTTAGGATTATACAAGAATTCGATTTCAATGGTTACTAGCTTGATGAATATTGTTGCGGCATCGACTACATCAGTACTGTTATCAGCACTTTCAGTAGTAAAAGAAGATAAAAAGAAATTTGATGACATATTTTACTCTTTTCAAGAGAAAGTTGGTTTATTACTAATTCCTTTAGGTGTGGGGGTTTTCTTGTACAGAGATTTAGCAACCAATATTTTATTTGGTTCACAATGGTCAGAGGCGAGTTTATTTGTTGGCTTGTATTCATTAGCACAGGCTTTCACAATATTAACGGGGCAGTATATTAGCTTGACATTTACAGCAAATGAGCGCCCTAAATTATCTGTAATATCACAGATATTGCAATTAATTGAATTGATTACGCTTTTGATGATAACGGTACAGAGAGGTTTTACATATTTAATTATTGCACGAAGTATTGCAAGAGTTTTATTTGGCGTGATAAATATGGTTTTAGGTAAAGTATATATTCATATGTCACCAATTCGAATGCTTAAAAATATGATACCAGCAACATTAGGTTCTATGAGTATGGTTATTATTACGATATTATTTGGGAGATTATATAACTCTATTATTTGGAATATATGCATGATTATTATTTGTATATTTAGTTATGCTACAATTATATTAATAATCCCTAAATCAAGAAATAAAGCAATGCCAGTTATTAGAGATGTTATTCTCAAAATTACCAAGTAAAATAATAAGAAATAAGTGTAAGATGAATAGTTGGAGGAACGATAGATGAAGAAAGTGATGTTGGTTTTTGGCACGAGACCAGAGGCAATAAAAATGTGTCCGTTAGTAAATGAATTAAAGACCAGAAAGTCATTAGAAACTATTGTATGTGTGACTGGACAGCACAGACAAATGTTGGATCAGGTTTTGAGTACTTTTAATGTTGTTCCGGATTATGATCTTTCTATCATGAAACAGGGACAAACTTTGTTTGATATAACCACAGGAATTCTTGAAAAAATCAGGATTGTACTTGAAGAAGCAAAGCCAGATGTTGTGCTCGTACATGGAGATACATCAACTACTTTTGTTACAGCATTAGCTTGTTTTTACATGCAAATTCCAGTTGGTCATGTAGAAGCAGGATTGCGCACTTATAATATTTATTCTCCATATCCTGAGGAATTTAATCGACAGGCGGTAGGAATTATATCGCAATATAATTTTGCCCCTACCGAAATGTCAGCAGAAAATTTGATTAAAGAAGGAAAAGATCCTGCAAAAATTTTTATTACGGGTAATACTGTTATAGATGCAATGCAACACACAGTAAAACCAGATTATACTCATCCAGAACTTGAATGGGTTGGTAATGGAAAGCTAATTTTTATTACTGCACACAGGAGAGAAAACTTGGGTGCACCAATGCATAATATGTTTCGAGCGATTCGTCGAGTACTTAACGAGCATCCAGAATGTAAAGCTATATATCCGATTCATATGAATCCAATTGTGAGAAAAGCAGCAGATGAGGAACTTGGTGGGTGTGAACAAATTCATATTATTGAGCCTATTGAAGTATTTGATTGCCATAACTTTGAAGCCAGATGTCATTTGTGCCTGACAGATTCAGGTGGAATTCAGGAAGAAGTACCGTCGTATGGTCGCCCAGTACTTGTAATGCGTGATACAACAGAACGTCCAGAGGGAGTTAAAGCGGGAACATTAAAATTAGTGGGAACGAATGAAGAAGTGATTTATAATAGTTTCAAAGAGTTACTTGAAAATCAAGAGGCATATGATGCGATGGCTAAGGCTTGTAATCCATATGGAGATGGATTAGCATGTAAAAGAATTGCAGATATATTAGAAGGTAAAGCGTATCAACCGTGGAAAGTAGAATAGTATGAAGAAAAATAATTTAAGACGATCTTGGGTGGAAATATCCATTCCAACGTTACTTAGAAATATAAAACAATATTCAAAATATACTCAGAGCATATCATCTATTATGGCTGTTGTTAAGGCTGATGCGTATGGTCATGGTGCGATAAAAATTGCAAAAGCACTTCAAGGTTTAGGAATAAAAAATTTTGCAGTATCAAATGTTTTGGAAGCAGTGGAATTACGTGAAGCTGGAATTGATGGTCAAATTTTAATCCTAGGATATACCCCGATTGAAAAATTGGATTTGTTAGTGGCATATGATATAACACAGGCTTTGATTTCGTCAGATTATGTAGAAGATGTAATTTCTTCAGGATATAAAATTAAGTGTCAATATGCTATTGATACAGGGATGAATCGAATTGGAGTAAATTCGGAAGATGTAGATTTTTGCGAAAAATGTATAAGAAGAGCGGCTGAGTATCTTAATCTTACTGGGCTTTTTACGCATCTTTGTGTTGCAGATACTCCATCGGAAGAATATTTTACACGACAACAACAAGAATATTTTAGAAAAGTTGTGGAATCTGTTGAGGATTTAAAACTTTCATATGTTCATTCGTTAAATTCAGCTGGCGGGTTGTGGTATCAGGATGGGATAAGTAATTTAACCCGTCTTGGTATAATAATGTATGGATTAAAACCGGATTATTTAAATTGCTTACCGAATGAAATTAAACCGGTAATGAAATGGAAATCCGTTATTTCTGTAATTAAAGAAGTTGAGAGTGGTAAGACCATTGGCTATGGTCGAACATATAAGGTTAAAAAAAAGATGAAGATCGCAACAATTCCAACAGGCTATGCCGATGGATACAATAGAAACCTTTCTAATAATGGGTATATATTGCTTCATGGAAAAAAGGCACCTATAGTGGGGAGAATTTGTATGGATCAATTTATGGTTGATATTACAGATATTCCGGAAGCAAAGCTATATGATGAGGTTATTTTGCTTGGCCAGAGTGGAAATTTGGAGATTACTGCAGATGATATGGCTCAGATGTTGAACACTATTGGCTATGAAATAGTTTGTGATGTTGGAAAGCGTGTACCAAGGGTATATTATAATTAAAGATGATATAGCGAAAATCTGTTACCCCAAATAGGTGACAATAAGATTTTATATTGTATTTTATACTTTATAAGAACCATAAGCGTCAAATCCATTTGTTTTTAGGTTATTCTGTAGATTGTTGAAAAAAGTTCAAATGCATTTCAGTACTAGACAAGAGGTTCTAGTACCCGTCGTAACACATATGCTGTTGAAATTCTTCAGAAACTCTCTGGGATGGCTGGCATTGCCCCATCTTCTAGTATTCATACAGGATGATCTGTAGATCCGTCCGGTACGGTATACCCACATGAAACTTTTTGCCCCGGCAGGACGGCCGTCTTTGTTTACGAACACAGGCGTCTCATCTGCCTGCTGTACATGATAACCGTACATTTTTTCATGAGGTAATCATAGAGAATAGCAACTATTTGCGATGTGCCATTTACTAGTTGGATTCTTTAGAAGCAATTGAAAGTTTACTGAATGCTGAGGAATTTATTGGAAATGTAAAACCGGATAAGAGATATGCTTTTTTAAGGTTAAACACCAGTATGAGACGTAAGATACGTCAATATGGAAGTGGAACGGTAGTCAGTGGATTATTTTATTTCACACTGGGGAATGTATACAAAGAAATGGGATTGTATGAAGTAGCAGGTAGGGAATTTAAACGTAGCAGAAATATATTGCAACGGACATCTGTGGCAGAGCATATTATTGATTCTGTACATGAGGAAGAGGTTCAAATGTATTGTTTGTGTGGACAAAATGAAGATGCATACAACTGGAGGTTGACCTGTTATGAAAAATACAAAAACCTATATGGAGAAGAAAATCCGTTTACGGTAAACGTGAGACAAAATGTAGCTGTTTCTTTGGAGTATATGGGGAAGTTAACGGATGCATTGCAAATATATAAAGAAATTTATACATGTCGAAAAAAGAATGAAGATTTTCGTGATAATATTGAAAAAACAGCAAGAGCGATCTTGAGTGTCTTGGGAAAAATAGGGGATCAGAAAGAACTGAATCAGTATGCTCGGATTTTTTTACGGGATTACAAATTTTTCTCAATGGAGCAATATTTAAAACTGATTGGAATGATTGTTAGCATCCCTGGACTCGACGTTAATTTCCTTATTGATGTTGTAACATATATTAAAAAAATTAAACCACAAGACTTGCAAAATGAACAGTATTTTGAATATGAACAGCTAATGTATCAGATTGCAATCATTTTGGAAAGTGGAAATATAGATTTAGCAACAGAACTTTTAGAGGATACATATCAATATCGTTTGCAATATTATGGAGAAAAAAGTTTGCTGACAATTGGGTGTGAAATGGAATTGATTTTATGTCGAGCTCAAAAAGGAGAACATCAGTTAGCACTGGAGCAGTTAGAAAAATTGTATGTGAAGGTAACGAAAATGTATGATTTGGATGATATTTCGCTGGCGAAGGCCATTAGAAGTAATATTGCGATTGAACGGGCCATATTGGCTGAAGAAGATTTACAAAATAAAAATGAGTGAAAAATTTTAAGAACAACAAAGAGATGGGGAGGTCGTAAAATGCAGAGTCCAATCCATGAAGGATATGAATATCAGGATTATTTTACGGTTTCAAAGTTAGCAACCCCCATTTCAAATGGGGGTTTAATCTTTACCCCTCCAGGGCCTATTACTGGTTCCGCCAGAGGCGGAGTTTCGCAGCACCATGATTTCTAGTTATATGCTTAGATATTATAAAATTTCTTATACCATTCTGCAAATTTCCGGATACCAGTTCTGAGACTGGTATCTGGTTTGAATCCATAATCCCTTTCCAGAGCACTTGTGTCTGCGTATGTTACAGGTACATCTCCTGGCTGCATAGGTACAAGCTGTTTGTGTGCTTCAAAATCGTAGTCTGCTGGAAGTACTTTTGCACGGATCAACTCTTCTTGAAGGATTGTCACGAAATCCAATAAGTTTTCTGGATTGCTGTTTCCAATATTATAAACAGCGTATGGTGGAATAGGGAGACCATCTTCGCCATTTTTCTTTTCCGGAGCACCCTGCATAACACGTTTTACACCTTCTACAATATCATCGACATATGTGAAATCACGTTTGCAATTGCCATAATTGAAAATCTGGATAGCCTCACCTTTAAGAAGTTTATTTGTAAATCCGAAGTAAGCCATATCTGGTCTGCCGGCTGGTCCGTATACAGTGAAGAAACGAAGTCCGGTGGATGGAATATTATAGAGCTTGCTATATGCATGAGCCATCAGTTCATTTGATTTTTTGGTGGCTGCATAGAGTGAAACAGGATTATCTACTTTATCGTCAGTACTGTAAGGAACTTTTTTATTTGTACCATAGACAGAAGATGAAGAGGCATATACAAGATGATCTACTCCTTTGGCTCCATTGTCATAGGAATGACGGCAGGCTTCCAGAATATTATAAAAGCCAATCATATTGGACTGGATATAAGCATCTGGATTTGTGATAGAGTAACGAACACCGGCCTGAGCGCCTAAATTTACAACGATATCCGGTTTATGCTCGGCAAAGATTTTGTCGATAATTGCTTTATTAGCAAGATCATCTTTATAGAAAACATAGGTAGAGTCAGAATGTTCGGATACACATTTTTCGATTTCCTGCAAACGCCATTCTTTAATATTTACATCATAGTAATCATTCATATTATCAAGACCGACAATATTGATTGGTGATTGTGTTCTTAAAAGCTCAAGAACGAGGTTGCTGCCGATAAATCCGGCAGAACCTGTTACAAATATTGTTTTATTCTTTAAATCTATATGATTCATAGTATTTTTCTCCGTTCTGTTTTTAATCTCTCTTGAAGATATCTCTTGTATATACTTTATCTTTTACATCGTCAAGGCAGGAATCATATCTGTTTGCAATGATAGCCTGGCTTTTCTTTTTGAATTTCTTCAGATCATTGATTACTTCTGAACCATAAAATGTTTCTCCATTCTCTAAAGTTGGCTCATAAATAATAACTTTAGCGCCCTTTGCTTTAATTCTCTTCATAACACCCTGGATAGAAGACTGACGGAAGTTATCGGAGTTACTCTTCATGGTCAGACGATATACACCAATGACTTTTTCGCCTTCTTTGCTTGGATCCCATGAACTGTTAGCTTCATATGCACCAGCCATTTCAAGTACTTTATCTGCAATATAGTCTTTTCTGGTTCTATTGCTTTCTACAATAGCAGAAATCATATTCTGTGGCACATCATTAAAGTTTGCCAGGAGCTGCTTTGTGTCCTTTGGCAGACAATATCCACCATATCCAAAACTTGGGTTATTATAATGAGAACCGATACGTGGATCCAGGCATACACCATTGATGATTTCCTGTGTATTTAATCCCTTGGATTCTGCATATGTATCCAACTCATTGAAGTAGGAGACACGAAGGGCAAGGTAAGTATTGGCAAAAAGTTTAACTGCTTCGGCTTCTGTGAATCCCATAAATAAAGTGTCGATATTTTCTTTGACAGCACCCTGTTGAAGAAGTTTCGCAAAGATTTCAGCTTTTTCTCTAGTTTCTTCATCGCAAGATACAATAATTCTTGATGGATACAGATTATCGTAAAGCGCCTTTGATTCACGAAGGAATTCCGGGCTGAAGATAATATTCTTAGTATTATATTTCTTCCTTACAGATTCTGTGTATCCGACTGGAATCGTAGATTTGATAATCATGGTTGCATCCGGATTTACTTTTAATACTAATTCAATAACAGATTCTACTGCAGAACAATCGAAAAAGTTTTTCTTGCTGTCATAGTTAGTTGGTGCTGCAATAACGATAAAATCAGCATTTTTATAGGCTGTTTCGCCATCAAGCGTTGCTGTTAAATCAAGTACTTTTTCTGCAAGATATTTCTCAATATATTCATCCTGGATAGGAGATTTACGGTTATTAATGAGATCTACTTTTTCCGGGATGATATCAACTGCAGTTACATGGTTGTGCTGGGAAAGGAGTGTTGCTATGGATAATCCTACATAACCAGTACCGGCAACTGCAATATTGTACTTTTTATCAAGGACAGGTTTGTGCACAACTGGCTTGTCATCTTCAAACAAATCAACTACTTCAAAATGAAGTACTTCTGCGATGGTCTGTAACTGATCAATAGAAGGTGTATAATCACAGCTTTCCAAACGACTGATCATACCTCTGTTGATTCCGGTAGCTTCTGCAAGTTGTACCTGAGTCATTTTTAATTCTTTTCTTTTGCTGATGATAGTATCAGACATTTTTGTTATAGATAATTTTTTCATAGTTAGTCTCCAAATGTTATTATTTATCACATTTATTATACTTAATATTGATTTTTTAGTTGAACTGGTATAATGATAACAGGCGTAAATAGAAATGTCAACCATAAAAACAAGAAATTAGAAAATAGCATCATTAAACAAATAAAATGTCATTTAAAATAACAAAAGCAAGTATTCACAAACAAACATTCGGGCAATACAATAATAACAACCGATATGATTTATGTGGTCAGAATTATTTACCTGTTTGAAATCTTTCAAAACAGGATTTTATTATGGCATACTATCCAGCAGACAGCAGTGCTTTAGTGGTTTTGGAAGGGCTAAAAATTGAGCGCTTACGAAAATCTAGAGAAATATCGTCAAAAATGGTATAATATTTATAATTGAAAATCTCAGAGAAAAAGGTATGACTGAACACAAAGAATTACTAATAAGTGCCTCAAACAATGATGCCGACATTATATCAGAATGATTGATGCTTTGTACTATGCCAGCTTTTGATATACTTACTCTCAAAAGAGAAAGGACATGAAAATTGAACATATTGATTATAGGAAATGGATTTGATCTTGCACATGGATTGCCTACATCATACAAAGACTTTTTAGATTTTATTACAGCATTTAAAAAGTTTAAGGAATATAAGATAAACCGAGAAATACATATAGATAATAATATATTTAGTACATATTTAAACAATCTTTATACAGAAAAGAGAACGTTGTTTGACGAATTATCGAATTTGATAGAGAATAATAGTTGGATAAAGCATTTTGAGCAAACTAGCATAAAAAACCAGTGGGTTGATTTTGAAAAAGAAATTTCAGAAGTTATCCAGATTTTTGATAAGATACGGAAATTAACTGAGAAAAGAAATTTAACAGATGGTCCGCTCGGTGACATTTCTAACCATGAAAAAAGAAAATTGGACGCATTTGAGTATGATATTGTTCAGATTATGTCTGAAGGAATATCTGATAACAGGAAAAAGCTTTTGTATGACTTGAATCGTCTAACCCATTGTCTTGAAATATATCTTTCGGATTATGTAGAAAATAAATCTGTTGATTTTTTATTGCCAGATATACAGGCTTTGCAGGTTGATCATGTATTAAGCTTTAATTATACCCATACATATGAAAAAATATATCAGAAAGCTAAGAATCATAAGATAGAATATGATTATATTCATGGGGATACGAATGTTGATCATACTCTGGAATCCTGTAATCTTATACTAGGTATTGATGAATATCAAAAAGGTTATGAAAAAGATCTGGATAATGTATTTATAGAGTTTAAAAAATTTTATCAGAGAATCTATAAACGAACAGGATGTAAATATATTGACTGGATAGGTGGAATTAATGAGCATGACCAGTTAATGGTTCCGGCAATAGAGGATCCAAACAATATTTATATTTTTGGACATTCTTTGGATATAACGGATGGAGATATTTTATCCAAATTGATAAATATGCCAAATACAAAAATAACCATTTATTATCACGATATGGAAGCTCTTAGTAAATATATCCAAAATCTTGTAAAAATTCTTGGCGAAGATGAACTTATCTCTATGGTTCATGGTATGAATGCAAAAATTCTTTTCTGTAAGCAACAAAAATAGATTATATGTGCAACAGTAATAAGCGTATAAATTTTTACGTGAATACAAAAGGGATTGAACTTGTTAGGAAGACTCTTTGAAATAAGGCTAGCACCTTCTTTGGAAGCCGTGTGGTAAATGATCTGGAGAAGTTCAAAGAGATGAGCCAGGCGGTTATCGCAAACCGGTATGATGCCTGTCTGGATGATGTGAGGGAGAAGGTTTATACGAGAGATCTGTATGGGAGAGATTAGGGACTCTCGGAATTGAATATGTGGGATGGATGGAAGCAGGAGCGGGAGCTCCTGCTTCTTTGATAGAATACAAGAAGGTAAGCGCTTAATTTTCAGCCGTGTTTGTATATTCCGTTCCAAGTGAACCACTTGCACGGTCAAACTGAGCCACCCTCACGGAGACTGAGCCAATGCTATTTTATGCTAATTATCAGGCAACTGTCTGTTAATTATAAATACAACTGAATAAATCATAGGTCATAATAATCGTCTGGTAATATAATGCTGTTTTCTTCCAGAAGCTTTTTCTGGAAATGTACCTGACGCTGGAGAGATTCTATTTCAATCCAGTTGCCATGACATAATTCATCGCATTCTTCCAGTTCTAGACGAGCTGACACATAGTCTTGCCACTTGATACAATGATGACCTTTGCTGAATGCATGATGTTGTATCATAAAAGTTGACACCACATTTTCAAGGATTTTGATATAATCATAATCAATACGAGAACAGGAGAAAACATTATGGCACGAAATCAAAGAACCTATGACAACGAATACAAAGCACAGGCAGTTAAGCTTGCTCAGGAAATAGGCGGAGCCAAAGCAGCTAAAGAACTGGGCATACCAGATGACACGATTTACTGCTGGGTAAAAGCATTTAAAGAAGGACGCCTTAGCGCTTCAGAAGCATCCCATACGCCTAAAAATGCTTTATCACTTAATGATGAGCTTATCGAGCTCAGAAAACGTGTGAAAGAGCAGGACAAGGAAATCCGCCGTTTAAAGGAAGAAAATGAATTTCTTGAGGAAGCAAGTGCTTTTTTCGCAGCCAGCCGTCGGAAGTCAGCAAAAAACAGAGATTA
>ERZ773103.645-NODE-645-length-39846-cov-101.197758_pt1 | contig 39846 bp, 36 predicted proteins | sample MGYA00511118_ERZ773103 | MGnify/ENA primary metagenome ERZ773103 (study PRJEB29015, sample SAMEA2737821) | human gut metagenome | biome: human gut; feature: human-associated habitat; material: faeces | place: China | collected 2012 ... | reverse complement strand
CAGCTCCCTTTACACAAGGGAGCCTTATTTGCTGAAATTTAACACTTTACATTTATCACTACAAACCCTAATTTATAAAACTAATTTATATTGAAAACAAATATAAAAGCGAAAAAGGGAATGGTACTAACCATTCCCTTAAATTTATGTTTATTGATTGATGAACAAATTAAATATGTCACTCAGTAATATACCACTTGGTAAATGCATCACTAAATAAATTCATTACTAAGTACATTTACTGAATAAGTTTAACACTCAACAAATCGTAACAAAAATAGTTATTAAAAATTACTTTTCAAACTGAATTCTTTCTTCGATATATGGTACAAGTTCTTCAACCTTTAGTTCAATTTGTTCCATAGTATCTCTGTCACGAAGAGTAACAATGTTTTCTTCAACTGTCTTTTCGTCAACACTAATCTGCCATGGTGTACCGATAGCATCAGCTCTTCTGTATCTCTTACCGATTGAACCTGATTCATCATAGCTTGTCATAAAGTGCTTTTTGCACATTGCAAGAATTTCCTTAGCCTTTTCACTATGGAACTTCTTCTTAATAGGACAGATGTTTAGTTTAATTGGAGCAAGTGCAGGAGAAATCTTTAGTAGTTCTCTTGTGTCACCATTTTCAAGTTCTTCAACTCTATATGCTTCAAATAGAACTGCAAGAGTAATTCTGTCAAGACCATATGTTGATTCAATAATGTATGGTGTGAACTTTTCACCTGTTGTCTGGTCACAGTATTCCTGCTTCTTACCACTGAATTCAGCATGTCTTGAAAGGTCAAAGTCAGTTCTGTTATGAGTACCGTTGATTTCACCCCAACCAAATGGGAATAGATATTCAATATCACAAGCTGCCTTTGCATAATGAGCTAACTTTTCATGGTCGTGGTGACGAAGCTTTTCACTTGGAAGACCTAGCATATTGAAGAATTCAATACCATAGTTCTTGAAGTATTCATAAATATCTTCATCATCACCATGCTTACAGAATGTCTGGAATTCCATCTGTTCAAATTCAATTGTTCTGAATGTGAAGTTACCAGGTGTAATTTCGTTTCTGAAAGCCTTACCAATCTGACCGATTGAGAAAGGTAGCTTTGTTCTTGTTGTTCTTAGTACATTTAGGAAGTTTACATATTCACCCTGTGCATTTTCAGGTCTTAGATAAACAGTGTTAGCAGAGTCATTTGTAACACCTCTCTGAGTAGCGAACATTAGGTTAAACTGACGAATATCAGTAAAGTTAGACTTACCACAATTTGGGCAAGGAACATTGTGTTCCTTAATGTAGTTCATCATTTCTTCCTGAGTCATACCATCAGCATGAGCATTTTCGTCAAAATCATCAATTAGGTTATCTGCTCTGTGACGAGTCTTACATTCTTTACAGTCAACCAGTGGGTCAGAGAAACTTTGAACATGACCACTTGCTTCCCATACTCTAGGGTTCATAAGAATGTCAGCATCAACTTCATATGCGTTATCTCTCTTCTGAATGAAGAAATATCTCCAAGCATCTTTGATAGTATTCTTTAGTCTTGAACCTAGTGGGCCGTAGTCCCATGTGTTTGCAAGACCACCATAAATTTCACTGCCCTGAAAAATAAAGCCGTAATTATTACAGTAATCTACCAAATCTTTCATTTCAATCTTTTTAGCTTTGTTATCCATTTTGTGCCTCCATATTATAGTTAAAGACTTACCCTTTAATACTACTATTTAACTAGAATTATGTCAAGATTTTTAGAAGTATATTAGTTACAAATTTCTTATTTTTCTTTGTAAAACTCTTTTGACATATAAATAATGTGGTGTATAATGTAAGTAGAATAATATATAGAAGGTGGATATTATGTATAAACTAGTTGTTTTTGATTTAGACGGAACTTTAGCAAATACGCTTGAGGACCTTGCAAATGCTACTAACTACGGACTTGAAAAGGCAGGACTAAAGACTTATCCTGTTGAAGATTACAAACAGTTGGTAGGTAGTGGTATTGTAAACCTAGTAAAGAGAGCAATGTCACCTGAAACTGATGAAAAGATTTTTGACATTGTAAAGGGTGGCTTTGACTATTACTACAATGCTCATTCAATAGACAAAACAACACCATATGAGGGTACAAAAAAGCTACTTAACGACCTTGAAGAAAAGGGCATTAAGACTGCTGTACTTTCCAATAAGCCTGATGAATTTGTTGCAAAGATTTTGGCAAAGATTTTCCCTAATCACAAATTTGCTTTTGCTTGGGGCAAAAAGCCTGAATTTGATATTAAGCCTAGTCCTGATGCACTATATGCAATGCTAAAAGAACTTAACATAAAAAAAGAAGAATGTATTTATGTTGGTGACAGTAATGTTGACTGTTATACTGCACAGAATGCCGGTGTAAAGTGTTGTGGTGTTAGCTGGGGATTTAGAGGCAGAAAAGAGCTTGAAGAAGCCGGTGCTGATGTTGTTATTGACAATGCAGATGAATTTTTGGAGAAATTTTCACTATGAAAATAAATTATCAGAAAAAGTTGGATAGGCTTATTGCCTATCATCAAAGTAAGGGTGAAGTGCCTACCCTACTTTTGCATTCTTGTTGTGCACCATGCAGTAGCTATTGCATAGAATACCTATCAAACTACTTTAAGATTACTGTACTGTACTTTAACCCTAATATTGGTGAAAAGTCAGAATACTTAAAAAGAAGAGATGAACAAAAGAAGTTAATCTCTAAAATGAAAACTAAGTATGAAGTAAAGTTTATTGATGGTGACTACAACCCTCAGGACTTTTATGATGCAGTACAAGGTTTTGAAAATGAACCTGAAAGAGGCAAAAGATGTGCAATCTGTTTTGCGTTAAGACTTAATTACACAGGTAAAGTTGCTGAGCAAATCGGTGCAGATTATTTTGCTACTACATTAACTTTAAGCCCGCTAAAGAATGCACACTTGATAAACGAAATAGGCAAAAATATAAAATGTAAATCACAGTACTTATGTACTGACTTTAAGAAAAAGGAAGGCTACAAGAGAAGTATTGAACTTTCAAAGGAGTTTGAACTTTACAGGCAAAATTATTGTGGTTGCATTTTTTCAAAAAGAAACCGAAAGTAAATTTATAGCACTTACTGAAAATGTAAGTGCTATTTTAATATAATCTGAAATTATAATTCTGTAAAAGAAAAACTACTCTCAAATAACGAGAGTAGTTTTTGTTTAGGTTAATAAATTCTACATACTAAATCTTTTCATAAATTCTTCATAGTCAATTTTGCCAAGTGCAAAATCCATCATATTCAAGTATGACTTTTCATTTTGGGTAAGTTCCTTATTATTGATACATTTATCGAGCAATTCTTCTTCATTTTCTAATGGAGAAAATACACTTTCTTTTTTAGCAAAAGCCTCATAGTATCTTATACCGAATTTTCTCTGAGATACTGCATTAATGTGAATACCGTCAGGGTTACAAGTAAGACCTTTAGCAGTAACAAAGTAACAGTTATTTTCATTTTCAGCAAACTTTATTAATTCATCATTAATCAAATTATATTCGGTACACATTGAACCAAAACCAGATTTACCAAGATAGTCACCCAGTCCACCGATAATTAATGGAATATTCTCAGCATTAAGTTCTTCCCTGAATGTGTCAATAATTACTTTCAACTTTTCATAATAAGTTTTGTAACTGCCACCATAACTGTCACTTTCACCATGATGCCACAATATACCTATAAGTTCACTGTCTCTTAGTGCAAATTTAGCCTCACTTACAGCGTGTTGAAATAACACCTTATCAACAGACCAATCATCAATTACACTGCCACCTTCAGCACAAGGAATAAGTCCTAAGTTATCATTTTCATTTTCCATACACCACATTGCAGAAAATGAACCTGCCAGGCTAATTCCGGAAACAGGACGGTCATAATTAATAGGTTCTGTCATAGTTTGCCATCTACCGTTTCTTAGCATTTGTATTCTTTCGTTACAAATCATAGGAACTTCATTGACAAATCCTCTACCTGCCATATTGGATTGACCAATCATCAATATTGACTTTGTCATTGCATTTACCTTGCTTTCTTATAAATTTACCACACAAGATTTATCCTGATTATGTTATCATATATCACTTTCTTTTTCAACAACAAATTATATTCAATAGTCTAAATTTAAAACTATAATCTACAGTCAATGAGATTAATAAGTAATAATTAACAACAATTTTACAAATAAGCAAGTATATATGTTTATTTGTCTTGCTAATACACCATACTTTTGTTATAATGATATTGTATATTTTGATGAAAGGGGATATTTACTTATGGACAAAAACGAGTATTGTCACATTCAAAATATAATATCCCAATATCTATCAAAAGATACAAGGGTTATGGATTTAAGGTGTGGTTATGACTACTTTTCTAAATGGATTAAGGAGAATAACTTAGGAATAATTGTTCCTCTATCCCCTAAAGATTTGGAACATATTGACCACGAAAATCCATTTGTGGCTTACAACAACTTTATAAACGACAGTAGGAAAATTCCTACAAAGAATAAAGCTGATGTAATTCTGCTACTGGGTCCACTATACACAATGGAAAGTGGCAAAAATAGAACTCACATTCTTTCTGAAATTAAAAGGCTTGTTGCTACTGATGGAAAAGTTATTACCCTGAGCAAATGTGGTAACAAAAAAAGTTGCAGTGAAGAATTTTTGCTGGACAATGCCGGTTTTACTGTTGATGAAGTGGCTGAAATTCCTTTAAAGAATAATACAAGTGCTATAAAGGACTATGAAAAATACTACCTAACTGTTGCAACTCCTAAGCCGGTTATTACTGAATATGATGTACCACCGAAAGTTTATGTTCGTATTCCGGAAAAAATTGCTATTCAGCACAACATTAAAATCAAAGATATTTCACAAATTGAAAATGATGTTAATTCTCATAAAGAAAATACTTTTCATAAAAAGCACAATATTTTTTCTTTTAGAGAAATTAAAAGAAGTGTTGAACCTATTTTACAGATTGGCAATATTAAGAAAAGCATTGACAGTACATTGCAACCTAAATGGTATTTTTCTAATTTAGAAAAATACACTTGTGGTGTAAAGATTAAACTACCTATTCTTTCTAAGGAAATTTCTAAAAATATTAACCAAGCTGAAGAAACTAAATCTAATGATACTACAGAGGAACTGCCACCTAAGGAAGAAAAGAAAGAAACTAAGGAAATTAAAAAGCCACATATCATTAAGATTTTCCCTAGCATTGACAAAAATCTTGTTGTTAGAAGTGACAAAAACAAGGTGCAGCTTCCTAGTATATCAACAAGTATTGATAGGTCTTTACAGGTTAGAATTAAAAAGGTTAATCCTCTCTTTGACAAACCAAAAAGTAAAAAGAAAGGTACTAATAACTTAATAAAATAAAAAACTTTGGTTTTTATTTGCCAAAGTTTTTTCTATATAGAAAGGAATGATTGTTATGAAAATGGTTTCATGGAATGTTAATGGACTAAGAGCCTGTGTTACTAAAGGCTTTGTTGATATTTTTAACAAGCTTGATGCAGATATTTTCTGCTTACAAGAAACAAAATTACAAGAAGGACAGATTGATTTACCACTTGAGGGATACTATCAATACTGGAATTATGCTGAGAAAAAGGGTTACTCAGGCACTGCAATTTTCACAAAAAAAGAACCATTAGCAGTTACTAATGGCATAGGAATTGATGAGCATAACACTGAGGGCAGAGTAATTACCCTTGAATTTGAGGACTTTTTCTTTGTTACTTGTTACACTCCTAACTCACAAAATGAGTTAAAAAGACTTGATTACCGTATGAAGTGGGAGGATGATTTTAGGGAATATTTACTGAGACTTAACAAGAAAAAGCCTGTTATTCTCTGTGGTGATCTTAATGTTGCACACAACGAAATTGACCTAAAGAACCCTAAAACAAACAGAAAGAATGCAGGTTTCTCTGATGAAGAAAGAGAAAAAATGACCAAACTGCTTAATTCAGGTTTTACTGATTCTTTCCGTTATTTATATCCGGACAAAGAGGGAATTTACAGTTGGTGGAGTTATCGCTTCAATGCCAGAAAGAACAATGCCGGATGGCGTATTGACTACTTTATCACATCAGACTCTATCAAAGACAAAATAATTGATAGTAAAATTCACACAGACATTATGGGTAGTGACCATTGTCCTGTTGAACTTGATATTGATTTGTAATTCTAATATAGAAAATACATATAATTACAACATAAAGGGACTACCATTGGTAGTCCCTTTACTTAGGTTAGATTTTATAAAAAAGGAAATAGATTATTAACTATTATTAATTATTCGTAAGAAGCAACATCTGCCCAAGATAGAAGTAGTTCTCTCTCTTCAGGGTTGCCCTTAACTGACTGAGATGCTGCAACAACAGGCATCCATTCTTGTACTAGCTGAATTGGAATATCAGCTTTCTTGCTAAATAGCTTTAGATACTTCTTAGCTAGTTCTTCATTACCGGCTAAAGTAAAGATTAGGTAAGTTCTTGCTGCATCAGCAGATGCATTACCCTGAGTTGCGTGTGACCAGTCAAGTACATATGGAACACCATCAGGTGTGATAATAATGTTACTTGGGTTAAAGTCACCATGGCAAACCTTGTGATGACGCTTCATACCGGAAACTCTAGCTTGAAGTTCAAATCTTGTTGTTGCATCAAGAGTTGTTTCGTCAATCTTTCTGGACATTTTGTCCCATAGCTTAGTTAGTAGAGGAGCTTTCTTGCCAAGAATTTCAAGTTGAATATCAACAAACTGATTTAGATATTCATCTTCCTTGTCAGGGTTTTCTTCCATTAACTGAGCAAGTGTCTTGCCCTCAATAAAGTCAGTTACGATTGCCCACTTACCGTCAATCTTTGTAACTTCGTGAATCTTTGGTATGTTAAGACCGGTTTCTTCTACACGAGCCTGATTAAGAGCTTCATTCAGAATATCTGATTTTTTATAATTTTCATCAAAAACTTTGATACACTTGTCGCCGTCTTTGTAAATGACTTTGTCTTTTCTTTCAGCTAAAACTTTCTCAAATTTCATAAAATTCATCCTTTCAAATTTGATTTTAACACCTAAAGCTCTTTTGCTTTGGTTATATTATACAACTTTATTTTTTGTGCGTATAGTGTAATAATAACAGAAAATTAAAAAATATTTTTGTATAATAACACAACGAAAATTTGAAGTTTGTTTAGGTTTGTACAAAAGATATATATTATAATTATGCAAAGTCAATAAATATTATTCTTTAAAAGAATACAGTTTTTGATAATATTTTAACAATACCTTGTGCATATTGACGAAGTTTTAACAATCTTGTGAAAGTATTAACATTCTTTTTACTTTTTTTAATAGACAAAACCGTAATTTATGTATAATTATTCTTTATATATACAAAAAGGTTCAGCACATTCTGCTGAACCTTTGTTTTATATTTAGATTAGCCCCAAACTTCTTCTGCAATTTCCTTAACAAGAGCAATCTTTGCCCACTGTTCTTCTTCAGTAAGTTTGTTACCGATTTCACATGATGCAAAACCACACTGAGGACTTAGGTATAATCTGTCAAGTGGAACATACTTAGATGCTTCCTTAATTCTGTCAATTACTACCTTCTTGTCTTCCAACTTAGGTGACTTAGAAGTAATAAGACCAAGAACAACTTTCTTGTCACCTGAAACATACTTTAATGGTTCAAATGAACCTGAGCGTTCATCATCAAATTCAAGATAATAAGCAGACACATTTTCTCTGCCGAATAGTGGTTCTGCTACAGGATCATAAGCACCACTGCTAAAGTAAGCTGAGTGGTAGTTACCTCTACAAACATGAGTAGCAATAACCATATCTTCAGGTTTACCTTCAATAGCTAGGTTGTTTACTTTTAGTAGCTTTTCGCTGATTTCCTTAAAGTCAGCACCTTCACCGTAACGAGCAACACTGCCCTCTGCTACTAATACACCCCATGTACAGTCATCAAACTGAACATTTCTACAACCGGCATCATATAGGTCCTTAATAACCTTTCTATAGCCCTTTGCAATATCTTCAATTAGTTCTTCATCTGTTTGATAGAACTTTCTTGTTGTTTCAAGATTTGCCGGAATAATCATCTGCTGGAAGAACTGTGCCGGTGCTGGGATTGTCTGTTTTGCAACAGTATTTTCATCTTCTAAAGCCTTAATAAATTTGTAGTGTTCTACAAATGGGTGGTTGTCTACTGTGATTTTATCACTTAACCATGTATCGTCAATTAGTGCCGGTTCACCATGGAACTGAACACCCTTTTCAGTTTTCTTGTGTTCAACACCATTAAATCCCCACATAAAGTCCAAATGCCAAGTTGCTCTACGGAATTCACCGTCTGTGATAACCTTTAGTCCGGCTTTCTTTTGCTTTTCTACTAGGTCGATAATAGCCTTATCCTCAACTGCTTTTAGTTCATCAGCAGTAATTTTGCCTTGTTCAAAATCTGCTCTTGCTTCTTTTAATTTTGCAGGTCTTAGAAAGCTGCCTACAACATCATATCTAAAAGGAATATGTAAATTACTCATTTAAATTACCTCGCATTTCATTTTATGTTTCAATTATACAAGGTAAAATAATTGTTGTAAAATACATAAAAATAACGGTTAGATATAGTTTCAAGCTATAGCTAACCGTTATTTCATATCTTTATTCTACATTAATATACTTACTTAGTGAACTAATATAATACTGAGCCATTTCGCTTTGGATAATATCATTATGGGTCAAGATACCTACACGCATAACCCCCTCTTTATCAAGAGGAATACTAACAATATTCTCACCGTTTAACGAACTGTCAATAACACCACTACAAACTGTATAGCCATTAAGACCGATTAATAGGTTAAACAGAGTTGCTCTATCAGTTACTCTAATATTCTTTAGTCGTTCTTCTGTGCTGAAAATTTCTTCTGAATAGTAGAAAGAATTATGCTCACCTTGTTCGTATGACAAATATGGATATGGTGCTAAGTCTTTCATTTTTACAGACTTTTTATTTGCTAATGGATTACTTGTGCTGACAAAAATATGAGGATTGGCAGTAAATAATTCTGTAAACTTTAGGTTATTACTTTTAAAGATTTTTCCCAATGCTTTTTCGTTAAAAGAATTAAGATATACAATCCCTAGTTCACTTTTCATCTTGGCAACATCATCAATAACTTCATAAGTTTCTGTTTCTCTCAGAGAAAAATCATACTCATCTTCCCCATACTTTTTGATTAAATCAACAAATGCATTGACGGCAAAGGAATAGTGCTGAGTTGAAACGCAAAACCTTTTCTTCTGCTTTACATTGCCTTTAAAAGCACTTTCAAGTAAACTTGCTTGTTCCAGCACTTGACGAGCATAACGCAGGAACTTCTCACCTTCTTGTGAAACAACAGTACCCTTATTTGTTCTATTAAAAATAGAAATATTCATTTCCTTTTCCAGTTCTCTAATAGCATTTGTAAGGCTAGGTTGAGAAACAAAAAGTTCCTTTGACGCTTTGCTGATTGTGCCTTTATCTGCTACTGCTACAACATATTTAAGTTGTTGTAAGGTCATAAAATCTACCTTTCATTAGTTCTTTTGGTTTTGGCGAATTGTCCCGTCTCTATATGCTTTGATAAGTTCCTTTAGGTCCTTGATATTTTCTCTTAGCCTTTTACCGTTATCAGTATCACCTACAAGAATTCTCTTTTGGCTAACTTCCTTTGCTACTTGATTTGTCTGCATATCTCTACCACTTCTAATTGTAGCATCTACAGACTTAAAAGGTTCATGGGCAGTTAGCATTAAACCATAGGAATTATAAATTAATGTGTAACCGGCAATACCTGTTACCTTATGATAAGGCTGACTAAATCCCCCGTCAATCAAAATAACCTTACCGTTACACTTAACAGGACTTTCACCCTCAGTATGATGAATAGGAACATGACCGTTGATAATATGGGCATTTTCACCTTTCGCTCCAAATTCAGCAAAAATTCTGTCAACCATTTCATCATCATTAATTAGTTTATAATAAACATCTTTCTTTTCTTTATGGGTTGATTCATCTTCAATAAAGTATCTTTCAAATGTGGTCATTTTGTCACGACCATAAAGTGGAGAATCAGGACCATTCCATAAGTACCATAGAATATCCCTACCGGTTCTTCTCTCATCTTCATTTACTGAGAAAAATGCTTTTCTGGCACAACGCTCAATCTCATCATAAAGAGCCTTACCACACAAATCCTCACCAAAAAGATTTATCTTTCTAAAAGTACCGTCCTCATTCATTGGCACACAACCATGGAAAAGAATGTTGTTGTTATAAACTCGATAAAGTCCACCTTTATTAAGTAGTAGCTTAATATGTTTCTTTAGTTTACCACAATTTATAAATGAATTTCTAAGTTTCGCAATAACAGATTGTTCTTCCTTAGTCAGCTCATAAGGATTGTCAAAATTAATAGTAGGGAAATTTTTGTCCAGAATTTCATATACCTTACCATCTAACAAAACAGTACCCTTTTTAATATCAATCTTATCAAGTAATCTTCTGTTATCCATTTTGTATTCAGGGTGTTTTGCAATTAGCTGTCCCTCAAGTTTAAACTGAATAACAGTAATGGCTTTTTGCATTTTCATTGCAAGTTTTGTTTGTGTAGTCATACCTTGATTGTGTCTAAATCTAATGGCAAACTGCTCACAAGGGTCATCGGCATATTGCTCCATAGCAAAAAGTACAAGAGGCATCATACTGATACCGTAACCATTTTCAAGTACAGATAGGTTATCATACAAAATACTTGTACGAACAATATTTGCAATACAAGCAGTTTGTCCTGCTGATGCACCCATCCACAATACATCGTGATTACCCCACTGAATATCAAGACTATGGTAGTTAAGCAAACTATCCATTACAAAATGAGAACCGTAACCTCTGTCATAAATATCACCGATAATATGTAAATGGTCAATTACAAGTTGCTGAATTAGGTTAGACATTTCAATGATAAATTCATCAGCACAACCAATTTCAATAATTGTATTGATGATTTCGTCATAGTAAGCCTTTTTGTTTAGGACTTCCTTTTTCTCTGTAATAAGTTCCTCAATAACATATCTAAAGTTATCAGGCATAGCCTTTCTAACCTTTGAACGAGTATATTTGGAAGAAACTATCTGACATACAGAAACCAATCTGTATAAAGTTGTACGATACCAACTGTCATCAGCTTTTCCTTGTGACTTAACATAATCTAGCTTTTCGGATGGGTAATATATTAAAGATGCTAAATCTTCTTTTTGGTCTTCAAATAGAGTATCTCCAAATACATCATCAATCTTCTTCATAACTGCACCTGAACCGTTGCGAAGTACATGAGAAAAGGCTCTGTATTCACCGTGAATATCAGACAAAAAATGCTCTGTACCTTTAGGCAAGTTAAGTATAGACTGCAAGTTAATAATTTCTGTTGCTGCACTATCTATTGTAGGATATTGCTTTGACAAACATTGTAGAAATCTTATTTTTTCCATATTGACCATCCTTTCTGCATACCTTTATTATATTATTACTTTATTAAATTTTCAATATTAATTATGTAAAATGTGATAGATTTTTGTGTGAAAACAACACTATATCTTAAAATTTCTCTTTGAAATAATCATATAAAAGAAAATCCCCTAGAATTCTAGGGGATAAATTATCAGCTTATTAAATTAAAAAAACACTAATTAAATCAATTTTTCTTCTTAACTGCTTTTACGATTAGGTTAACTACTACACATAGGATTAGTGTAATAAGCATATCTGGTAAAGTATTACCAACAATAATATCAACCTGCATTAGTAGTCTATAAACTACAAAGCCAACTACCCATACAAGTAGGTTAACGATAGAAACTTGTTTATTACTTCTATCTTCTTTTAAGATAAAGAAATCGGCAATTTGAATTGCAATCATAGGTGCAAATACAGAACCGATTAAATATAGGAAATCTGTAATATCATCCATTGGGAAAATAATTGCACCGATTGTACCTATAACGGTAACTGCAACTGCCATATACTTACCCTTTAGCTTTGAGAAAATTGACTCAGCTGAAATACCGGCAGAATAAGCGTCTAGGAAAGTAGTTGTAACTGTTGAGAAGATAATGATTAGTAGACCTGCAATACCAAGACCTGCTTTAATCATAATCTGAGCAATATCACTTTCACCTGTAAAGATAGCTGCACTCATACCGATTACATACATCCAACAACTGATGATACCATATGTAATAGCACTTACTGCTGTAGCCTTAACAGGCTTTTCAGCTTCTCTTGTATAGTCAGAGATTAGTGGTAACCAAGATAGTGGCATTGCAACAGAAAGTTCAACTGCTGCACCAAATGTCATTTCGTCACTGATTGTTGAAGTAAATGTACCGTCGTTAAAAATAACAAAGCAAAGAATAATTGTTAGGATAAACAGTGCTGACATAGCAACTGTATTTACCTTACCTAAATTCTTGATACCAATTAAAATCCATAGCACAATTAATGCACCGATAACTAAGCACCATACCCATCTGCCTGTATTGAAAATACTTGTAGCAGAAATTGCTCCGTCATAAATCATAATAGCTGTCCAACCAACAAGCTGAAGAACATTTAGTACTGAGAAAAGCAAGCCACCCTTTGAGCCAAAGCTCTGCTTAACTGTTTCCATTGAGCTTTTTCTTACTTTACCACCGATTAAACCTGCAAAGAACAACATTAAACATCCAATGATATGTCCGATAATGATTGCCCAAATGCCTTTTTGAAAACCCAGTGGTGCAAAATATGTTCCTGTTAGAATTTCTGCCAATGAAACACCTGCACCAAACCAGATTAACCCATTTTCAAATAAACTTGTACCCTTTTTATTCATCTTTATTCTCCTTCTCTAAAACATAATCACTTGAAATATCAAATCCATGGTTCATAGGTCCACTACCCTTTCCAAGGTCAAGCATTGCACCTAATGCACCTGAAATATATTCCTTTGAACGAGAAACTGATGTGTCAAGGTCGTAACCCTTAGCTAGGTTTGAGGCAATAGCACTTGAAAGTGTGCAGCCTGTACCGTGAGTATTAGGGTTATCAATTCTTTTACCGTAGAACCACTTGTAACTGCCATTTCTATATAGCAAGTCATTTGCATCATTTACTTTGTGTCCACCTTTTAGTAGGACAGCACAGTTGTACTTTTCACTAATAATTTTAGAAGCCTCAATCATCTCATCTTCATTAGTGATTTTCATTTCAGAGATAACCTCTGCCTCAGGGATATTTGGAGTAAGTACAGTAGCTAAAGAAAACAAATTGTTCTTTAGAGTTTCAATAGCATCATCACTAATTAGCTTTGAACCACTTGTTGCCACCATTACCGGGTCAACAACAATGTTCTTGGCTTTGTAGAAAGTTAGCTTTTCGGCAATTTTCTTAATAAGTGCTGATGAAGAAACCATACCTATCTTTACTGCATCCGGATAAATATCTGTAAAGACTGCGTCAAGTTCTTTACCCAAAAATTCATCATCCACATCCATAATACCTGTTACGCCTAAAGTATTCTGTGCAGTTAAAGCAGTGATTGCACAAGTGGCAAAAACTCCATTTGTAATCATTGTTTTAATATCTGCTTGGATACCGGCGCCTCCACCGGAGTCACTACCGGCGATTGTTAATGCTGTTCTCATAATAATCTCCTTTTTCGCATTAATTATTTATAGTGACAGAAGGTGGTGCCCCCAATCTGCCACTTTACTAAAGTCTTGTATGTAATATTTTACAAGGCTTTGTATACTATTTTTATTTTTCATTTCAGCAGGGTCATATACTCCTACTACTTTGAAGTTTGCTTTTTCTGCCGTTTTGATGGCAAATAATGCATCTTCAAATACCAAAGTTTCTTCCGGTTTTGTACCTAAAATTTCTGCACATTTTAGATAAATATCAGGATAAGACTTACTCTTGCCTACTGTTTCACAAGTTAGAATATCTATGAAGAAATTACGAATCTTTAGCCTTTTAAAGGCTTTATCAATCTGGTTATAGTCACTGGAAGTGGCAACAATCATTTTAATATTATTCTTTCTAAGAAATTTAAGTAAATTAACTACTCCATTCTTAGTTTGTACTTCATGAAGATAAAAGTCATTTATTATAGAAAGCACACCTTCAATTATTTCTTCTACAGAATTATCAAGGTAGTAATTGTCTATCATATACTTTGCTCCCTCAGTTAAACTCATAGAGTAAAGTATCTTCCCTAAACCTTCCTTTGGAATCTTGTTCTTTTTTCTAAGATAGATTGCACCTACATCATTCCATATACCCATAGAATTCAATATAGTGCCATCTACATCAAATATTGCTCCCTTAATCATTGTTTACTTTTTTTAAAGTTTCTGCTTTTAATTCTTTTGTAGCATTTTCAATATCTTTTTGAGCGAAAATTGCACTGATAACTGCAATACCAACTATACCTCTACCGGCAAGTTCTTTTACATTATCGTGAGTAATACCACCGATTGCAATTACAGGAATTGAAACTGCTTTACAAATTCTTTCAAGTTCATCGTGAGAAACTTCCTTAGCGTCATCCTTTGAACCTGTTTTAAAAACTGCACCAACGCCTAGGTAGTCAGCACCATGCTTTTCAGCAAGTAGTGCTTGTTCTACTGTTTGAGCTGATACACCGATGATTTTGTCATCACCCAGAATTTCTCTTACATTCTGTGCTTCCATATCACTTTGACCAACATGAACACCATCAGCATTAATTTCCTTTGCAATTTCTACATTGTCATTAATTACAAATGGTACATTGTATTCCTTACAAAGTTTCTGAATTTCCTTTGCTTCTTCTAGGAAAGAACCTTCATCAAGTTTCTTTTCTCTTAGCTGAATAAATGTTGCTCCACCTTTAAGAGCCTTTTCTACTTGGCTATAAAGAGTTTCACCATTTAACCAATGTCTATCGGTTACTGCATATAGAAGTAAATCTTTCTTATCGCAATTCATACTTTGCTCCCTTATTTAATGTTTCACCATCCATATTATAGATAGCATCAATAATTCTGTTACGGTATGTTGAGTTACCGTCACCCTCATCCATTCTTGTTTTTGCAATTTCACCTGCAAGACCCATTGTACAAACTGCTGATGCTACTGCTTCAAGTACATTGTCAGGATTAGCTACAATAAATGCAGTTGTCATACCTGAAAGCTGACAGCCTGTACCTGTGATTTTGCTCATATCAGCTTCACCGTTACGGATTACATAGCACTTTTCACCGTCACTTACAAGGTCAATAGCACCTGTAATTGCTACTACTGAGTTGATGCTCTTTGCAAAATTCTTTACAAACTTTACTGATGAATCAAGGTTATCTTCTGTAACAGTATCTGCCACATCAGCATCAACACCCTTAGTTGTGCCACTACCTAAAGCTAAAGTTTTGATTTCTGAAATGTTACCACGAACAACATCAAACTTAATTTCTTTCATTAGCTTAACTGCAGTATTTGTACGAAGTGCAGATGCACCGGCACCTACCGGATCAAGAAGAACCTTGTGGTTAAGTTCATTTGCCTTTTTACCGGCAATAAACATACCCTCAATTGAACGCTTATTAAGTGTGCCGATATTAATATTTAGACCACCACAGATTGATGTAATATCTGCTACATCATCAGGTTCATCAGACATAATAGGACTGCCACCACAAGCAAGAAGTACATTTGCAACATCATTTACTGTTACATAGTTAGTAATGTTGTGTACAAGTGGAACACTTTTTCTAACATTATCAAGGCAATTACCTAACATAATTGTTACCTCCAAACGTATAAATTAAAATATTTTACATACAAAAATGGGCATACCAAAGGCATACCCGTCAAATAAGTCAATTATTTCCCTACGCTGGCATTATCCAAATCAGGTACTAGGTCGAAGTTGTCAACTTCCTCTCAGATTGCTAATTTGCAAACTCCCTGCTTATTAATATACTACTAAATGTAGAATTTTGTCAACTGTAAAATAAAGAAACATACCCTAATACTAATTAAGGTATGTTTCTGTAAAACACTTAAAATTTTACTTTACTTTAACTTTTAGTCTTAGCACATTTACACCGTTAACTCTAATCTTTAGAGTAGTTGTGCCTTTCTTTAGTGCTTTAACTTTGATAGAAGTTGCATTAGCCTTTGAAACAATCTTTGCAACCCTAGTGTTGTAATACTTATTGTTTATATTTGCAACTTTACCTGTTAATTTAACTGTAGCAGTTCTGCCTTTCTTTAAGTTCAAAGTAGTTCTGCTTAGTTTAGGAGAAGTAGTAACTGTTACATTACAATAAAGTTTCTTGCCATTTGTAAGTGTTGCAGTAATTCTTACTCTACCTTTAGTTAGTGCAACAACCTTGCCCTTTGACACAGTAGCAATCTTTTTGCTGGAAGTTGACCAAGTCTTTACTTTACCGTTAGTAACCTTTAAAGTTCTTGTTTGAGCAGACTTTAGAGTAACTTTTGTTGCAGAAATCTTAGGTGTCTTTACTACAGGCTTTGTTGGTTGTGGTTTAGTTGGTTCTGTTGGCTTTGTTGGTTCTTCAATTTTAGTTGTATTTGGAATAGCCTTTGCTAAAGTTTCAACATCAATAATCTTGCTATCTACTGCAGATTTAATTGAATAAACCTTATTGTCCTTATAAACACAATAACCACAAGGGTTATATGCACTATACCTATTATTATGGTTAAATTCATAATTACCGATAAGTTCCTTTGACTCAGCATTCATTACACCGTTAATGCCAAAAACAACATATGTAGTAGTTTCGTTATAAATAGTTACAGTATTGCCGTAATGAATATCACTTACATTAAAGCCTGCTTCCCCACCAAGAAAATAATATGATGTTAAACCACTATCATCAATATATTTATTTACTGCGTCACAAAATTCTTTTGAATAAGAAAGACCTCTTGTATCAACCTTAGTTGAATTAGGCAACTTCTCAACAAGAGTTGCAACATCAATCATACCCTTATTTACTGCATCACTTATGCTATAGATTTTGCCATCTTTATATAGGCAATATCCTGTTTTGTTAGTATGATGGAAATAATAATCAGTAGTAAAACTATAGTCACCTAAAAGAATAGTTGTTTCATTTTTACTTTTACCTCTTATGTTAAAAAGAACATAATCGGCATTTTCATCATAAATCTTTACTTCTGAATTTTCACTGTTAATGTAATCAACAGTAAATAGGTTTACATACTTGCCATCTCTGTCTAAAGTAAAACCATAATCTGCACCTATACCAAGACTGATTATGTAATTATTAATAGCAGCACAAAATTCTTGACTCTGTGTATATGGCTTTGATTGATTTTCTGTTTCTGTTGCAAATACTACTGATTGCATACCAAAAACTAGTAACACAACAAGAAACAATGAACATAATTTTTTCATAGCTTTGCCTCCTTAATACTCATTTTGTACTGAACATGATACCGCATAATTAATATTACTTCCAGAATACGACAATCTAGTCATTTCAATTTTATAATCTCCACTAGCATTTGTAGCTGGAAATGAAAATAATACTTTTGTATCTCCATTTGAAACAGAATCATAATATGTACCATCTGGAGCAGTAATTCTTACAGCTATATTGTCATTTTTTACTGTAATGCCGTTATTTTCACTATGATTGTCTGAAGTAATAACGCCAATTCTATCCCAAACAATCGCTATACGAACCATTTTACTATTTTTAACAGATAAATGCTGAGTCAAATTTACTGTTTTATCATATTTATCTATTTGCCCTGTTTGATAATAATTATAATCGTGAAAAGATACATACATATTCATTGTATTCAATATTCCGCTACCATATTTTCGATCAATAGCAGTAGAAATAGTTAAAGGTTTAGATTCAATCGCATTCTCTCTCATTACAGAAGTACGCTTAGAAGAACTAATTAAAAGTGCTTTTATCAAATTAGGATTGTTTCTTAAAACCGCACTTAACTGACAAAATTGAGCAACTGCACCAGTAACCATAGGGGCTGAAAATGATGTTCCTGATGATGTTCCTGCTGGTGTATGTATATTTACCCCTGGTGCCACAATATCAGGTTTGTAAGGCAAATCAATAGCACTTGAATATGAAGAATCATCATCCAATACATCTTTAATATTACAATTACCTACCGTAATTGCATTACTAGACATATTTAAATTACTTACACCTTGTTTACCCTTATTTCCCGCAGACAACACTAAAGTAACTTTGTGATATGTTGATACATGATCAACCCAAGCCGAAAATTCATTATATGTATTATATGATCCTTCATAACCAACACTCACACTTGCATTGATAACATTACATCCTTGGGAAATAAGATATTCAATAGATTGTTTATATGTATAACCCTCACCACCAGTTAGATATAAATTCGAATAAGGAGCCGCACCTTCATAAATTATTTTTCCAGCACTATCTTTTTTTGTACCACCAATAATGCAAGCTACCATGCTGCCGTGTGAGTAATTATTTTTTTCAACATAAGCATCATCACTGATACAAGTTCCCTTAATATTAGATCTTGCAAAATAAGTTACATCATCTGTTCTAGAAAAATCACCGTCATAGATACCTACATTAACACCAGCGCCATATAAACCAAAAACGCTTTTTGAACTGCTAATACCTGTTACATTAAAATATGTAGGATATTCTGCTATCTCATTGCTATCACTCGTTTGTACTTCTTCATCCGTTGTAAGATTTATGGTTGGATCAGCATAATACAATTTGGTTACTTCACTAGAATTAGCAACCTCATATATTTGTGCTTTAGATAAATATAAATCAATATTTGGAGCATATTTACAAGTATATATTATTTCCGGTTTGTCTTCAGAAAATAATTTATCATAATTTGATTCATTTTCTAGTAATTGTTTTCTTGAAGATATATCACGTTCTGCTTCTATAGCCTTTTGCATATCCAAGGAATCCTGCTTTTGCTCTTCAATAGTTTTTTTAACTTCTCTAGATTGTAAATCCAATAAAGTCCTATCATCTCCATTTGCTTCTAATATACTTAAAACAGCATCTGAAACTTCATTATCAACTATATCAATTACTTCATTGTTGACTTTATCATAATCAATTTCTTCAAACCATAAAGATACAGGTATTATATCATCATTACCCAAACCATCTAATTTCGTTTGAAGAACAACATCGATCTTCTCTTCATTTACATTTTTAGAAGTTGCCCCTACACATATAGGAACGCTCATACTTAATGCAATAACAGTTGAAATAATAGCTTTTAAGATTTTTTTACCATTTAACATAACTACCTCCTAAATTTTCAATTTGTAACTTACATATTAAGAATAAATATTATATATTTTTTAACCTCCTTTTTAATGTGAATTAAGCGTACAATGTTTATCGTTATTGTACATTTATGATAACATCATATATATTTTTTGTCAACATTTTACATAATTTTAGTTAATAATTTCAATTTTACTACCTTTATTAGGGGTTTTGGTAACAATAATCTGTTTATCAATTCTATCCTTTAGTTCTGTTACATGGGAAATAATACCTACAAGTCGGTTACTGCCGGAAAGTTTAATAAGTACATTCATCGCTTGTCTTAATGATTCATCATCAAGTGAACCAAATCCTTCATCAACAAACATTGTATCAATTTTAATACCACCGGCTGAGGACTGAATTTCATCAGAAAGACCCAAAGCTAATGAAAGTGCAGCCTTAAAGGACTCACCACCGGAAAGTGAACTAATTGCTCTTTCACTGCCACAATGATGGTCATATACATTAAGGTCAAGTCCGAATTTAGTTCTGCCATCACTTGACTCTGTTTGGCGAACCAACTCATACTGACCACTTGTCATTTCCATTAATCGTTTATTTGCTTTAGCAAGAATACGGTCAAAGTAATTTAACTGTACAAATGTTTCAAGCTCCATCTTGTTAACACCGATACCACCATTGGCTGTACTTGCAAGTGGTGAAATCAGCTTAAATTCTCTTTCGGCTTTGATAAGATTTTCATTTTCTCTCTTTACATTAGCCAAAACATTTGTGTTAGCAGAATATCTATAATTAATGGCTTTAGTTTCATTAGATAAATCACTGATAGCCTTTTCAGTTTCATCTCTCTTGATTTTAACCTTATCTATATCCGGTACCTTATCTATCTTTTCAAGTTGACCTTTTAATGCTTTGATTGATGCATCGGTTGCTGAAATCGATTTTTCATACTGATTATATTTTTCTAATACAGAATTATAATCAGCCTTTTCAGCATTTATAACTGCATTAATACTGTTAATCTTCTTAACTGCTTCACTTTCACTACCAAACTGTAATTCTTTCTTTAGAGAATTATACCGCTCTTCATAAGAAGTAATATCAGCTTCACAAGACGCTACTGCCATCTTTACTACGGTAATTCGCTTATTCAGTTCATTGATTTCATTATTCTTTTCAGGAATGATTCTTTCAAGTTCCTGCTTTCTGTTACTCTTTATTTGTAATGCTTTTAAGGTTTTGTCTAGCTTAACATAATTATCTGCTAAATCAGAAACCTCTTTCTTAATAATTTCAAGGGCATCAAGCAACTTGTAATCACCTAATATTTCTTGAACCTTTGTTTCAAGGGCATTTGCCTTTTCCTTTAATTCACCATGTTTGCTAAAAACATTTTGTCTTTCAGTATCAATAACTTTTTGATACCTTTCGTAATTGTTCTTTGCTGACTCAACCATTTCTTTAGTTGGTGCATTAGGCAACTTAACTGCTTTATGAGGATGGACTGTTGAACCACATACAGGACAAGGCTTATTTTCTTCCAAACTATCAGCCAAAACACCGGCTTGGTCATTAAGATAGGCTATACTTAAATTGTCGTATTCATCCTTGTAACCATTGGCAACCTTCAACTTATTTTCAAAATCAGTTTTGACAGTAATGTATTTTTCTTGAAGTTTTTGTAGGTTTTTAATTTCCTCTTCTATACCTCTAAGTACATTACCTTTTTCCTCAATGCTTTCCTTTTGATTAGAAATTTTCTCTATCTCAACTTGAACATTACCCATTGTTTCAAGTTCCTTAGAATTCTTTTCAACCTCTAGGGAAAGGCTTTCAGCTTTATCTGATAATTCTTTTACAGAATTTTCATTCTTCTTTTTCTCAATGCTTTTATTCTGTAACTGACTGCTTAGAGAGTCAAGCCCCTTATACTTAGGCAAGGTATTTTGGATTTTGCCAATCTCTTGTCCAAGTTCAGTCCATCGCTTTTCTTTGTTCTTTTCTAGTAGTTCAGCCTTTGAACTTTTCAAACTAGTATTTAGATTAGCTAAGTTTTCGGAATTAGTTTTAATCTTATGAGATAATTCTACATAAGAATTATAATTTTCAATACTTTTATCCAGAGAAGTCTTTTGGCTTTCTAATTTCTCTTTCTTTTCTTCTAATGCTTTTAATTCTTTTTCATCATTAGAAATGAGGTTAGTTAGAAAGTTCTCAATCTCTTCTATATTTGGAACTACACTTTTTGCCTTTTCAATTAAGGCAATATTATCCTCTGTTTCTTCACAAATTGTACCGTCAATATACTGCTGTACACTTAACCTCTCTTGTTTCAATTTACTGTCCACAATACTCTTTTGGGCAGATAAGGCTCTTTGTAAGGTTTCATATTTTTCTGTTTTGAAAATATGTCTAAAAATCTTCTGCTTTTCAGTTGTACCGGAAGTAAGTAACTTTTTGAATTCACCTTGAGCCAACATAACAATCTGTGAAAACTGATTTTTATCTAAACCGATAATTTCTTTTATCTTGGTATCAACTGCATTTTTGGAAGAAACCACACTACCATCGGGATAAACAAGCTCAGCATTAGTAGGTTCTTTTACAAAGCCATCTCCCCTTTTCTTAGGACGCAAATACTCAGGGTTTCTCTTAATTTGATAAACCTTACCACCATATTCAAATTTCAGTTGAACCTCTGTTTTAGTTTCAGGGTCGGCATACTTTGACCTTAGGGTTTTATTTTCACGACCATCTGTACTGGCATCTCCATAAAGGGCAAAATGAATAGCATCAAAGATTGTGGTTTTACCTGCACCTGTGTCACCTGTAATTAGGTAAAGTCCACTTTTGCCTAGGCTTTCCATATCAATAGTAACTGTATCTGCATAGGACTCAAAGGCTGATATTGTAATACTTAATGGTCGCATTAGTTTTCCTCCCAAATCTTATCAATTAAGTTTCTCATAATTTCTTCTTGTTCTTCACTCATATCTTGATTATTCTGTTGTTTAAAAAGATCGGCAAAAAGTTCAAAGGGACTTTTACTTTCAATATTTTCTATAGCATCAACAGTGCCACTACCTCTTGTCCGTAGGTTATCATAATCAAGCTTCATAATATTGGGATAAATAGACCTTAGCTTACCGATTGCATCAGGAATATCCTCCTCATCAGTTAAAGTGATATGTAGGTAGTCCTCTGTGTTTGTACTTTCATAACTACTCTTTAGAGTTAGTTCATAATAAGTACCACGAATTTCTCTCATATCTCTAAATGGCGTTAGTGGGATTTTGGAATACTCTATATTTCCCTTATCATTAAAATCCAGGATAGTTACTGACTTAATATGCTTAGCCTCTGAGAAAGAATACTTTAGTGGTGTACCACAATATCTAATGTTATCTTTACCTACAGTTTGTTCTCTGTGGATATGACCAAGTGCCACATAGTCAAAGCCATCAAATACTTCACCACTAACATTGTCAGTACCACCTACTATAATATCCTCAGACTCAGAAAGTTCAGCACCTGTAACAAACTGATGAGTAACAAGAATATTTCTCTCACTAAAATCTACATTCATATTGTCAATTGCAACTTTTACTGCATCGGTATAATTTTCAATATTTTCATCAGGGAAATATCTTCTAATATCAGCCGGTCTAATAAATGGCAATAGATAAAAGTTAACTTCTCCATAATCATCATTTAATGAAATAGGCTTAACATCGCCATTATAAACAGGTGAAAGAAAAATTTTATTTTCCGTCATCATTCTGCCACCATATGATATGCGTTCAGGACTGTCGTGGTTGCCACTAATAACAAATACATTTACATTTCTACTGGACAACTGATATAAGAATTCATCAAAAAGTTCTAATGCCTCATTAGGTGGTAGTGACCTATCATATACATCTCCTGCAATAATGACAGTTTCTACCTTTTCATTATCTATTATCCGTAAAATTTCTTTTAGAATATATATTTGGTCTTGTAGCATTGAGTATTCATTTACCCTTTTGCCAATATGTAAGTCACTTAGGTGCATTATTTTCATAGAACTTCTCCTTTAAATAATTTTCACTTTATAATCATTGTATCATTTATTTACCGAAAAGTGTTGTGATTTGCAAGACTTTTTATAAATTATATTAAAATTATTGATGTTCATACGGTATATTATCTCTGTATCTTATTTCTTTTAATGCTTTCATCATTTCTTTTTCATCTAGATTTTGATTAACTAAATCTAATATTTCATTTATTCTTTTTTTCAGAAGATAACAAACCATCTGCTAGTTCACACATTAATTCTTCTGTATATCGTTCCATACAAACTATAATAACATGACAAAAATTTTTATCCGAACCAACCATAGCAATTCACTCTTTCTAATCTATATAAATTCATATTAATATAATACCACATTCACTGTACCAAAAATGGGACTTATCTTCCATATTAATAATTTAAATAAGAATAAATAAAATTATATACTTTTTGCACAAAAATATTGATTTTATATATTGTTTTATAGTATAATTATTTTATAATTAGTTTGGAGGAGATGGAATGAAAAAGCACACAATAGCTAATAATTTTCTGTACTACTTATTTTGTGGATTTAGTGGTGCAGTAGTTTCTCTTATAGTATGGTTATTTTTAAAGCTGATGAACTACGGTATTCATTTACTGTGGAATGTTGTACCTCAAAATATTGACTTTAAGTTTTACACACTTATTGTTTGTACAGTAGGTGGTATAGTTCTTGGAATATGGCAAAAATACACTAACGCTATACCTGATGAACTTGATGAAGTTATGAAGAAAGTTAAGAAAGACAAATTCTATCCTTACAACAGAGTTCTTTTCCTATGTATATCTGCTTTATTGCCTTTAGTCTTTGGTGGCAGTATTGGTCCTGAAGCCGGTCTTACCGGTGTTATTGTGGGTCTTTGTTACTGGGCAGGTAGTCATATGAAAGATGCAAAAAGCAAAATTCCCGAACTTATGGAAGTTGGAATCAGTGCTACCCTTAGTGCAGTTTTTTATGCACCTTTATTTGGTCTTGCATCTGTCAGTGAAGAAAGACTTGACAGCAAAGACAAGCCTGACCTTGTACGGTCAACAAAAATCATTTCAAATATTGTTGCAGTACTTTTTGCCGGTGGTACTTTGCTAGTGCTAAACTCAATATTCGGTGGTGGTATGGGATTGCCTAAACTTGGTGGTGAAAGTATCTCTACTGCTGAATATTTACTTGCAATACCTCTCTCTATTGTTGGGATAATTTGTGGCTTTATATTTGTAATTGCTGAAAAGTTCAGTGAAAAAATTTTCAAAGTAATTCAAGGTAAGTGTGGCATTATAGTCAGCACAACTCTCGGTGGTATTATCCTAGGTGTTGTTGGTACATATTTTCCTTTGTCAATGTTTTCAGGTGAAGAAAGTATCAATGTACTTAAAGACGGCTATATAAAATTTGCACCTTGGGTACTTATTGGTAGTGGACTGTTAAAATTATTTTTAACTAACGTTTGCATAAAATCAGGTTGGAAAGGTGGTCACTTCTTCCCTGTAATTTTCTGTGGTGTTAGTATTGGCTTTGGTATCGGTATGCTAACAGGTCTTGATGTTGCATTTTGTTCAGCTGTTGTTACTGCCGGTTTACTGGGTGTAACAATGAAAAAGCCTTTGGCAGTTACAATGCTACTGTTACTTTGTTTTGATGTTAATGTCATCCCTTGGGTATTACTTTCTGCTTTTATCGGTAGTGTAGTTCCTACAAAAATTTTCAAACTAAATAAGACTGATAAATAAGCATAATACCCTTATTACTTCTACCGTAATAAGGGTATATTTATTTTAAACTTTTATGATACTATTTTTAAATTATATTTAATTGAACGCAAAAATTTCATATGATAAAATATAATAAATAATAATATACATTATAGAAAAGGCGATTTAAAATGAAACATAGTAAAAAATTACTGTCAATATTACTGGCAATAACTGCAACTTTATCTTCATTACCTTTTACTGCTATATCGGCAAATATGGCTACAGTTGATAAAGAAAATATTTCTACTATAAAAAGCAAATTAAATGATGATGGCAGTATCAGTTACATAAAAGATAACACTAGAGAAGTATCTGTTGAGTCACTTAATGATACAAAAAGTACAAAAGCTACTTATCCAAAAAAGTATGACTTAAGAGATTATAAAAGAGTTACTAAAGTAAAGGATCAAGGTGATGATGGTTACTGTTGGTCATTTGGTTCTGCTGCATCTATTGAATCTAACATTCTGTCAAACCCTAGCCTATCAAAAAAGATTGGTGACAATCCATCAGAAAAGCTTGACATTGCACAAACTGCAACACCTTATTACATTATGACAAATACTGATGATGAAAATTCACCTTTTTATAATGACTATTTTTATGATGAGTACAAAGGTTCATATGGTGGTTGGCCTGTTTATGTTGCACAAGGACTAAACTGTGGTTTCGGTACTTATCCTGAAACATTGATGCCTTATGAAAATTCACTTCTTGGATATTCCGAAGCACTAAGGTTTTACTCTGACTATCGTCTAAAGGACTACAATCAGCTTAGCAATAATAAAAATACATTAAAAGACAACATTATAAATAACGGTGCTATCGGAGTATATTATTACAATTTATCTCGTTGTTACTCTAAAGATACATTTTCTTATTGTGATAGAAAAGAAGAAATCGAAAAAGGCTATGAACAACCTCATGTTGTAGCAATTGTTGGTTGGAACGATAATTATAGTCGTAACAAGTTTGACGGTGCAGTAAAGCCTAAGAACAACGGTGCTTGGCTTTGCAAAAACAGTTGGGGTACTGACAATCAAGACAAAGGATATTTTTGGCTATCATATGAATGTGCAGACACTCAATTCTTTCAATTTATAATGCAAGACAACTCAGCCTATGACAATGAATATCAGTTAGGTTACTACTATGGAGCTGCAGTAAATGTTGATAAGTCAGCAAATATATTTACTGCTAAAAGTGATGAAGAAATCACTCAGGTTAGCTTTGGCACAAGTAGTTCATACACTTACGATATTTCTGTTTACAAGCTAAACAAAAATTACAAGTCACCTACTGACGGTACAGTAATTGCTAAAACAAGTGGTAAAGCTGACAACATTGGTATTCACTACATTGACCTACCTAGTGGTGTAAAGGTAAATGCAGGTGATAAATTTTCTGTTGTAGTCAGTAGCAAAGGTAAATATTATATTACTGTTGATGATATAAAAGATAAACCACATAGTAGCAAAAATTCTTACTACTATGTTGGCAACAAGTGGGTTGACTCTACAACCACTTCACTTGGAATTTACTATTCTTCAATAAAAGCCTTTACTAAAAATCTTGATAATAATGCAAAGGTAAAGAATGAACTTTCAGAAACCATCAATAAGGCTGAGAATACAAAATATCCTGAAGAAGCTCTAAAGGAAGATGTTACTGCACTTAATACAGAAATTGAAAAAGGCAAGGAACTTTTAAGTAAAGAAAATGTATGTGCTTCTAACCTTAATAATTCTACTGCCTTAATTAACTACAGATTACAAAACTTAGTTAACAGTGTTTATCACATTAACAGTATAAATGACTACAACAAATTGACAAAAGGACTTCGTTCAGGGGATATTTCACCTAGTAAAATTATTCTAAATACAGACCTTGACTTTGAAGGCAGTTATATTAAAGATTCTTTATCTAACTACCTAGGTAACTTAACTGTTCAATTCATTGGTAATAATCATACAATCAAAAATGGTAAATTACCTGTATTTTCTGATATACAAAAAAATATGTATCAAAGTTTCTTCGGTAATTTAAAGTCTTCAAGTGTAACAGACCTACACTTTGAGAACGTTACTGCTGATGGTACAAATAGTGTTTCTATTGTATCTAACTCAATTATCAACTCAAAGTTAGACAATGTAACAGTAAGTAACTGCAAAATCAATTTAGACAAAAATACAACTGAACAACATTCAGCAGGTATTGCATATTCCTTTATCTCATCTTCCCTAGTAAATTGTTCTGTAACCGATTGTGAATTTTATGGTTATAATGTATTTGAAACAGTTGACAGCAGTGATGATTGTATCTACTCAAACAACAATGCTACTAACAACAAGATTGCATCTTACTATGAAATAGGTGTATATGACAATAATGCTGACAAACCAAAGGACATTTACATTAACTTTAGTTCTTTTTCAGAAAATTATGTTTGTGAAAAAAATACTGATAACAAAACAAGAATTAAGGTTTATGCTGATGATTTCACAATAAATGATGACGATTGTCCTAAGGCTTTAACTAAAGGTGATGACGGTTACTACTACATTAACATTGATGAAATCAGTGCTAGAACAGGTGTTAATGTAACAACTAACTACAGTAAAGAAGAGTCAGCATATCTATATAGGGTTGATTTAAAAACCAGACAGGCTACACTAAAGCAAGTTAAGCTTAAAGACTCAACAATCAACTTTGCATTACCTGAAAATATTTGTGGTGAAAAAATTGTTGGTACTGAGGATGGAATTTTTGAAAATAGTGAATTCACATATGATATACAAAACCTTACAATTCCTGATAGCTACACATTCATCGGTAATGACTGTTTTGTGCAGTTAAGTAGTTTACAAACAGTAACAATAGGTAATGGTATTAAGGTTATACCTTACTCAGCTTTTTCTGACAAAGCTAATCTCCGTTCAGTAAAATTAGGTACAAGTGTTGAAGAAATCGGTGACTCTGCATTCTTAGGTGACTCAAACTTAAAGTCAATTATATTGCCAAATTCACTAAAGAAAATTGGTGAAAACGCATTCCAACAAACCAGTATCACAAACTATACATTAGGTGAAAATGTTACTAAGATTGGTATTGATTCAATAGGATATACCAACCTAAGTATTCCATGGGAAAATTACAGAACAGTAAGACTTCCTAAAGTAATCATCAATGGATATACTGATGCAGTAAAAAATTATGCTAAGAAAAACGGTTTTACTTTTAATGATTTAAGCAAAAATAAACCTATTACAACAAAATACAACTTTAACATTACTAATCCTAAGAGAGGTGATATTAACCTTGACGGTTATATTAATGTTAAGGATTCATCACTGATTCAAAAGTATCTACTTAAGAAAGTTAAGCTAAATGATTTACAACTTTACAACTGTTCGGTAAAGGGTTGTGAAGAAACATTGACAGTTAAAAACGCAGTTGCAATTCAAAAGTATCTGGCTAAAAAGATTTCTACAATTACACCTTTTGAACCGGCAGGATAAAAGTTACCCCAACAACCTATACAAAAAAGTATAGGTTGTTTTTCTTTAGGAAAAAGTTATATTTCATTGACTAATAATTTTTCTGTTGATATAATTTTATTAGATAATGAGGTGGTTTTATGAAGAAAACTAGGTTACTGAAAATCGTTCTGAAAAGGACAGGTGCATTCAAACTACTATGTTCTTATATTGTAGTTTTTGTTGCAGTAAGCATTGGCATTATGATTGTTGAACCTAACATAAACAGACTTATTGACAGTCTATGGTATTCATTTAGTGTAGCAACAACTATTGGCTTTGGCGACATAACTGCAGTTACTTTAATAGGTAGAATTCTCTCAATTTTCCTTTCAATATGTTCAATACTGATTATTGCAGTAGTACCGGGTATTATCACCAGTTACTACATAGAAAGTACAAAATTAAGGGAAAAAGAAAGTAGTGCAAAGTTTCTTGATGACCTAGAAAGACTGTCTGAATTATCAAAGGAAGAACTTACTGCTCTATCTGAAAGAGTTAAAAATTTTAACAAGAAAAAGAAATAATATTCATATTAAGGAGAAAAGATATGAAAATTGTAATAGTAAACGGCAGTCCAAGAAAAGGCAACACCTACTCAGCTATTAACGCATTTGTTGAAGGTGCAAAGGATAACAACGACATTGAAGTTATCGACTCATACAAGCTAAAGATTAGTCCTTGTGTAGCTTGTGGTACTTGTGAATGTTACAAGGGTTGTGTAGCAAAAGATGACAGTAACCCTACTGTTGATAAATTAGTAAATGCTGATATGATAATATTTGCCACACCTGTATATTGGTGGGGAATTACTGCACAGATAAAGTTAGTAATTGACAAATGCTACTGCAAAGGTGCTTTGCTAAAGAATAAGAAAGTTGGAGTTATTGCAATCGGTGGTTCACCTACAACTAATGTTCAGTATGAACTGATTGAAAAGCAGTTTCAATGTATTGGCGATTACTTAGATTGGGATATTAAATTTCACAAATCTTTCTTTGCAAGTGAAAAAGATGACCTACTAAAGAATGAAAGTGCTATGAAAGAACTTAAAACACTTGGTAAGGAAATTTAATTTTTTATTTATCCATATAAAAAGGAGCAACTGCTAAAGTTGCTCCTAATTTTTTACTGAGTAATGGGACTTGAACCCGTACATCACAAAAGCTAGGCTAATTTAGAATTAACCTAGCTTTATTTTTGCTTTATAGAATTAAAATAGCCTTAACTGATTATCAATATAAGACTGTTGATTAACTTCTACAATAATATCCTCTTTTCTAAAATCGCCTATCAAAAATGGTGAATTAGGGTTGTGAAGAGAATAATTTTTCTTAACAACATCTTTATTATAATTTGCATAACAATACAGACAACCATGAGGGCAAGTGTTGTATGCACCAATATCAGCACCTAAAAGACAATTACATTCTGCCCTAGGAGGTTTTTTATTATTTGGAATAGCAAGACGGCAATTAGTTGCATATTCTAAAACTTCCTTAGTCATACAACCTGACACATCAATACCGTACTTTTTAAACTCAACATTCTCACAACAAGACCTAATAGGTATGTTGTACCTCTTTCCTATCAAAGCAAAATTCTTTGCCAAAAAATCTTGCTCATATGGTGTAACCTGTCTTACAGATGGGAAATTTCTTTTTGTTTTCTCATACAAATCAATAAAACTGATTACACAAGAATTTACATATCCACTAAGTTCACTAGCTATTTTTTCAAAAGCTCTTAAGTGGTAATCCATAGAATATTTTTCTGTAATAAATATAGGGTCATAACGGTAACTTACCGATTTATTACCTACTAAACTTGACAGTTTCTTGATACTCTCTACTACAGTAGTTTTCTTTGGTACATTTGGTTCAATATCTTTTCCATATGGTGTAAGGGTAACAAACCAAAATTGCCTATACTCTTTCAACTTTTCAATTCTACTAAACATCGGTTTGGGATTTTTAGTACAAAACACAAGCACATCCACCACACTAGGGTCAAGGATATATTTTAATACTTGTTGAGGATTGTATGGATTTCTGGTAAGTACATAACCATCATCAATTCTATTGTAAAACCAATCACTATAATATGCCGGTATATCTGTACGACTTCCTGTATTAAGTATCATTTTAAATTAATGACTCCAATAGTGCTTTACAACCGTTATAAATATCATTGTAGCATTTTTCAAAATCTCCGGTATACCATGGGTCAGACACATCTCTGTCACTACCTGCATAACTCATTAGCTTGTGAATTTTATTATCCGGATCACCCTTTAAAATTCTACTCATATTTCGTACATTGTTACTATCCATAGGAATCAGCAAATCATATTTTTCATAGTCGGATTTTTTAATCTGTACTGCTCTCTTTCCATTGCAATCAATGTTGTGTAAATTTAGAATTTCCTTTGCCGGTGGATATACCGGATTGCCAACACCATTCCATATTTCTTCTGTACTGGTAGCTGACGAAGTAACAACAAAGTCACCCTCAAGACCTTTCTTCTTTATCATATCTTTAAATATAGACTCTGCCATTGGTGACCTGCAAATATTACCATGGCACACAAACATTATCTTTGTCATTGTATTTCCCTTTCATTTTAGGTTTGACTATTTCTTTAATTGTACCACAAAAAGAAAATTCTTGCTACAAAAGGCCTACTCAACAAAATGACTCTATATCAATAAATTATGAGTAATGCAATAAAATAAGTATAGGTAAAAACTATCCAAATTTCATAAATCAATTATTACAATTTAATTATGTAATACTTCAAATTGTTATTACCTATCCAAGTAACTTTATAACAATTATTGATTAGTATTTCTTCATTTTTCCTACCGGTAGGTTTTTTTATTGTTCCTTGAATTAATTTCTGTCCTCTGAAAAATGAATATATACCATCTTGCTTATTGCCGGAATAAAAATTCTTGTTACTAACTAATGTTAAACAATAAGTGCCTTTGAAACCTCTTTCCCTGAGTTCTTCCATAAATTTTATATCTTTTACACAAGAAAACATTTGCTCCGGGTATTGACCGTTTTGAGGATATTTTAATTCTATGGCATACTTCTCACTTTCATTATATATAACAATATCCATCTCATGCTTTATTGTTTTAGTAATATTAAAAGATTTAGTATTTCTTTCAAATTGTATTTTATAATTTGTTAGTTTATTACGAAGAAAAATCCCCAATTCGTGTTGTAAACTAAATTCATTATAAACTTCAATTTTTTCTTCTAATATAAGTTTCATAAAACTATTCATAAGTGTTACTAAATTCATTTCTACACACCCCACACGATATTTTTATAGTTTAATTATTCCTAAAATTTATTTTAATTGTACCACAAAAAGAAAATTCTTGCTACAAAAAGCCTACTCAACAAAAGTTAAGTAGGCTTAGATTTAGGTATTAAGTTAAATTACTTCTGCACATATTCTTTGATTTGGTTATATGATAGGTTATTGTCACCACCATAAGTTTAGAAGATTGGCAGGCTCTATTTTTCTTACCCCAACATTTATTATAGAGCCATTATGGTTTATGGGTGACATACTTTCTTCTTTCACTACTGCCTACCTCGCTTATTAAGCACAAATACGAAAGGATAGAGGCATCTACGCCCTCCCTAAAAACAATTTATAGAATTGTTTTCTTAACTCCAAGTACAACATGGTCGTTTAGCGTTGTGCATAAATGCACTTCCTCAAACTCCCTGTTGTAGCTCTTCCTCGAACTCCTTTCTTCTGCCACCGGCAGCAGTCGTTCTCGTCACACTTTCAAGTCCTGTCACCCTATGGCTTGTTGTATAAAGAAAAAGAGAAGTACTAGTGTACTTCTCATTATGGTTATGGGTGACATACTTTCTTCTTTCACTACTGTCTACCTCGCTTATTAAGCACAAATACGAAAGGATAGAGGCATCTACGCCCTCCCTAAAAACAGTCCACCGGACTGTTTTCTTAACGGTCACTTTCAAGTCCTGTCACCCTAGGGCTTGTTGTATAAAGAAAAAGAGAAGTACTAATGTACTTCTCTTTTTCTTGGTGCGGGTGACAGGACTTGAACCTGCACGTCGGTGAACACTAGAACCTAAATCTAGCGCGTCTGCCAATTCCGCCACACCCGCATATATTTTATTTTGCGTTTTGTTGTCTCTCAACAACAATATTTATTATATCTTATGATGTCCTAAAAGTCAACACTTTTTTGCAAAAATATTTAAAAAGTGATAAAAACACAGAAAATCGCCCCAAAAGCAGCCTATTAATGAGGTTTTGGCGATAAAAAAGTATTTTATAAATATCTATTGATTATAAATTCCAACTGATTATTTTTCTTTTTAAGCATAAAAAGTGCCTAGTAATTTCTTAAAAAACTAGGCATTTTCTTGTGAAAAAATTTCTCTGGTGCAGTTCTGGTGCAGTAGCAAAAGATTTTCATTAAATTTTGTATACTTAAATTCTGCTGACAATAGGTATTAAACTGTTCCATTGCAGGGTTATTTAGTCTATCAAAAACATCACAATATGTATTTATAGTTACAGAAATATCGGTATGTCCCATCCAGTTTTTCAAAACTTCTGCCGATATTCCTGACTCAATAACTCTGGTTGCAAAGGTATGTCTTAGAAGATGCTGACCACCACTGATTTCTATATTTAGCTTCTTACATATTCTGGTAAACGAACTATTCACTTGTGAGGTGGATATTGGTCTATTGCTTTTAAAATTATAAAACAGTAGTCCGTTATCATTCTCTTTATAGTTTGTCAAAACTTCTTTTAGTATAGGCACTAAACAATCTTGAATTGGTACATCACGATAACCTTTTTGAGTTTTTGTTCTGTCCCCTACTTTTATTGCATAATTTATACCTCTTGTAACGGTATTTCTAACATGTATAAGTCTATTTCTCAAATCAATATCCTTAGCAGTCAAAGCACAAATTTCTCCCATTCTAAGTCCGGCAAAAAGTTCAATGTAAAACATAGGTCTGTAATCAATAGCATTTTTATTGATTTTCATATCTTTAAGATAATTAAGAAAATCATTTTCTTCTTCAACAGTAAAGGCTACTACTTTCTTAGTTGGTTTATCTGACTTTGGCTTTCTAATAAACGGACTATCCATCAAGTTATATCCCATTAATCTTTTATGTATGGCAAGGTTATAAGCTTTAGACATTGAAGAATACACTTTATCAATTACACTATTAGAATAGTGCTTTATGGAAAATAAAAAATCATTAATTTGATTTGTTTGTATCTTTGTAATTGGAATTTTAGCCAGACTTCCTTTTTCTATAATTCGAACAGTCAGCAGTCTTCTGTTATAAGCAGAATCTTGTATTCTATTCATATTGTGGTCATACTCTGCATCTTCCTTAAGCAAATCAACTATTGTAGCATCTGTGGTTTCACAAATTTTTTGCTCCATAATATCTTTTAATAATTGATTTCTCTTTTTAATAAGTTCTGTTTTAGTTGATGCTGATAAACTTTTTCTTGCTATTTCTCCACTATACTTTTGATAACTTATTTGGCATCTCCATCTCTTACGACTTTTATCATAGAAAATTGTGCCTTCGCCGTTACCTTTTCTCTTAGGTTTATTTGCCATAAAAAACACCTCTTATTGATTATTAATCCAAGTATTTCTTTCACTACTTTTTCTCTTTACTGAAAAGAAATTAATGAAAGAAGTTTTTAGTACAAGTTGTTTTCTGCCTAAATCTGTAGAAGGAAATTCAGGATGTCGAAACAGCTCCTCTACTGTTTTCCTAGACCAGCCAGTCATCTTCATAACATCTTCAATATTAAAGAACAAGTTATTAACTACTTGATTATTAATGTTACGAGATATTTCTTCAATCTGTTTTTGCAATTCTAACAATGCAGGAATTGTTAATACAATATCTTCTTTATTTTCTGACTTTTCAATTAAATTTTTAGTTTTTTTCATAAATAAAAACTCCTTTTTGTTATATTAAATCAAAAACGAATAATCTGTATCTTCGTTTCACTGAATTATCAAACAAAATGGAGTTAAATTTTTATTCTTTACAAGAATTTATTTCTTGTAAAGAACTATAGTATTTAATTTGACAAATAATATTTGCTAACTTCTTTACTGCTATAAAGCCTTTAGCAAATGCTATTTTATTTTGTTCGATTAATTCAGTTCTTATATTCTAATACAATTTATTCGATTTTGATTCTTTCTTATAGCATGATGTTAGCACAGTTACCTTAATAATACAATGTACATTTTTATGGATTTGTGCATAATTCAATCAATATTTAAGTAACCTTTCACTATGCACTTTTCTGTTTTGAAATTTGATTATTATAAATATAATTATGCAATATTCATCAGAGAGCTAAAACTTAATTCTTCAGATCTTCTTAATTTGATAGGTATAAGTTTATCAAAATTCATTAGAGAGCTAAAACCAACAACAGGTTGGTTCATAAAGTTGCTCCTAATTTTATTTACTTAAACTTTCCCACAAATTTTGAATCTGATGGTGAATGAGGCTTTATTAATTTTTTGTATGTTTTCACCTTTTTCTTTGGACAATTAAAAGTAGGTTTCTTGCCTATCATTTTAAATGCATTCAATCCGATGACACTAAAGTTATTTGACTTAATATTTATAGTTTTTAAGTTACGACATTTTGCAAATGCTCTTGCACTTATTAAATATGTACCCTTAGGTATAGTAAAGGTTCTTAGTGAAGTACAATTATAAAAAGCACTATTCCATATTTTTTGTGTATTTTCCGGAATATTTACTTTAGTCAGTTTTGTACAATTGTTAAAGGTTGTTGACCTAATTTCTCTTATGTTAGGTAGGTTAACAGTTCTTAAGTTAGTACAGTTTTGAAATGCTCCACAATACTTCTTTCCGGCATAGTCACCGAAAGTATCCGGAAGGTATGTACCTACTTTTGCATCTCGCCACTTTTTTAAATAACCTTTTTTATAATAGTTCCAATAACCACTGTCAACTTTTGTTGCATAAGCAGTAATTGTCTTTAAACTCTTACAATTTGCAAATGCATATTTGCCTATGTATCGAACACTGGTTAGTACATTATTTCTATTAATTTTTGACAAGTTAGTGCAACCATAAAATGTACCATCCCCAATTGTCTTTACATTATATATTTCTACACTTTTTAAGTTTGTACAATACCCAAATGTACCCTCTTGCATTTCACTATCACAATAACCGTCAACATTACTTGATAGTGTCTTAACACTATTCAAAGCAATCGAACGCAAACTCTTGCAACCGAAAAAAGCTGAGTATCCAATATTTTTCACTTTATCCAATACATTATTGTTAATGGTTGTAAGTTTGCTACATTTATAGAATGTTTTTGCACCTATGTCTTGAACTAATTGACAAGAAACTTTCTCTAAGGATGTACATTCTTGAAAAGCAAGAAATTTTGTTTCCCTCTGATACACGCCTAAAGATGGAACAGTCCTGCCAATTACGGTTTGCACGGAAGATGATCTACAGGAAGCTCGGCAAACCGCAGCTGTCCGTCATGTGATTTTGGGAGCAGCATATTGCATTGAATGTCTTGTTATTGTGTTGGTCTATTTCAAAAAAAATCCAAATAAAGTTTCAGAACTTGAATTGCTACAGATACACAAAAACTGTAGCAGTTTTCTTTAGAAGAAATGTCATGTTCTGTAGGCCCGATATTGCCATACGAAATTTTCTCAAATAATCAGACTATTTCCTCGTGAATAAGAATTTCACGCCAGCTTCTTTCAAGGGGCTCATATGCAAGACCGTTTTCTTCGCAGTACTGCTTTAACGCCTTCATAGCTTTAATGTTTGGACGAGCTTTTCCATTTTCCCATCGGTTCACGGTTGTAAATGATACACCGAGGGCACTACCAAATTCTGTTTGATTCATCAGACATGACAATCTGAAATTTTTAATTTTGGAACTAAAAGGCATCTGCAATGCTCCTTCACCTAACGATTAGTGTTATATCTCATTTGAGAAATCAGATCGCTTTATTTCTCGTATTCGAAGACAAGCCAATCTTTGATCCTTGTGAAGTCTTCTCTTTGCTTGATGGATAAGGTATTATCTCCAAGTCGCTGGTACAAAGCGGTTTTTAAGCGGTCACAGTATCCTACTTTAGAAACAATATCTTGCACTGTAAAGAGGTGCAACCAAGGATGCCCTGCAGCTTGCTCAACTACAAAATCATATGCTTTATCGTATTCCCCCAAACTTTGGTAAATACTGACCATTGCATAACTAATTTCTTGTTTTACAGTATGTTCATCTTTACCTATCTTCGCTCCAGCAAGAATAAGCTCATTTAAGTTCTCTTCCCAAAAATCCTGTCCCATTTCGACAGCATAAGCAGACTTACAGTGTCCACTCCCTAATACATCAAGATAAAAACGATACGCATCTCTATTGAGAGCTTGTTCTCGAGAAATGGTTTTTTTCGCCTTCTTGTTTATTTCCGCTGCCGTTTTGTTTAACTGATTTTCTTTATCAAGAAGAGATCGTTCCTTTCGGCCTAATTCTTGGGCTTTTTGTGTAATGACAACAAGCTGCTTATAATATTCTGTCTTTAGTTCATCTGCTAAGCTCAGAATTGGCTTGTTCTCCTCCACAACACAAGGCTTGATATCGTCATCGAGTTGCAGGTAATATTGCTGAGCGATATATCCCCGAAGCACATTGCTCCCCTTAGAGAGTTCAATCCATTTCCAATTCTGTTTGCCGCTAATATCTGTCAGCGCAGAATATGTGGACGAACAAATAAAAATTGTTCCATGTCCAACAGCTCCGCTGAATTTACAGGCAAGGTTTGTACTGTTGCCAATCCAAGCAATGCCAAATTCATTTTCGGCATCCTCTTGCGCCTCTTTTCCTTTCATGCCAACTTTTGATAGCGTAATCTCACCTGTATGTATTCCAATGCCACACGAAATCCTGTGCTTAATTTCCCGATCTAAGACAGGGTTCAGCAATTTATCAACCATGGTCGTTATATATCTCGCAGCACGAACAGCTTTGTCTTCTGATTTTCCGTCCGCATTATCAACAAAGACAGCCAGGACTCCGTCACCCATGAAGTCCCTTACGACGCCACCGGAATAGCGAATCGCTTGTACCACAGTACGAATATAACTCCGGTATATCTTTACCAAATGTGCAGCATTAAACTTCTCGGGTAACTTTGTTGATTCACGCATATCCACAAAAAGGACTGAAACTTTGCCATGGTATATCTTGTTCGAGTCCGTAAGATCGCTTGTTAGTGGCAGTTGTTCAGACATGACACTTTGAAGCACTTCAGAGGAGACGATCCTTTCAATGGCTGCGGATAGCAGATCAACCTCAGATTTTATAATTTTTTCTTCATTCATATGAATTTCCCTGAAATCAGTGACTTGACTCGAGATAATATGCATCTCCATTTCCAGCAGCAGTGAAGCGTATCCCGCCACCCTTGCTGGATGGCCATTCGTTTTTGACTTTTTTAGAAACCTTTACTTTGTTTTCGACTTCGTTAGCATAGTGGGATGCTATATTTATGCAATCTCCAAATGCTTTTACATCATAAGAATCAGCGATTCCTATTTTCGTAACAATAACACTATCAAATGTGACTCCCACACCGATGCTAATGGCTGGCCCAAGATTCTCATCCTGAACAATTTGATTAATCACATTCTCTCGAACCGTCAACATATCTCTGCCACACAAACCTGCATTTTGCACAGCAAAGGTCTTCACAATATTGTTCTCTTCACGTGCAGCTTGACCGCCCCAAAAAACCATTAGGCCGTCACCCATAATATCAATTACTTTCCCACGATAGTGTTTTACAACTTCCAATAACGCCGTAAGAAAGATATGCATTGTTAGGAATGTCTTCTCAGGGCCTACTTGCTGCGCACGTCGAGTAGACCTCCTCATATCAACGAAAAGAACTGCATAATTCTCTTTGTCGTATGAACCAAATTCGAGCTTATCAGCTTCAAATCCTGGGATTACATCAGAAATGGCATCGGCGCTATGCTCAAACATTCTTTTTTCAATGGCTATATTTTTCTGAGCCTGCTTAAAGTGTTCAATCGTGCTTTTATAAACAGCAGAAACATCAACGGACATAGTGACCCTCCTTAGACTACCGAAAAAAGGAACAGCATATAAATAACCCCAACGGTTATCAAGGTTGCCGCAAACGAACGTAACGCCCATCTATATGTAGTGTTTTTCTGTCGATTAATGTCGTTCAGTTTATAAAGCTCTGCAGCCATATTCACAATTATGTCTTCGCCGCTCATAGATAAGATATCCTCTTTATAGGCATCAAAAGAGTATTCCTTGGTGGATTGAGGAAGAAACCATTTTGAATTATATCCAATCTTCGAGGAGTGACTACGAATTGTCAAAATTCCAAAGACAAACACACCGGCAATGCTTACTACAAGCGCAGTCGTTGAAATAATCAGTGCTACACCTTGCCAACTGCAAGGCTTTACGAGGGAAATTAGTTTTTTAATGAGTTTGTAGCAAGCAGCCTCTCCCATAATAATGGCAACGACCGCAGCCATTATTATAGATACCTTTGTATCTACCAGTTGGATATAAGCCGAAATGTCAGAAATCGCACTGGAAAAGAAAGACTGCTTGACCTCAATCGTTTTCTTTTCAGTGTTTTTAGAGACAGTGTTATCCATTTGCTATGCTCCTTTACCAGTTTAATAAACTTATTATATCACAAATATAGCGTTTTTACAACATCGATTATTGAGTTTGGAATGATGTAACTCTGTGTTGTAAATAGATATGACCCATTTTAGGGTAAAATAAAATACGATTTAATATTTCGCTTGTTTTACTGACTTTTGATTATGAATA
>ERZ773103.641-NODE-641-length-39975-cov-4.830787_pt1 | contig 39975 bp, 35 predicted proteins | sample MGYA00511118_ERZ773103 | MGnify/ENA primary metagenome ERZ773103 (study PRJEB29015, sample SAMEA2737821) | human gut metagenome | biome: human gut; feature: human-associated habitat; material: faeces | place: China | collected 2012 ... | reverse complement strand
TGGGTAGCAAAAAACCTATATTTTTTTAATTGTCTACTTGACGGGGCGCACACCACTTAGTGCGATAGCCCCTTTCTTTCTCAGCATTGAGCAGGTCAATGTTAAGTCCCTGTTCGCCGGCTGTTTTATCTACCCAGAGATTTAAAGCATCAACGGCCAGAGAAACCTCGTCCAGTTTTTGGATGATAAAGGCGAAATCCTTAATCTCATCATCGCTGATCTTGCCATCACGGGCAATCTGAATCAGACGTGTGGTGAGGGGATTGATTTCGTTCAGGCTGGCAATGGTTTCCAGGATAATATCTGACAGATCAGAAACTTCTACTTCCGGAACATAGCGATGACCTATCTCACATTTATGAGAACAGAAATAATTGCAGAGATCCGGACGTTTATAGGCATCTGCCATCTGAATAATATCGTAAGGTGTGGGTTCCTGCATTTCATATTCGAATTTTTCAATCTTTGAGTCGGATACTGCAGTCATCCGTTCACTGGCTTCGGATCTGGTAAGCCCGGCACTTTCTCTGCAGATTTGATAAATTGTCTTATTTTCTCTGGTGGATTGCTTCCCCATGAGAATAACCTCCCTGTATATTGCCGAACATGAGGAATACCAGAGGGTAAAACCACATGTTGTACTTGTATTATATATGTTTTTTATTATACTGGAATCATAAAAAAACAACAAGACAGAGAAAAGGACAATAAAGAACTTTGACATAAAATTTGACAGGAGAGCAAGCGATTATGGATCAGAATGAAATGCAATGGGATAAACTATTGAAGATAAAGACAACTGGTCGGGATGATTCGCATTCAGATCAGTACCGGTATCCTTATGAACCAACTCCGTATTGTGTGTTGGAGAGATTGGCTAATAGTGGATTTATCGGAAAGAAGAATATCGTGTTGGATTACGGGACAGGAAAAGGAAGAGTCTGCTTTTACCTGTCCTATCAGACAAGGTGTCGGTCGATTGGAATTGAATACGATGAGAGAATCTTTTCAGGAACTCAGGAGAATCAGGAGTGCGCAGTATATGGTGCACGGACTAGTTTTAAGAAAGCAAATGCGGAAAAATATATAGTACCGGAAGACGTTGACCGCTGTTATTTCTTTAATCCATTTTCCGTAGAGATTTTGCAGAAGGTACTTGCAAGGATTTACGAATCCTTTTATGAGAAACCCAGAGAAATCCTGCTATTTTTCTACTATCCGTCAGATGAATATGTCAGTTATCTTATGACGGAGGAAATGCTGATGTTTTTTGATGAGATTGATTGCATGGATTTATTTGATGGGGAAAACCTGCGAGAGAAGATACTTATATTTAGATTGTGCTAAATAAAAAGTAGAGTAAAAACCGCAACAGCGGGTTGCTTGTTAGGGTAATTTCGGTAAATTATAATGATGGTGTAAGGAGGTATTTTGTATGAACACTAAAGAAGTGATATATGAGCTTCGCACCAAAAATGGAATGTCACAAGACGAGCTCGCAGAAAAAATATTTGTTACAAGGCAGGCAGTTTCCAGATGGGAAAATGGAGAGACTACTCCAAATATAGAGACATTGAAATTACTTTCTAAGTTATTTGATGTTTCCATCAATACACTTTTAGGATCGCCAAGACAGTTAATCTGTCAGTGTTGCGGAATGCCTCTTGAAAATGACTCGATCATAGGCCGGGATAATGATGGAGCGTTAAATGAGGATTATTGTAAGTGGTGTTACGCTGATGGAACTTATACCTATAATGATATGGATCAATTGATTGATGTTTGTGTCAAGAATATGGTAAGTGAAGCGTTCACAGAGGAGCAGGCGCGGTCTTATCTGAAAGAACTGCTTCCAAAGTTGGATTATTGGAAGCATTACGATGAACTCAGTGATGATGGCCAATTTGAGCAATTTAAGAAGCAATTAGTGAAAGAGATAAATGAACTTCACATAGAGGGAATGCCGGAGGTTGAACAGCTAAATGCACTTGTAGGGAAATACGTCAATCTTGAATATCCTCTTTCGAATGGTAAATTAGTTAAATTTCTGGATGACCAGAAGACATATCTTGGGAATCAACTGGAATGTGAATTTGGCGGTGAGAGATGTTTTGGGGTTATTGCCAGTATGGATTTTCTGCTTGTCAGCACTTATGAAAAAGATGGACGAAACCCGGAATTAGTGTTATATAAAAAGAGATAGATGTAAATATAAATAGAGGACAGGTGTTGATAATGACAGTAGTGAAAGAAATTATTCTGAATGATGGAAATAGGATTCCGGAGATTGGATTTGGGACTTATAAAGCGACAAACGGTGATGGCTATAAAGTGGTACTTGATGCTATAAGAGCAGGATATCGTTTGCTTGATAGTGCGAAAGTATATGAAAATGAAGAAGATGTGGGAAGAGCGATAAAGGAAAGTAATATTCCACGGGAAGAGTTTTTCATTACTTCCAAGCTTGACCGTAATATGATGGGATACGATACGACCAGATCAGAATTAGAAAATACATTAAAGCGATTAGGAATGGATTATATTGATCTCTATTTACTGCACTGGCCGAGAGCGGATTATGGGAAAGCAGGATTTGATGATTGGAAGCGTTTGGATATAGAGAGCTGGAAGGCGTTAGAGGAGTTACAGAGGGAAGGGAAAATTAGATCCATTGGGGTTTCGAACTTCCTTCCACACCATTTGCAGAATCTTCTGGAACATACGGATATAGTGCCGGCTGTAAATCAACTGGAACTTCATCCGGGATATATGCAGCCGTATGTATGTGAATTTTGCAGAAAGAACGGAATCCAGTTGGAAGCATGGAGTCCGATCGGTCGTGGCAGATTAAACGATAATGTGATACTAAAAGAACTGGCCGTAAAATATAATACAAGCATCCAGCATCTGTGTCTTGTTTTCGGACATCAGGAAGGAATCATTGTTCTTCCAAAGTCTACAAATTATGAGAGAATGAAGGAAAATCTGATTTTGGATGATATTGTGATTTCTGAAGAAGATATGTGGAGAATCCGTACCATGCCTCAGGAGGGATGGGGAGGAGAACATCCGGATTGTGAGCGTGTTTATTTTTAAAATTAATAAAAAGATAGCAAGATTAAGAAATATAAAATATAGATTAAGATACCAGGTGGGGTTTTTATGCCCCACCTCTTTGTTTAATATGTAATCATCAAAGGGATGTAAGAAACCTATAATTACAATTTTCAGAGAAACGGAGGAACTGGTGATGAAAGGATTTAATACAAGCGATGGTTACATGGGATTGGTAGAAGGCAGATATATCTTGTTTGCCAGTGAGGCTGATTACTACGAATATATGAATGATTAATATTTTGTCTTTTTTATACCCCACCTATGGTATACTTGATATATCGAAGTAGGAAAGGGGAACGAAGAAGTGCCAAAGGGAAGTAATCAGAAGTTTAAGTTATATCGTCTGGCACAGATCATGTTGGAACAGACAGATGATGAACATTATATTACGATGCCGGAGATCATAGAAGGACTGGCAAGATATGATGTGACGGCAGATCGGAAGAGCATCTATAATGATTTAAGAGACTTGAGCGTTATTGGTATAGAGGTAGAGGGCGAACCGGTAGGAAATCGCTATCATTATCATGTCGTGAGTCGCCCATTTGAACTTCCTGAATTGAAACTTCTCGTAGATGCCATTCAGTCTTCCAAATTTATCACGGAGAAGAAGACGAATGCATTGATTAAAAAATTGGAGACGTTAGTCAGTAAGCAGGATGCACAGAAGTTGCAACGTCAGGTGTATGTATCCGGACGAATCAAGACGATGAATGAGAGCATTTATTATACGGTGGATGCGATTCATAATGCAATTTCAGAAAATAAAAAGATAAAGTTTCAATACTATCAGTGGAATGTAAGAAAAGAAATGGAACTTAGACATAATGGAGCCTGGTATCATATCAGTCCGTGGGGACTGTCCTGGGATGATGAGAACTATTACCTGGTGGGATATGATTCGGAAGCCGATCTGATCAAGCATTACCGTGTGGACAAGATGTTGCATATCAAGATGTCTGACGAGGACAGAGAAGGAAAGGAACATTTTAAGAAACTAGATATGGCCGATTATGCCAAGAAAAGTTTTGGAATGTTCAGGGGCAAGGAACAGACAGTGAAACTATTGGTAAATAATAATCTGGCGGGAGTGATCATAGATCGATTTGGAAAAGATGTGATGATGATCCCGACGGATGAGGAACATTTTACAGTAAATGTAGATGTGCATGTCAGCAGACAGTTCCTTGGCTGGGTGTTTTCACTGGGAGAGAGCATTAAGATTGTCGGACCGGATGCTGTGGTAGAGCAGATGAAGAGTGAGATACAGAGACTGGCAGGGCAGTATTTATAGAAATAAAGACTTGAAAGTAATCATCGAAATGTGCCTTTTAGCCATTCCGATGATTTGCTGTAGTGCACTTTTTTTGCTATACTATCTCTATAATTAACGAATGGAGAGGTAACATTATGAGCGAAAGAAATTATAGTAAAGTACCAGTGTTTGAGAACGGAATGGCACAGCCGGTATTCCCATTTACGGATGGAAAAACGGGTGATAATTATGATCCGAAGACTTCAGATATTGTGAGATATGCTGTGTATGTTGAATCTGATTACGATATGGATGGGGACGGGAAGAGAGATTTAGTCAAGGCGTTGATTCAGGTTCCAAGAAGTGCGGTAGAGGGGAACTACAAAGCAGCGACTGTATTTGAGGCACGTCCATACTGTGCAGGAGTTCAGGAGGATGGCTATCCACATATGAAAGAAGTGGCAGAGAAGAAATACCGCAAGTTTGATCTTGCAGATCTGGATAAGAAGGCACCGGCACGTATCCCTACAGGTGAGATTAGTGCTATGGATCTTGCGTTGAAGGCAGATCCGTCAGACTGGTATTATCCGGATAAGGGAAATAACAACAGCATGGTTTATGAGAATCTGGAGAATTTTAATTATTATCTTGTGCGTGGTTTTGCAGTGGTAGTAAGTGCCGGATTTGGTGCATTGGGATCTGACGGATTCAATTATGTGGGATCTGATTATGAAAGAGATGCATTCAAATCGGTTGTAGAGTGGTTACATGGGGATCGTGTTGCTTATGCAGACCGCGAAGGAACGATTCAGACTAAGGCTGAGTGGTCAAATGGAAATGTAGCAATGACCGGAAGATCTTATGCGGGAACGATGCCGTTTGCCGTGGCAACTACCGGTGTAGAAGGGTTGAAGACGATTGTTCCGGTAGCTGGAATTGCAGATTGGTACACGCAGCAGAATATGCAGGGAGCACAGCGTTACTGGCCAAAAGAGATGTTGAACAGTTTCCTTGCTTATTATTGCTCCAGCCGCTATAACGATGAGACATTATCTGAGAAACAGTTGGATGATATAGCAGCGTTCCATCATGAACTGAGCCTCCAGCAATTAAAATGTGGCTTTGATTATGATAAAGATTTCTGGGGAAGTGGTAATTATCGTCTGAATGCGGATAAGATCAGATGTACGGCACTGATCGTGCATGGACTGAATGATGAAAATGTGTCTACCAAGCAGTTTGAGATGATGCATACTTCATTTGAACAGGCAGGACAGAATGTGAAATTGATTCTGCATCAGGGACCACACATTACTCCGACCATGCCGAATAAAAATTATGGTATTTTGATTGATGGACAATTTTATGATGATATTGTAAATAAATGGATTTCTCATTATCTGTATGGGGTAGAAAATCATGCGGAAGATATGCCTGCAGTTCTGGTGCAGACAAACTATGATCAGAAGAAGTGGGAAGTAGCAGACTCTTGGGAGACCGCTTATGCGATGACACTTACGTCTGAAGAAGAAGGCACAAGTGTGATTGATACAGATTGGGAAACGGCCGGTGTCAGCGCTGAGAATTTCGATGATGTAATGGGACAGACATCCACAAATATGGACAAGCGTTATGTGACAGCACCATTTGAAGAGGCGGTAACGATACAGGGAACCGTTTGTGTGAACTTAAAAGCAGCATTAAAAGACGGAGATATTGAGCATGATTTCAACCCTGAGAATAGAAATGATGCGGATACATTGACGATGAAACTTGGTAACTCAAAGATTTCTGGAAAGATGGATGACGTGGAGATCGCAGTTTTACTCTGTGATGTATGTGAGGAAGCATTTGATAGCATCCAGACCGTAGACCCGGAGAGAAATGTTGTTCCGGTGGAGACTGTAAAAGAGGGCGGAATCATCAATGGCGGAGATCTTCCGGCATTTAATGAGGCAGAGTTTACAACCGTACATAAAAACTATCGCGTGATCACACGTGCATTTGCGGATCTGTGTAACCCGGAAGCTGGATATGCACCGGAGACAGCAGAGAATAGTATTGAGCTGAAGAAGGGTGAATATCACGATTATCATGTATATATGAATGCTACCAGATATACGGTAGAACCAGGACATCGTCTGGCAGTGGTTATTACAACAGAGGATCCGGTAAATTGTCTGATCCATAAGACATATTCTGTTGAGATTGAGAATGGTTCTGTAGTTGCAGATGTTCCTGTGACAAAGGCGGCAGCAGATCGTGCGTTGAATATCAAATAAGAAAATAGGAAGATTTAAAGGTGTGTAAAATAGGGGATTTCCGAAATTGCTAATGCAGTGGAGTGAAAATGGATACGAAATTGTAGAAAAATTAGGTGAAGGCTCTTATGGAGCGGTATATAAGCTCGTAAAAAATAAAGGGACGGACTAGGAAGAGTTTTCTGCACTTAAGATCGTGAACTGGACATTGGGAAAATTAGTTAATCAGATTCTCCTTATATGTCTGTATATGATAGATGCAAGAAACCATGCAAGAAACCAGGGGTGGTGAAGATTGAATCCCCTGGTTTCTTGTGGTAAAATGGCAGATGAAAAATAACGGATAAATCAGACATGGGGTGAATAATCATATGAAGATCAGAGAATTAATCGGACAGGAAACTCCGACATTATCGTTTGAAGTGTTTCCGCCAAAGAAAGATACAGATTTTGCAAGTGTTGAAAAAGCGGCATTTGAGATTGCAAGTTTGAAGCCAAGTTATATGAGTGTTACATACGGAGCAGGAGGAAGCACAAAGGGACTTACGATCAAGCTTGCGGAGGAGATTCAGAAACAGCATGAAGTTCCGACTATTGCACATTTGACTTGTGTATGCGCGAATAAAGAAGGAATTAAGACTGCGTTAGATGAGATGAAGGGTGCTGGAATTGAGAATATACTGGCACTTCGCGGGGACATTCCAAATAATTATGAGGGAGAAGTATTTACAGATTTTGCACATGCTTCAGAACTTGTAAAATTTATTAAAGAAAATGGAGATTTCTGTGTGGGTGGCGCCTGCTATCCAGAGGTACATCCGGACTCAGCAAATAAAAAAGAGGATATTCAGGGATTAAAGAAAAAAGTAGAAGCCGGTTGTGAGTATTTGACGACACAGATGTTTTTTGACAATAATATTTTCTTTAATTTTATGTATCGTATCCGTGAAGCGGGGATTACAGTGCCGATCATTCCGGGAATCATGCCGATCACGAAGCGTGTGCAGGTAAAAAATGCAGTAAAATTATCGGGGTGTAATGTGCCGGAGCGTTTCAAAAATATCGTAGATAAATTTGGCGATACGGAGGCGGCTATGCAGCAGGCAGGTATCGCTTACGCTACAGATCAGATCATAGATCTTTTGGCAAATGGAGTGAAGAATATCCATGTGTATTCTATGAATAAGCCGGAGGTGGCAGCGGGAATACAGAAGAATCTGTCGGAAATATTGAAAGCATAAGGGATATTACGATTGAAAATACCATACATTTCTTGACATGCAAGATTTGTATGGTATAATTTTAAATATTGGTTAGAAATAACTAACAAAGTTGTAAAGGACAGAGAAAATGCCATTAAATCTTGCAGATAAAAATAAAACATATATTATTCAAAGAATTGCCGGAAATGAGAAAGATGCACATCGTTTGGAAAGCATGGGATTTGTGCCGGGAAGTGAGGTGCGGGTAATCTCAGAAATTAACGGAAATTTTCTTATTAAAATTAAAGGAGCCCGTGTGGGACTTGGGCGTGAATTTGTAAAGCGTATCATTGTAGTTTAAAAATATAAGTGAGGCGTAGGGGATGAGCAATAGAAAATATTCGAAGATACTGTTAGTGATGATGAGTGTTATGATGTGTGGGCTGATCGTCATGCAGTTTTATCTAACAATGTATGTACGGAAAAGTCATGAGACCGTTCCTGTAATTATCACCTGGTGCAGTTTATTTATATCTATTTTAGTTTTGGTAATCATGCTGGCAAGTTCCAGGGTAAATAAAGATGTTGGAAATATGGTATTTACTGACGTTACCGGAATCAAAAATAAACTGGCATATCAAGATCATATTAACCGGATAAATGAGAGAAAAGATACATTTTCTACAGGTGTGGTGATGTTCGATCTTAATAATTTAAAAATAGTAAATGATTCACTGGGGCACGAAATAGGAGATCTTTATATAGGAGCATTTTCGGCGATTTTATCAAAAGTACAGAAAGACAGAGTGAATGCATATCGAATCGGAGGCGATGAATTCGCTGTTATTCTGGAAGAAACTAATGTGGTCGAAATTCATCATATGTTAGATTATCTGGAAAAATCTGTGCGGGAATATAATGAAAAACATCATATTAAAATTTCCTATGCAAGAGGCTATGAGGTCAGTACAAGAGAACATTATTATCTGATGGAGGAATTGACCAGACGGGCAGATGAGCATATGTACAAAAATAAGCGAATGAGTAAAAAAGGGAAATTGGACAGAAAGCAGTTACGTTGAATATGGAAATAATACTAATATGCATTTTAATACTAATATTAATACAACAACTTATGATTATAAAAGGCAGAAAAAAGCGGCATCAGATGGGACATGATGAGCTTACGGGTATTTGCAATTGGGAGCATTTGGTTCAAAAAGCAGAGAAACTGTATAAAAGCGACAGACCAAGGTATGTGATATATTCTAATATTGCAGAGTTTAAACTGATCAATGAACTGTTCGGAAGAGAAAAGGGAAATGAGATCCTGAAAAAGCAGGCGGAGCTGATCCGGAAACAGGCGAAAGAAGGATGGTTGTACGGAAGAGCCGGGGAAGATCATTTTGTAGTGATCGTAGAGCCGGATCAATTTCATAAAAAATATTTGTATGAATGCCAAGAAGAATTACAGAAAGTATTATCGGATTCGGTTTATAATGTTCGAATTTATTTTGGAATTTATCAAACAGAAAGATTTGAAGAATCTCTGGAGTCCATGTGTGATAAGGCTGCTTTGGCGATAGATTTCATAAAAGAAGATACGCAGGAAATCCTGGCATATTATAATGATGAAATGTTAGAGAGTGCCTTAAAATGGAAAAAGTGCGTGGACGAGTTTGACGAGGCGTTGAAAAGCGGAGAATTTCAGATGTATTTACAGCCACAGATTTCAGCGGAAACAGGAAGGCTTCAGGGGGCAGAAGCGTTGGTGCGAAGAATCAAAGCTGATGGAACGGTGATTCCACCGATAGAATTTGTTCCGGTTTATGAAAAATCAGGCTTAATCTGTCAGATGGACAGATATATATGGGAGCAGGCGGCTAAAAAATTAGGAGAGTGGAAAATAGATGGGAAAAATATGAAAATCTCCGTGAATATATCACCGAAAGATTTTTATTATATCGACGTTTATAGTACTCTAAAAAATCTGGTAGAAAAATACAACATAGAACCACAGAACTTGAACCTGGAAATCACAGAAACGGCCATCATGTCAGACATACCGAATTTGCGTAAGGACTTGGAGAAACTCCAGAAATTAGGATTCACAGTAGAAATTGATGATTTTGGAAGTGGATACTCATCGTTAAATGCGTTGAAAGATATAGATGTTGATGTGCTGAAAATCGATATGGGATTTTTAAGAGAAACAGAGAATAAAACGAAAAGCAAGATTATATTAAATTCAGTGGTGCAGATGGCGAAAGAGATGGGAATGCCCGTTATTACAGAAGGGGTTGAGACAATAGAGCAGGTGAACATGCTTGCAAAAATGGGATGTGATACATTTCAAGGGTATTATTTTTCCAAACCGATCAGTGTAGTAGAATTTGAAAAAATGTATATGGATAAATAAAAAATATGTATTTGTTGCACTTGATATTTTTAATAAAATTCAGCATAATGAAAATGACAACATAAAGATAGAAAACCGTCTGGAGGCATGGCTTGCATTTATGAGTATGGATAATCCGGAAGATGTTGTTAGTATCATTTCAAAGTATCCGGATTTTAAAGAACTATACGAGCAAGTCTATGACATATGCCGGAATATCGAAGGAGTGATGGATATGTTTTCAAAAGAATTGCGCATACTTGACCGCAACACGGTGCAGCTTATGATTGATGAGATGCAGGATGATCTGGAACAGAAACGCGAAGAGCTGAAAGAGAAGCAAGGAGAGCTAGAGCAAACGCAAGGAGAGCTAGAGCAAACGCAAGGAGAGCTAGAGCAAACGCAAGGAGAGTTAATGCAGAAAAACGAGGAGTTGGAACAACTAAAGAAACAGTATGAACAGGCGATGAAGGAAATCAAAGAACTGAGAGGATAATTCTTCAAAATGAATACAAAAGATAAAAAAATAAAGAAGTAGAGCACAGATTATATTTGGTAGATATGATCTGTGCTTTTAAAATGCCAATTGGTTGTATAACCTTGAACTGTTCAGCATATATATAGTATAATTATTGCATTAAAACATCGTTCAGAGAGTGATGAGTATCAAGGAGGTAACAAATGGTTACATGGAATAATTTAGATGCGGTTTCTGCATTTGCGAAGTTAAAAGATGTAGAGCGCGTGGATCTTGCAGATGCCATGAAAGGAGAAAATGGGGCGGAACGTGTGAAGAAATACAGCACTCCTATGGCAGCAGGACTTGCTTATAACTATGCATCAAAGCAGGTAGATGACGCGGTGCTTACAGCACTTGCAGATCTCGCAGAAGAAGCACAGCTGACAGAGAAGTTCGAAGAACTCTATAACGGAGCTGTGATCAATACAGGAGAGAAGCGTCTGGTACTTCACCATCTGACCAGAGGACAGCTTGGAGATAAAGTAGAAGCAGATGGAGTGGACAAGCGTGCGTTCTATGCAGAACAGCAGCAGAAAGTTGCAGAATTTGCTAATAAAGTACATGCCGGGGAGATTACCAATGAGGCTGGTGAGAAATTTACAACGGTTGTACAGATTGGAATCGGTGGTAGTGACCTTGGACCGAGAGCCATGTATCTGGCGTTGGAGAACTGGGCTAAGAAAAATGATACATTTAAGATGGAAGCAAAATTCATCAGTAATGTAGATCCGGATGATGCTTCGGCAGTATTATATACAATTGATGTGGCACATTCCTTATTTGTACTGGTTTCAAAATCTGGAACAACATTGGAGACTCTGACAAATGAGTCTTTTGTAAAGGATGCACTGGTGAAAGCCGGACTGAATCCTTCCAGACATATGATTGCAGTTACCAGTGAGACTTCACCGTTGGCGAAGAGTGATGATTATCTGACAGCATTTTTCATGGATGATTACATCGGTGGACGTTTTTCATCAACATCTGCGGTTGGTGGTGCTGTATTATCACTGGCATTTGGACCAGAGATCTTTGCAAGATTTCTGGATGGAGCTGCAGAAGAGGACAAGCTTGCGAAGAACAAAGAGCTGCTTGAGAATCCGGCGATGTTAGATGCATTGATCGGTGTTTATGAGAGAAATATTTTGGGATATCAGAGTACAGCAGTGCTTCCATATTCACAGGCACTCAGCCGTTTCCCGGCACATCTTCAGCAGTTGGATATGGAGTCCAACGGTAAGTCTGTGAATCGTTTCGGCGAGCCGGTAGATTACCAGACAGGACCGATCATTTTCGGGGAACCGGGAACCAATGGACAGCATTCATTCTATCAGCTTTTACATCAGGGAACAGACATTGTACCGCTTCAATTTGTAGGATTTAAGAGCAATCAGATGGGAACGGATGTAGAGATTCAGGGCAGCACAAGTCAGCAGAAACTTTGCGCAAATGTGGTTGCGCAGATCGTAGCATTTGCAAGTGGAAAAGCTGATGAAAATCGCAATAAGAATTTTGAAGGTGGACGTCCATCAAGTATTATTGTGGGAGAGCAGTTGACACCGGAAGCATTAGGTGCACTGTTATCACATTTTGAGAATAAAGTAATGTTCCAGGGATTCGTATGGAACTTGAACAGTTTCGACCAGGAAGGAGTACAGCTTGGAAAAGTACTTGCTAAGAGAGTCCTTGCACATGATACAGACGGAGCATTGAAAGAATACAGTGATCTGTTGAATATTTAAGATTTAAGCGATAATGACAGAAAGTCCCCGGGAGATTTTCCGGGGATTTTGCATGTGAATGTAGGTTGATTGAAAATGAGGTTCGAGATTAAAAGAAATGAATAGTTCTACTTGGGGGAAATAAAAGATGAAGAACAAAAAGAATGTGATCGAAAGGATTATAGAAACCAGTTTGATTCTGATCCTGATTGTTCTGATCGTATTTATGATGAGTGATGTAGAAAAACTTCAGGGAAATGCAAGAGTGATTAATTATGCGGGGATTGTGCGAGGAGCTACGCAGCGGTTAGTGAAAATGGAAATCGCCGGAGAACCGCAGGATGATCTGATAGATTATCTGGATGATATTTACAGTGGTTTGATGCATGGCGGTGGACAATATAATCTGACCAGACTAGATGATAAAAAATATCTGGATAAATTACAGGAATTGCATGAGTACTGGGGAGACCTGAAAGAAGAGATACAACTGGTCAGAAAAAATGGCTATGAGAAGACAGATATTATTTCTATGAGCGAGACATATTTTCAGATGGCAGATGAGACGGTGTCGGCGGCAGAGGATTATTCTCAGACATATGCAACAAGGATCAGTATATTAGAGAAAGTCACGGTTGTAGACATTGTACTGATTATATTGATATTAATTAAGGAATCACTGGAGGCATTGAGCCTGATGAAGAATAACGGAGAACTGAAGAAGAAGGCCTACATAGATTTACACACGGGTCTTCCGAACAAAAGCCGATGCGAAGAATTGTTGACGAACCATGAGAATCTGGCGAATCCAACAGCTATCGCAATTTTTGATCTGAACGGATTAAAACAGGTCAACGATACACTGGGGCATGTTGCCGGTGATGGACTGATTTTGAACTTTGCAAATATTATAAGAACCTCCATTCCAGAGCAATATTTTGTTGGACGATATGGTGGCGATGAGTTTATTGCAATATTTAATGGTATTGATGAAGAAGCAGTAAGAGAAATACTGAATACTGTGCAACAGTCGGTAGACCGGTATAATACCTTTGGCAAGCAGACGCATATGGAATATGCAGTGGGCTATGCAATATCAACGGCATATAGAGAAAGCAATCTGAAGATTCTTTTGGAAAAGGCTGATAAAAAAATGTATCAGAGAAAAGCGGCGATGAAAGGGGATTCCTATTAGAATAACGGATGCGGAAGGCTGCATCCGGAGTAAATTTACGATAGTTGATAGATTTGTTTCAATTTATCTACAGCATTTTCAAGAGATGCCTCAATAACTTGCGTGTAGCTGTCGTCTGCACGATATCCTTTGATGATATCAGCAGAAGTAGTGTCTGGTTTATATTGTTCGACTAATCGTTCGCCGATAATAGAGGCATTTTCTTCACTGATTCCGCGATTAGCAATGACTTCTGCAATCCAGGCCAACACACCCGATTGGTTTAAATCAAGTATTGTAAGGTCATCTGTATCTAGTTCATATACATTTACGATAGATTTCTCTGGCGTACCATTTAAGCCTGCCCAACTTCTGGCTCGGTCTTCGTATTCGGTCGTGTAAAATCCGTTCCCATAATCATTGGCTTGCTTACCACCAAGATAAACAGGATGTTTAAGGATATGGTCGGAACCATGAAATACTTTTAGCATAATTACACTCCATACTGCAGGATGTCCTGCGTGCAAAATTTTAAGTTACGTTATTATAATTATAGTAGTATCGCATCTGCGAATGCTTCGCAATTGAAAACTTTGAGTAACTTCGATTTCGTGATGAGAAAGGCAATAGATGATAACAAATTAGCATTGACTAATACCGCGCCCACGTGATAACCTAGCAAAGAACAATATAGTCCGTGAGGGAGTAGTGGCGCGAAGCGCGGTAAGTCAACATCCTGCTCAGAGGATTTTAGATAAGAGAATCTGATCTGGCTTGCCTTAATCAACGAGACTCATGTACAGCTTGTATGCCGTACGATGAAAGTCTCTTTTTTTATGTCCGGTATAGCAAAAAGCTGTATCGGCTTTCTCTTTTTTTGGGGAATGAACAAGAAAAAATTGGGATAAATGAATGTCAAAATTATGAGGAAAGGAAAATGAACATGAAGTATGCATTTTTAAAATCTGCGGATGAAGTGCTGAAGGAAACTGGCACTGATCAGGAGAAGGGTCTGGATATTGCACAGGTTCTGGAATCCAGGGAAAAATACGGTTCTAACTCATTTACCGGACAGGCACATGAATCTATGGCGAAGAAAATCTGGGATGCATCTACAGAACCGATGCTGTTGATGTTGATATTTGCAGCGATTATTACATTAGCGATCAATATTACCAGGTATTTTACCGGAGGGGAATATAACTTCCTGGAATGTGCAGGTATCTTTGCAGCCATCGCATTGTCGGTGGTGATTACGATCGTGACGGAGGGAAAGAGTGCGAAAGCTTTTGAAGCACTGAATAAGATTAATGAAGATACGTTGATCAAAGTAATGCGAGATGGGGAACCACAGTTAGTTCCACAGAGAGAGATCGTAGTGGGAGATATTCTGCTGGTAGAGACCGGCGATAAGATCATAGCAGATGGAAGACTGATTTCCAGTAACGATTTAAGCGTAGACGAATCTGCCTTGACTGGTGAAAGCCTGCCGGTGAAAAAGGATGCGGATGTGGTCTGTCACGATACTACACCAGTAGCTGAGAGATGCAATATGCTGTATTCCGGTTGCTTTGTATCCGGTGGAAGTGGACGGATGGTAGTAACAGGAGTAGGAAATAACACGGAGTTCGGATTGATCGCACAGGAACTGTCATCCATTGAGAAGACGACGACCCCGTTACAGGAAAAGCTGGATAAATTAGGAAAGCAGATCACTGTGCTGGGAATGTCGGCAGCGGCAATCGTATTTGCAATTCAGGTTGTAGAATTTGTGATAAATAATCAGTTGAATTTAAATACGATTTCAGATGCATTTATCACAAGTATCGTGTTGATCGTGGCAGCAGTTCCGGAAGGACTTCCTACGATCGTGGCAGTGTCACTTGCACTTAATATTATCAAGATGTCCAGAGAGAACGCTCTGGTAAAGAAAATGATTGCCTGTGAAACAATTGGATGTGTCAACATCATATGTTCCGATAAAACGGGAACTCTGACTGAGAACAAGATGACGGTTCAGAAGATTTACAGGGGAGGAAAGCTGTTAAATCCAGAAGAGTTAAAGGATGATGTTGTATTGCGTAATTATTGCATTAACAGTAATGCCAATATTTCAGAAGAAGATGGAACATGGTCTTTTATCGGAAATCCAACAGAATGTTCGCTTCTGGTGGCGGCACATAAGGCCGGCGTGGATTATCAGGAGCTTCGCCACAATGCAGATGTTGTGCGAGTATTTCCATTCTCTTCGCAGAATAAGGATATGAGTACGATTGTACGTGAGGAAGATGGACTTCGTATCTACACAAAAGGAAATCCAGAGAAGATTATTTCTCTTTGTAAAAATATTTCGGCAGAAGAATTAGAATCTATCAATCGATTAATGGAAGAATTTCAGAGCAAGGCCGGAAGACTTCTGGCATTTGCTCATGGAGATCTGGAGGATTATCAGGAAGAAGAGCAGACGGTAGTTGAGCGGAATTTGACATTCGATGGATTTGTGGTTATTTCAGATCCACTGAGCGAGGATGTCTATGATGCAATCCGCAAATGTCATAGCGCAGGAATTGAAGTGAAGATGCTGACGGGAGATAACATCCGTACAGCAAGAGCAATCGCAAACGAACTTCATATGCTAGATGAGAATCACATTGCGGTGGAAGCGGCAGAGATTGAGAAAATGTCTGACGAGGAATTAAAAGAAGCCTTAAAGAAGATTCAGGTTATTGCAAGAAGTACGCCGCTTATCAAGATGCGCATTGTAAAACTATTAAAAGAAGAAGGAAATGTTGTTGCGGTAACAGGAGATGGGATCAACGATGCACCGGCGATCAAGAATGCAGATGTTGGAATCGCCATGGGAATCGCGGGAACAGAAGTAACAAAAGAAGCCAGCGATATGGTGCTTTTGGATGATTCATTTTCAACGATTGTCAAAGCGGTACAGTGGGGACGCGGAATTTATCAGAACTTTAAACGATTCATTCAGTTCCAGCTGACAGTTAATGTATCTTCCGTAGTAGTGGTAATCTGCTCGATTCTTGCAGGATTTCCTGCACCATTTACGGCACTGGAACTTCTGTGGATTAACATTATCATGGATGGACCTCCGGCACTTACACTTGGATTAGAGCCGATTCGAGAAGATTTATTAAAGGCCGCACCGACAAAAAGAAATGAAAATATTATCTCGGCAAAGATGCTAAGACGAATTTTTACCAACGGTATTTATATTTCCGTAATCTTTATGTTACAGCACTTCAAGAATTTCCTGGGAGCGAAACCAGCAGAAGAAGCAACGGTATTGTTTACATTATTTGTATTATTCCAATTATTCAATGCATTTAACTGCCGTGAATTAGATGACACTTTGATGTTCAAAAATGTTCTTCGTAATAAGTTGATGTTAGGTGTATTTTTAATCGTTCTGATCTTACAGTGTGCGATCACGCAGTTCGGAACGGCAGTATTCGAAACGACACCATTATCACTTGCAATGTGGGGCAAGATGATGCTCACGGCATTTAGCGTGGTAGTGCTCAACGAATTATGGAAATTGAGAAAATTATTTACAAAATAAAATTTTTCAGAGAAGAAAGAAGAACGGTGTTAACAGAATGAACTATATAGAAGCCAGAAGAATCCTGCGGTTGTCGGAAACGGATGACTTTTCACAAATCAAAAAGAAATATCGTTTATTAATGGGACGCTATCATCCAGATGTACTGGGTGAGGCGTCTTCTGAACATATGCGTCGGGCACAGGAGATAAATGAGGCATATCAATTTCTAAAAAATAACCAGTGGAATGGAAGAAATACAGGTATCTATGGAAAGAAAAATTACACTCCAAAATGGAAGGGTAAGCTAAATGAAAGCGCATTTTGCGAACGAAACATTTATGCTTATTATAGTATGGATGTGGAAGTGGAAGGTCTGTATTACAAAATGACCAGAGGGAAATATCTGTGGGATCCGGATGAGGAAGAACTGCATTTGTTTATCAGCAGCATCCATCATGCGACCAAAGAATTGTTGGAGAGAATAGAAGAAAAATATCCGGAAGTTTGGACGGAGAAAATTCAAATAAAAGAACAGAAATTTAAAATACAGGCAGACTTATTTTACAGTATGATCCAGCAATTTGTACATCCTATAGAGACGCTTAGAAAACTGGCAGAGCCAGAAAAGGAAGATGGAGCAGGCAGAAAGATATACTGCTTTCAGGCACATATCGGAACAAAAGGATATGATAAAGTTTACAAAAATCTGGAAAGATTGCAGAAGGGCGATGCTGTCTATCCGGTAAATTTTGAAAATAATAAAATCGTTGTTACGGATAGAGATGGTGATCACCTGGGACATTTGTCTTTCGAAGATGACAGTCTGTATTTTTGCGTCATTCCATTGTTAAAGAGAAAGGCTGCGCAGGTGAAACTCATAGTGGAGCGGGTGCAGACGAATAAAAAACACAGACCATACAGCATCAAAGTACAACTGAGGTTCTATTTAAGAGTGGAAAAAGGAGCGGGCGAAAATTGGTCGCATGGAAGCGAGCAGAATCTGAGGATTGCTGAACTGTTGAACCAGTATGAGCGCGTGATGAGAGGTTAAATGTAAAATTTCTTGTCACAAATTATCATATATGCTATCATAATGAAAAGCATATTTTCTATATATCTAAATATCTAAAAAAGATTTCATATGCAGGTTTTTATAGACCTGACTTTTCAGAAAATTCATGCTTTAAAATCAACATTTTAACAGCAGGAGTTTTCAAAGAAAAGGAGAACTCCTGTCGCAACTAAATAAGGGGGTCTCGTATGGAAAGATCAGAAGCACCTGGCGAGGAAAAGGGTCAGAGACTTCATTGGCACCCGGCATTTTATGCAGGGATGCAGATCGAACTACAAGATGAAGCTGATAAGCTGTCCTTCCAGAAAGAGTACATGCTAGGTGAAGAACCGATGCGGATGGACATGCTACTTATCAAGAAAAACACCAAAGATAAAGTTGAAAAGAATATCGGACGGATATTTCGGAAATATAATATCATAGAGTACAAAAGCCCGACAGATTATCTGAGTATCGACGACTTCTATAAGGTTTACTCCTATGCATTTGTGTACAAAGCGAATAGCGGTAAAGAAAATGAAGTACCCATTGAAGAACTAACGATTACGTATGTGTGCAATCATTATCCGAGGTATTTGATAAAACACTTGAAGCAGATATACGAAGCGGATATAGAGCAGATCGAATCAGGAATCTACTATCTTCCGGCTACTCGTTTTATCGTGCCAATACAGATCGTTGTCACGAAAGAACTGACGGATGAGAAGAATCTGTGGTTACATAATCTGACGGACTCATTGAAAGATACCGATACCGTGAAACGGTTACTTTCCGAATATGAAAATCAGAAAAAGAATACGTTATATCAGTCCGTTATGGAGATCATTGTAAATGCGAACAAAGAAAAATTTGGTGAGGTGAAGAAGATGTGTAATGCGTTATTAGAATTGATGAAAGACGATTTGGATGAAAGAGAACGGATAGGAAAAGCACAGGTAAATAAGTTAAATATTAAACTGTCCGAGCTTGGTCGATTGGATGATGTTATTAAAGCTGCTAAGGATATGGATTACCAGAGAAAATTATTTGCAGAGTTTGGACTGTGATAAATTTTAAAATAAGTAGTAGACAAAGGGGCTATTTTGGCCCCTTTTGTCTACCAGGAATTACAAATATGAATAGCAGTGAACTTGCCAGCAGAAGTCCCGGGTAGAACATTTTGGGGATGATGTCAAATGCTGATAATTCGTATCCTAATTCATGAACTGCGGAAAGAGCCACTAACATCTGGGCACCGTAAGGGATGATTCCCTGAGTGATACAGGAAAAAGTATCCAGTAAAGATGCCGCTTTTCTAGGCGATACTCCGTATTCTTCTGCCATCTCGGCGGCGATCGGATTAGCCATTACAATCGCAACTGTGTTATTGGCAGTAGCGATATCGATAGCGCTGACGAGAAGACCCATTCCTAATTGACCGCTTTTCTCTCCTTTGAAAATCCTGCGGATTAAAGAGAGCAGCGCATCGAAACCACCATATTCACGGATCAATGCACATAGAGCGGCTACTAAAATTGCCACCATACAAGTCTCAAACATTCCTGAGATTCCGGAGCCCATATTTGAAATCAACTCTACGACAGAGATTTTGCCCGTTGCAAGCATGATCACAAAACCTGAAAGGATACCGATCAATAAGACAACAAATACATTGATGCCGACAATTCCACCAGCCAGGACCAGAAGATACGGAATAATCTGGACTAAATGGTATTCGTGTGTGATGGCATTTCCAGGATCTGTCTTGATAGATAATACAAAAATCAATAGCAAAGTGACCAGTGCTGCGGGAAAAGCAATCCAGAAATTTTCTCGAAATTTGTCCTTCATTTCACATCCCTGACCATTGCAGGCAGCGATGGTTGTGTCGGAAATAAAAGATAAGTTATCACCAAACATAGCACCACCCATAACAGAGCCGATACACAGTGCCATATCGAATCCGGAGGCACTGGCTACAGCTACCGCAATAGGCGTAATTAAAGTGATGGTACCGACAGATGTCCCCATAGCAGTGGAGACAAAGCAGGAAACTACAAATAATACCATCACAGAATATTTACCAGGAATCAATGACAGCATAAAATAGGCGACGCTTTCCGCACTGCTACGACCGACTATTCCGACGAAAGTTCCGGCAACCAGAAAAATCAGAAGCATCGTGATAATATTCTTATCAGCAAGTCCCTGCGCCATAAGTTCCAGCTTCTTATCAAAATTTACTTTGCGGTTTTGCAGACAGGCCACAAGAATCGCGGCCAAAAATGCCAGCACAATCGGAATGTTGTAAAATCCCATAGGAATCTTCATAATATATTCAAATAAAATACCAAGACCCAGATACATGATCAGAAACACGCCGATTGGCAATAAAGCGATTGGATTACTCTTTTTTTGGTTCATAGTTTTTCATACCCTCTTTTTACTATATGTTCGATGAAATAACTTTAGCATGAAGGGAAAATATCCGTCAAGCTCTTGCGCTATACAAAAAGGGATGACCGCGACGGCCATCCCTTTCGTACATATTAAGTAAGTTCATCTAATAAAAATTAACCTACAATTCTCCATTTCTTATCAACAGCATTCAGAAGCTCATGTCCATCTTCCGTTACAAGAACAAGGTCCTCGATACGAACGCCGTATTTACCTTCGATGTAGATACCTGGCTCGATAGAGAAGATCATACCCGGTTTAGCTTCACCCTTGTTAATCGGGCTTACATCACCGTACTCGTGGTCTTCCTGTCCGATAAAGTGACCAAGACGGATTCTCCAGTAATCACCGTAACCAGCCTCATCGATCAGATCTCTTGCCTGAGCATCAATATCACAGAAACGTACACCTGGTTTGATAACAGCCTCAGCTTTCTCAACAGCAGTGCGAACAAGATCATGAATAGCTGTCTGCTCATCGTCAGCACTCTTGCAGTAGAATGTTCTTGTCATATCTGAGCAGTAACCTTTCCAGATACATCCCATATCGATCAGGATACACTCGCCTGCAGCAAGTTTTCTTGTAGCGCTTGGTTCATGATGCTGGTCAGCAGCGTTAGGTCCGAAACAAACGATCGTATCAAAGCTGACACCACTTGCACCTTCTTTTAAGTACTCAGCGTCGATAAAGTCAGCAACTTCTTTCTCTGTCATACCTTCTTTGATAAAGTTAGCAGCTCTCTCCATTACACGGTCATTGATAACAGAAGCTTCTTTCATGATCTGAATCTCTTCCGGAGTCTTAACGGCACGAACATCATCGATACAGTCAGAGCCCCATACAGTCTTCAGTTCAGGACAACGCTCCTGAAGAGGAATTAAGAAACGAGCTGGCCATGTCTTATCGATACCAAGAGTTCCCTTTGTGTCGATGTGATCCATCAGAACAGCAATCTGGTCATCCATGTCACTGAACCAAACTTCCTCAAGTCCTGTATTAGAAACAAAATACAGATAGTTAAAGAAGAAAGTGTGCTTTCCATTCGTTCTTAACAGTAAAGCATACAGTCTCTCGCCAGGATTGACCATAACACCAGTCAAGATATTGATACTTAACGGATCAGATACCAGAAACTGGTCAATACCTTTCTCTCTCATTTTGTCCAATACGCGGTTAATTCTTTCAGTGTTCATAAATATTTACCTCCGATTTATAAAAAGAATCTATAACTATCATAGCACAATCGCAGATATGAGACCATAAATTTTGTCAAAATAATGACATTTAAAACGAGGTCTCTAACATTCCAAAAGATTCTTTAAATCTTGAACAGAAAGAGGCTTTGCAAATAAATATCCCTGATAATACCCAGGTGCCAGGGCCTTCACATAATCAAAAATGTCATCCGTCTCCACACCCTCGACACATACAGGAAGTTTGAGTACCTTGGCACATTTAATGATGGCTTCCACCATAACCTGGTTAATCTCATGTTCCAGAATGTTTCCGATGAAAGACTGGTCAATCTTGATCAGATCAAACGGAAGATCTTTCATCAGACTGAAAGAAGAATAACCAGTGCCAAAATCATCCGCAGCGATACGGATGCCATAATTATGGAAATCTGACATATAGCATTTGAGCAGATCGGTATCAAGTGCCTGACAGTGCTCCGTCAGCTCAAGGACCAGATTAGCGGCCGGGAAATCCTCCTCTTCCAGAATCTGTAACACATCCTGGACAAATTCCGTATTTTTAAACTGCTTATAAGAAATATTAATACTAAGCGTCAAATGCGGATATCCCTCAAGCAGTGGACGAATCTCACGCATCGCCTGCCGGAGGATCCAGAGACCAAGAATATAAAAATAAGGATCTCTTTCCAACCATGGAATATATTTCACAGGAGGAACCGTTCCATATTCCGGACTGCTCCAGCGAAGTAGTGCTTCCACACCCTGAATATCCGAATGAAGATCAACAATCGGCTGATACTGCAGGAAAAATCCCTGGCAGTCATGAATGACACTGCGTTTAATCACATCCATAAGCATCAAATGATCCTGAATCTGCAGAGCCTTATCCTGATTAAACTCATACAATACCATAGAGTTATCCTGTTTGGCTTCTGCGATCGCATGAAATAACTCCGTTAAAACCGTAGATTCATCCACCAGGATCGGATTGATCAGTACAGAAGCACAGGAAATAGACAGCGAAATATGCTGATTTTCTACGAAAATATCATCGGAAGAAATCTTCTTAATATATTGGAAGAGATTCATCTTCTGATCACTATGTTCTTCTGGGATAATAATGGCAAATTTCGTACCGTCCAGGCGGAACAAATCACCAATACCTTTGAGCTTCTCTTCCAAAAGAGAGACAAACCTCTGTAAGACCAGATCACCGGTCTGATAATTATATGCGGTATTCACCGTTGAAAAATGATTCATACCAATCACAAGAAACAGAGCCCCTTTGCGCAGGTTTCTAAGATGCAGTACCTTCGTAAGAAAAGCATAAATATTATGACATTTCGTCACCGGATCAATGTAATCCACAGCCCCATGGCTCACAAAAGAACCGGCGAATAAATCTGGCTTATCAGGGCCGTTTCCGCGTAAAATATACCCTTCACAAGAACAACGCACATAAGTACCATCCTTCTGTCGGGCGCGGTAAGTAACATCGTGTACCGCTTTCGAACCAGAAAAGACAGCATTAATATCCTGGCGGTAAGCCGCCCGGTCATCCGGATGAATATGCTGTTCCCAGATAGCATCCGCATGCAGCATATACTCCGAAGGAAGATCAAAATCCAGAACTGCCTGCGTGGACCATCTGGAAACATCCGTAGACAGATTACAGAGATAGATATAGCGGTTCGAAGAAGTCAGGGCAAATGCATCAAAAACGCGATTATCCAGACCACTCTTATCAATATCAATAGCGTCATCCGAAGAAGGAAGTGTGCTGTCGGTGGAAGTGTGCTTGCGGTGAATATAGTGCTGAACCTTCTGCTCGTACATCTTCTGGTCGGCAAGACTTAAAAGTTCACTGAAATTGTGAGTGTCATCCGGAACAATATCGAGACATCCAAAACTAAAATCGCAGTTATAAGTAACAAGCGTCTTCATAGAGTTGTGATATAACTGTCTCTGCGATTCCAGACGTTTCTTAAGAGCATTCGAATTCGAAGAAAGCGAAAGAATTAAAAACTCATCCCCGCCGAGACGGAACAGAAACTCATCATCCAGACAAATACTCTCAAGAGTAGAGCAGACCGAAGAAATATAAAGATCTCCTTCATTATGTCCGTGGCTGTCGTTGCAGCTCTTTAGTCCATCAATGTCAATAAAAGCAATACAAAACGGTGTCTTATCTGCCCAGAGAGATTTCGTCAGCAGGTTAAAATATCGTCGGTTCCCGACACCCGTCTGAGAATCCGTATTAATCGCGTTCTGTACATTAGCACCCAGATGTTCCAGTGCATCGGCAAGCGGGAGAGAGCTTTCCGGAAGATTCGTCCGGTCAAGTCGTACCTGCTCCATTCCATGTAAAAGCTGCTCGATATAATTCAGGAAAATCTGGTGTTCATGATTATTCATAGAGTTCACCTCGATCATAAAGTAATTCAATATATAATTTTATCCGTACAAAATAAGATATAAAATAATGATAGCATGAAATGAAGGGGACGACCATTATAAAAACGAAAATAAGAGAAATTCGCAATTTTAGGTTGTATCAGCTATAATAGAATCTGAAAAAATATTTGGTCGTTCTATAAGATGAGAAAGAACTTATGAAAAACCAATTTGAAACTTTGAAATAAAAAATGGGATGAGCTGTGAAAAGAAAAATTATGACAAAAGTACAGAAGGAAAACACAGAAATATACCAGTTGAATGAGGCAACTACTGCTTTGAGGAATAATCCTTGTGAAGAAAACCTTTGGAATTGTATCATTGCTTTTCAAGGGTATAAGTTTAAAACATTTTCGGGGTTGCCCTTTAGCTATCGTCTGAAGAAGGGAAGAGGAGATTCTTTTACAAAGGAGCTTTGGATAGACAGACGTGAAAGTAGCAAGAGCCTGACATGGAGTTCTGTTTTGCTGGCATATCGAAAGATTGGAAAGGTGGGGGAGTTTGTGGACAGACCAAAGACATTGGGAGATATACGAGGGGTGTCATATATATATGGAATGTTCTATCGTTTTGGTTTGATTGATGTACCGGATCAAGTCAAGGAGAAGATGGATTTTATCTGTTAGTGATATTCGCTTGAAAAAATTAGCTAACAAGGTCGGCGGTTGAAACGCACATGATATTATGATATATTTAAAAATAACAACTTTTAGCAGAAAATAATGGCAGCAGGGCAGGTCTACATAAGAAGTGATAAAATAGAAAAATAAACAAAAAACTAAAGAGAGGTAATTATGAAACCAACATTGATTATTATGGCAGCCGGTATCGGCTCACGCTTTGGAACTGGAATCAAGCAGCTTGCAAAGATGGGAACTAACGGAGAGGTTATTATGGATTATTCCATCTATGATGCGATTGAAGCAGGATTCAAGAAAGTCGTATTTATTATCCGCAAGGATATTGAAGAAGAATTTAAAGAAGTCATTGGAGATCGCATTTCCAAGCAGATCGAAGTAGAGTATGTATATCAGTCGGTAGATGATCTTCCAGAAGGATTTGAGGCGAATGGACGTAAGAAACCTTGGGGAACAGGACAGGCAATCTTATGTTGTAAAGATGTTGTAAAGGATCCATATGTTATTATCAATGCGGATGACTATTATGGAAAGCAGGCGTTTAAACTGTTACATGACTTCCTGGTAAATACACCGAATGAAGATAACGGAATTTATACCATGGGAATGGCAGGATTTATTTTAAAGAATACACTTAGTGAGAATGGAACTGTAACCAGAGGACTCTGCAAGAAGGATGCAGAGGATATGTTGACAGATGTATATGAGACTCACGAGATCCGCAGAGATGCTGAGGGCAAGATGCACTGCAAAGAAGCAGATGTTGCCGAGTGGATCACAGAGGAACTGAATGTATCGATGAATATGTGGGCTGGTTTCCCGGAATTTATTGATTATCTGGAAGATGGATTTGTAGAGTTCTTATCGAATCTGCAGTCTGATACAGAAGAATATCTTCTGCCAAATATCATTGATAAATTATTAAAGAAACAGAAAGCAACTGTAAAAGTCTTAGAGACAACGGATAAATGGATCGGTATTACATACAAAGAGGATGTAGAGCTTGCGCAGGCAGCATTTGCACAGATGACAGAAGAAGGTATTTATCCGGCTAAATTGTGGGACTAAATAAGATGAATATAGAATAGATAGAATAGAGTTTAAGTAGATACAGAGTTTAAACAGAGAATAAGAGTAGAGAATAAGAGTAGAGAATATAAGTAAGTATAGGCAGAGTATAAGTAAAGAGTGTAGGAGGACATGAAAAATGTGTGGAATTGTAGGTTTTACAGGAAATCACCAGGCAGCACCAATTCTACTGGATGGTTTATCGAAACTGGAGTATCGTGGATATGATTCTGCCGGTATTGCGGTAAGAGATGGTGCATCACCGGTAGAAGTAATCAAAGCAAAAGGACGTCTGAAAGTATTAGCAGAGAAGACGAACGGCGGAGAATCTGTGCCGGGTACCTGTGGTATCGGTCATACAAGATGGGCAACTCACGGTGAGCCATCTGAGAACAATGCACATCCGCATTGCTCGGATGATGGGAATGTAGTCGCAGTTCACAACGGTATCATTGAGAACTATCAGGAGTTAAAAGAAAAGTTGATTCGTAAAGGATATACTTTCTATTCTGAGACAGATACCGAAGTGGCCGTGAAATTAATTGACTATTATTACAAAAAATACGAGGGAACACCGGTAGATGCGGTCAATCATGCAATCGTACGTATCCGTGGTTCTTACGCATTGGCAGTTCTTTTTAAGGATTACCCGGAAGAGATTTACGTTGCACGTAAAGATAGCCCGATGATTCTTGGAGTCGCTGATGGTGAGTCTTATATTGCATCGGATGTACCGGCGATTTTGAAATATACACGAAATGTATATTATATTGGCAACTTAGAGATGGCCCGTGTCAGAAAAGGTGAGATCACATTCTATAATCTGGATGGAGAAGAGATTGAGAAAGAAGCTAAAGTGATCGACTGGGATGCAGAGGCAGCAGAGAAAGCTGGCTATGAGCATTTCATGATCAAAGAGATCCACGAGCAGCCACGAGCTATCAAAGATACCTTAAATTCTGTATTAAAAGATGGTGTGATCGACCTGTCAGAGGTTGGTTTGGATGAGGAGACTATCAAAGAAATCAATCAGATCTATATTGTGGCATGTGGTTCTGCATATCATGTAGGTATGGCAGCACAGTATGTGATCGAGGATCTGGCGCAGATTCCGGTACGAGTAGAATTAGCGTCTGAGTTCCGCTATCGCAGACAGCTTTTGAACCCGAATGACCTGGTAATCATTATCAGCCAGTCTGGAGAGACAGCGGACAGTCTGGCAGCACTTAGAGAGGCTAAGAACAAAGGTATCCGTACCCTTGGTATTGTAAATGTAATCGGTTCCTCGATCGCCAGAGAAGCAGATAATGTATTCTATACACTGGCAGGGCCGGAGATCTCTGTGGCAACTACAAAGGCTTACAGTACACAGCTCATCGCAGCTTATACACTGGCTCTTCAGTTTGGTAAGGTTCGCGGACATATTGATGAAGAGCAGTATGTAAAATATATCGAAGAACTCCAGTCAATTCCGGAGAAGATTGAGAGGATCATTGATGACAAAGAGAGAATCCAGTGGTTTGCTTCTAAGCAGGTGAATGCAAAAGATGTATTCTTCATTGGAAGAGGCATTGATTATGCAATCTGCATGGAAGGCAGTCTGAAGATGAAAGAGATCAGTTATATTCACTCAGAGGCTTATGCGGCAGGTGAATTAAAGCATGGAACGATTTCACTGGTAGAAGACGGAACATTGATGATCGGCGTCTTGACGCAGCCGGCATTGTATGAGAAGACGATCAGCAATATGGTAGAGTGTAAGGCTCGTGGAGCATATCTGATGGGACTGACAACTTATGGCAATTACAATATCGAAGATAGCGCAGACTTTGTTATTTATATTCCGAAGATCGATCCTCATTTTGCAACATCATTAGCAGTAGTTCCGTTGCAGTTACTTGGATATTATATTTCCGTATCCAAAGGTTTGGATGTAGACAAGCCGAGAAACCTTGCAAAGAGTGTCACGGTAGAATAAGAATATTCTCGCTGACAAGAAAATAACGAAAACCAAACGAAAATGTTATAAAAATAACTAAAATATACATTGTATACAGAAAAACAAATATGTTGGTATACAGTGTATATTTTTTATACCATTTAAAGACGGAAAAATGCTATAAAAGTGATAAAAAAACAGAAAATTTAATATAATTATAAAAATAATCAGTGATTGGAATGATGCTTGCTTTATATAGTGTTAAAATAATATCGAAGAGGTTAATGAAAAAGGAATGGAGGGAATATTATGAACTATCTTGATATTGCAAACAGTCCTCTCGTATGGGGAACATGTGGGATTGCGGTAATGACAGTATTAGTGCAGGCCGCGATATTCACGAAGAAGGCATTGACCGTAGGAACAAAAATGGGAATGACGAAGAAACAGTTTAAGGAAGTGGCAAAGGTATCGGTTGTTTCTTCTATCGGACCAACACTTTCCGTTGTTGCTGGAGTACTTCCACTGATTCTTGCAATGGGCGGAGCGATTGCGTGGCTTAGACTTGGATTTATCGGATCTGTAGGATACGAGTTATCAACGGCTGGATTTGGAGCGGCAGCTTACGGAACAACACTCGGCGGCGAAGGTTATGATGGATATGCACTTGCATGTAGTTTCTTCTGTATGTGGTTCGGAGCTTCCGGATGGCTGGTGTCGACCGCATTATTGACTGATAAGCTGGACGGAATTACAAAGAAACTTGCAGGAAGCGTAGAGCTGATGCCGGTCATCTCGGCAGCAGCAATGTCCGGAGCATTTGCGTTCCTGTCATTTGACCACTACTTCTCTTACATAGTAGTCGATGGAAAAACAGACTGGATGAATCCGGTAGCGATCAAGAGAGCGATATGTGTAGTTGTCGGATTCGTAGTAATGAAATTATTGAACGTGTTAGAAGATAAGAAAAATGCAAAATGGGTTCGTGAATGGGGAATCACCATCGCGATGTTAACCGGTCCGGTAATTGCATTGATATTCTTTAGATAGAGGAGGGTGAAGAAAATGAGTGGAAATGATAATGGCGGAAAAAGCTTATATAAAACAGAATTTATCCCTTACGCAATAAAATGGGGACGTATCACAAACTTATATGCGGTAGTGATCTCATTTGTACCGGTAGCAGTGATTATGTGGTACTTCGGTTTCACACCGGGACTTACGGAACTTAGTATCGGACTTATCTCGACAGTCAGCGTCGTAGGCGTTATGTGGTTCTCGGATCCGATCGCTTACTTCCCGATTCTTGGAATCCCTGGAATCTATATGGCACATTTGTCTGGTAACACAGCTAACTTGAAAGTGCCGGTGGCGGCGATCGCACAGGATGCGGCAGATGTAGAACTTGGTTCCGATGAAGGTGGTATTGTGGTAACAATCTCATGCGCGGTATCCGCGGTTGTTTGTCTGATCGCACTTTCCATCGCATGTATAGGCGGTGCCAAATTACTGAATCTGCTTCCAAATGGATTGGTAGTAGCACTTGGATATGTACTTCCGGCACTGCATGCTGCACTTTTAGCACGTATGACAAAAGGGCAGCCAAAGATGTTATGTTGTGGAATGCTCCTGGCATTTATCGGTTGGGTATTATTAAGAGTCGGCGCATTCGACTTTATTCCTGGAAAATCACATACATGGATGGTTACATTACTTGCAGTATTTGGCTCCATCATATATGCCCGTCTGTCTTATCGCAAGAAAGATGCGGCAGCGGCATAATAATTTCTTATTTCAGAAGGCACACTGTTTCGGCAGTGTGCCGATTTTTTTGCCTGTATTGTACATTTGCACAAAAGAAAGAATAAGATTACAAAAAATATATACATAATGACTTGACTCTCAAGTTAACTTGAGATGTACCATAAGTACAACGAAAGAGCGCTCGGATAAAAGAAATGGAAGGAGATTATAAAAGCAAATGAAAAAATCAGGGATTTTGAATGGTGAGTTAATGGGAATCCTGACGGATTTAAGACATGGTGATGGACTTGTAATCTGCGATCAGGGATTTCCGATTTCAAAGGGATGTTATACGATAGATATTTCGCTGGTGTCAGGAATACCTACATTCAAACAGGTATTGAAAGCCTTATTAGATGAAATGAGATTTGCAGAGTATTATATTGTAGATTTTATGGATGAGGCGAATCCGGAGTATTATAAGTTAGTAACTGAAAAACTGGAAAAATATGATGTGAAACAAAAACTTTCCATGGAAGAATTTGTAGAAAAGACAAAAGAAGCAAAAGTAGTTATAAGAACAGGAGAACCTCTTCCAGCATCGAATATTTATCTAACCTCTTGTTCCGGAGATCCGTGGAGTGTGGAAGAATATGAGGTGACACTGGAAGAATAGATAGTGGGGAATCGATATGAAGGTTGATGAAAATGGACCTCGAAAGAGTGTGAAAAAGACAGCGGTCTTAATTGCAATAGCTAATATATTTGCAGGATTTGCAAATCTTTTGACCAATAGTTATACCGCATATAGCTGGACAGATCTGAATGGGTTGGATCATAAATTGTATGCTTCAAGTATGACAATATGTGGATTTTTGCTAACGGTTGTGGCTTGTGTGAGTGGAGTGATCATAACAAAGACGCGGACGAAATGGGGACAGGCAATTCCGTGGCTGGTGGTACTCCCTCCGGTATGTATGATAGGTGGACTGCTTACCTTTAGCGGTTGGGGAAACACAACCGTGGAAAAAGTAATTATTTTGTGTGTTGCTTATATGTTAGCTATGGGAACAACGGATCTGATCACTGCAGCCAGAACAACCTTATATGGGAAAATGGCCGGCGACAATTATCAGGCGAGAACAACTTATGTTTCAGCTCATTGGCTAGGATCCAATGTGAGTGCTTTGGTTGCGGGTGCAGTGACACTTACGTTAGTCGGATGGTTTGGAAAGAATAATCAACAGAAAGGTTTCATGATCACAGAGCTGATTTTTACGGTATTGGTATTGCTTGGTTATGTCATATTAATTGCAGCAGGCAGAAAAAGTGATATTCCACAGAATTGGGAAAAGCCAGAGAAAGAAGCTGCTGAAAAAATCCGTGTGTCAGAAATGTTGAAGGGAATTGTTACAAATCGATGCATTTGTACTTGCATTTTAAGTGATGTCTCTCGTTTCACCGGATACTTTGCAATGCAGGCTTTGATGGTATATCAATGTACTTATGTATTTGATGATATCAATGCAATGACGCTGGTGCTCACGATATCAGGATTTAGCTGTATTGTTGGTAATTATCTTGCACCATATGTTGTGGAAAAAATTGGTGGTCGAAAGAAGAACATGGAGATGTTTGGCTGGCTGACAGGATTAAGCAGCCTGGCAATAGGGGTTATAGGAAAAAGCCCGGTAGGTTTTACAATATGTCTTTCATTAGCATTTTTCTTTATGAGTTTTATAGATTCTGTTGATTATGCGATGTATCTGGATGCAGGAGAATGGCATCTGAATAAAACGGGTAAAGACATCAGGGCATTTTTTGTATCGATGTATGGTCTATCTGTTAAATTCTCGCAGGCAGTTTCGGCAATGGTTATAGGAGGCGTACTCGGAGCGATATCTTATCACTCGGGCATGGTGTTGAATGATGCCGGAAGGACAAAACTCAGTTGGCTGACAGCGTTAACTATGGCAATTGGATATGGTGTATTACCGACTGTGATTATGCGCTTTCATCCGATTTCTGATCAGGAGATGGAACAGATAGCAATAGAAAATGAAAAAAGGAGGAAATCATGAATAATAAATCAAAAGTTTTTAGAACCAGTATATTTATAGCAATTGCGAATATTTTTATCGGATTAGCACTTCCAATCACGGATGCATATTTTGCATATAGCTGGACGGATTTAAACAAGTTAAGCGTAGGTTCTTATTCGGCCTGTATGTCAGCGATTGGATTGGGGCTTACAGTAGTATCCTGTTTGAGTGGAGTAATCGTCAATAAAACCAGATCACGTTGGGGACAGAACAGACCATGGCTGGTAATTCTTCCAATTCTGTGTATGTGCGGATGTATGTTAGCATTCTCCGGTTTTGGAGGAAGTACCGTTGGGAAAACGGTGGTACTTTGTGTAGCATACATTCTTGCTTATGGAACCACTGATCTTATCACCTGTGCGAGAACTGCATTATATGGGCAGATGGCAGGAGGAGATTCCGATGCAAGAAGTATGTACATTTCATATCACTGGGTTGGAACAAATGTGGGAATGTTAGTAGCTGGAGGAGCAGCACTCAGCTTGGTTGAATTGTTTGGAAAAGGAAATCAACAACGAGGATTTGTTCTGGCTGAATTAGTAATCACTGTATTCGTAGTAGGTGGATATCTCTGGTTGGTATGGATGGGCAGAGATGCGGATCCGGCAAATAATAAAGCTGCACATAATGAAGTATTGGAGAAGAGAGAGTCCAGTATCGCAGATATGATTAAAGGTGTATTAGGAAATAGATGTGCAGTAGTTTGTATTTTATCAGATATTTGTAGATTTACAGGTTATTTTGCATATTCAACTGTAAACGTATATGTATGTAAATATGTACTGGGAGACATCAATGCAATGTCATTGGTTGTAACTATTTCTGGTTTTAGCGCAATTGTAGGAAATGTATTAGCACCGAAGGTCATCGAAAAGATGGGAGGAAGAAAGAAGAACAGTATCTTGTTTGGAATCCTTACAGGTGGTTCGGCATTATTAATTGGAGTATTTGGAAAGAGTACAGCAGGATATATTATTTGTGCATCACTGGCAATGTTCTTTATGAGTTTCATTGATTCTGTAGATTATGCAATGTACATAGACGCAGGCGAGTATTATCTGAATAAGACAGGAAAAGATACAAAGGCATTTATTATTTCGATGTATGGTCTGACAGTAAAGATTGCAGTATCACTTGCAGCGATTGTTCTGGGAGCGGCATTAGCAGCAATTAATTATTCAGAAGGAATGAATCTGACTGGAGCAATGAGTACCAAATTAGTTGTTATCTGCGGAGCAACGATGGGAATTGGATATATACTTCCTTCAGTGCTTTTGAAGTTGTTCCATCCAGTATCTGATGCAGATATGGCAAGAATAATTAAAGAAAACGCAGAAAGTGAAAATTATGAAGCGTTAGAAGATTAGAAAAAGGAAGTAGGAGGAATTAAAAATGTTAGTAACATTAAAAGAAATTTTAAGTGAAGCAGTAGAAGGAAAGTATGCAGTAGGAGCATTTGACAGTATGAACCCGGTTTTTACAGAGGGAATACTTGCTGCAGCAGAGAAGAAGAATGTGCCGGTGATCTTGATGGTATGTGATTACTCGTTTACGTTGCCGAATGCAGAATATTTTATGAGAGATACGATTGAAAGATGCCGTGCCGCAAAAGTTCCGGTATGTGTACATTTGGATCATGGCCCGTCATTTGAAGCAGTTGTACAGGCAATTCATTATGGATGTACATCCGTTATGATTGATGGATCAGAACTTCCGTTTGAAGAGAACATTGCATTGACAAAAAAAGTAGTAGAGCTGGCACATGCATGTGGTGCTTCAGTAGAAGCAGAAATCGGACATGTCGCAGGACATGAAGCAGAGGTGTTAGGAGATCATGTGGCTGATGAGACAGCTTATACGAACCTTGAAGATGCAGTGAAATTCTATGAGGAAACGAAAGTAGATGCATTGGCAGTAGCAATCGGAACGGTACATGGAATTTACAAAGGCGAACCGAAACTTGATTATGACAGATTGAAAGCGATCAGAGACGCAGTACCTTGCCCACTTGTTATGCATGGTGGAAGCGGACTCAGCCCAGAGCATTTTAAGAATGCAATCGCAAATGGAATCAATAAGGTGAATTTCTATACAGGAATGGCTGTGGCAGCAGCAGATGCGTGCAGAACTTATCTGATGGAAAATGAAAGAGCGGATATGACGGATGTACTAGAACTTGCTGAAGAAACAATTGAAGGTACTGTAGAGGAACACTTGGGAATTTTCGGAACAAAAGAACTGAAAATTGACAGATAGGAGGTAAGATTATGGCTAAGATTGCAGGATTAAAAGGATATTATGATGTGGATGTATATGATTATCCAATTCCGGAACCGATGGATGACAGTGTATTGATTAAGGTAGAGGCAGCAGCAATCTGTGGAAGTGAGCATGGATTGGTAGAGTATAAAGAACCACATGCACCGGGAGCAATGGGACATGAATTTTGTGGTCACATTGTAAAGATGGGAAAAGATGCAAATAAGTCTTTACATGTATTTGGTGGAGAACTCAAAGTTGGTGATCGAATTGTTGTTTATCCGCATGTTACTTGTGGACATTGTAAAGGATGCTTGCAGTTTGGAGATGGCGTATGTGGTGCCTGCGAGGATGAATTCTTCTACGGTGGCGGATGGGATGACTTTGAAGTGCCAGAGTATAAGAGCGAATATATTGAGAAATGGCCACACTTTAAAGGTGGATTTGGAGAGTATGTGCATGTATTAGGAGGAACCTACTGTTGGAAAGTCCCGGATGATATGCCATCAGAAATCGCGGCTCTTCTGGATCCTATGGCAGTTGCAATGCGTGCTGTAGAACAGGCGATGACGACAATGGGAGCTTTAGATGAAGGAATTAGTACATCAACAACAGCACTGATTGTTGGGGCTGGTCCGATAGGAGTTATGGCAGGATTGATCTTAAAGACAATGGGAGTTGAAAGACTGATTATTTCTGATTTCCAGGATAAAAAGTTAGAGATGGCGAAAGAAATTTCTAATGCAGACATTGTACTGAATGTTGGCAGTATGACAGTGGAAGAGCGTATTGAAAAAATCCGTGAGATTACAGATGGTGGAGCAGATCTGGTCATCAATGCAGCAAATCATCCGGCTTCTTGTGTGGAGGCACTTCAGATGGTTCGTTTCCTGGGACACTATGTAGAAATCGGAAATGCAAGTTCGTGGGCAAATCCGGACTATAGAATTGCGATTCATCCGGCAGCAGTTATTTTTGAGAGAAATGTGCATGTAACATCTGTATGTGCAAATTCACCATCGACATTTGACAGAGCGTTTAGATTTTTAAAGAGACATAAAGAACTTCCAATTGAAAAATTTATCACACACAAATTTACAACATTGGAAGAATTACTTCCAACAATCAAAAAAATGAAAGATCCGGATTACTTAAAAGGTGTATGGATTCCAGAAGAATAGGAGAATGAGATGAAAAAACTAGTAATAATTGATGACGTAAATACAAAAGACAATGACAGTATAGAACAATTCCGTACATTGGCATCTGAATTTGGTTATGAGACTGTAGTAGTGGAAGACCAGTGTTCTGATAGTATGGAAGAGTTCTCAGAAAATTTCCTGAAAATGGAAACAGAGGGTCCGGATGCACTGCCGCTTAACGAAGAATTAGTGAAAGCGATGGAGGGTGCCGAAATTGTAGTAACAGCGATGAGTGCACTTCCAACAGCTGCGATCAACGCATCTGATAATTTGAAGGCAGCATGCATTATGCGTAGTGGTGTAGAAAATATTAATCTTGAAAATGCAACAAAAAGAGGTGTAAAGGTTATTAACGCACCGGGACGTCTGGCAGTTCCAGTATCTGAATTTACAGTAGGACTTATGATCGCAGAGATGAAAAATATCGCAAGAAGTCATATGAGAATTATGAATCATGATTTTTCAGATGATGATTTCTGCAATACAGAGTACACGGTTAATTTAAAAGGAAAGAATGTCGGAATTGTAGGATGTGGAGCAGTAGGATCAAGAGTTGCAAAGATCATGAAATCGTTTGAAGCAAATGTATTGGTTTATGATCCGTTCTGCAAAAAAGAAGTATTGGAAGAGCAGGGATATCAGGTGATGGAATTAAATGATTTGTGTAGAGAAGCAGATGTGATCTCTGTACATTTCCGTCTGACACCTGAGACCAGAGGATTGCTTGGAAAAGAACAGTTTGCACTGATGAAACCGACATGTGTATTGATCAACACTGCAAGAGCAGGTCTGGTTGATGGAGAAGCTATGATGGATGCGCTGATCAATCATAAGATTGGTGGAGCGGGCCTGGATGTATTCCATCAGGAACCATTGCCGGATGATCATCCATTCTATACTTTGGATAATGTGACACTGACAGGGCACCTGGCAGGATGGAGTTCCAATGCTTTTGAAATGACAGTTGATATCATGATTAATGCTTTAAGACATTATTTTGAGACTGGAGAATGGATAAATGTAGTAAATAAAGAGGTTTTGTAAATGAATAGGTCGATATTGGTAGTTGACTTCGGAACTTCTAATGTACATATAAATGTTGTAGATGTAGAGAGTGGGGATATCCCTTTCTCTACATCGAGAAAATACCCCATGATTTCTCCCCAAAGTGGATATATTGAATTAGATCCGGAAGAAATGTGGAAAAAATCAGAGGAAGGCGTGGAAGCAATTCTTTCCGAAGTTACAAAATGTAATGAAAATTCAAAAAATCAATATAAGATAGAGGCTCTCTCCTTTTCCTACTTTGGAGACAATATTATCCCTGTGGATGAGAAGGGAAATGCACAGTACCATTTGCTTCAGTGTTTTGATGAAAGGGGAAAGGATCAGGCAAAATATTTGAATGAGACTCTGGGAGAATCCGTTTTGATTCAGAAGACGGGTGATGCCAGTGAGTTTACAAGCTGTAGCAGTAAGATTAGATATATTTTGGAAGAAATGAAAGATGTATCTGAGAATACAAAGAAATTTTATAATATACAGCAATACATTTTAAGTAAGTTAGGACTTCCGGATGTAAATGACATTACGATGGCATGTACGAAGCGAATGGTAGATCTTAAAAACCAGACATGGTATGAACCATTGGTAGAAGCTGTAGGTATTAAACCGGATCAATTAGGAAAAATTGTTTTGCCGACAGAAGTGATCGGTGAGATCGAAAATTATGGTCAGGTGAAATTTCCTAATAAGGTGAAAGTTGTACCTGGGGCACACGATTGTGACTGTGGCTGGCTGGGTGTTGGAATATGTGATGAAAAGGAAAATGTGATTGGAAATATTACAGGAACCTTTGAACATTTTGGTTATCTGGCAGATGGTTATCAGAATACATATGCAGACCACCCGGAGTGGGAGATGTTTTCTTACAGAGGACCACTTGAAGATACCAGTGTAGTGCTGACTGCATTTGATACATCGGGAGCACTTCTGGAATGGTTTATGCGTGAATTAAATGGCGATACGTCAGGGGAAGCGTATAAGAACTACTGGGAAGCTGCAAAATTTGATGGTAAAAATCCTGTAAAAGTTCGCCCGGATTTTAGTTCGGGGCAAGGAAAAATAGAAGGATTGACCTTAGGAAATACGAAGTTAGATATATTTAAAGCGGTGATCGAATCGCTGACCTTTGAGTCAAGGATTATGGTGGAACTCTGCGAGCAGGCAAAACAAGGTGATGTTCAGACTGTCCGTATGGGTGGAGGGCATGCAAAATCCCCGGAATGGGTACAATTTCGAGCTGACGTGACTGGAAAAACTTATGAATGCATGGAACAGCTCGAAGTGTCCTCTGTAGGTGCTGCTATATTGGCAGCGGTAGGTGTTGGGATTTATAAAGATGCTTCAGAGGCCATTAAGCACATGGTGCAGATTCAAAAGGTATATTATCCAAATGAAGAGGTCCATGAGTTGTATGAGGATGTCTATCAGGAATATTTAAATATGTATCAGAAAAGGAGAATAAACGTATGAGATATAAAGAATTAGAACGTGCCGGAGTGAAAATATCCTCACTCACTGTAGGTGGCTGGGCAATTGGAGGCGAAGGCTGGGGAGATGTAAACACTGCTGATTCTATCGCAGCCGTACATAAAATGTTTGATCTTGGTGTAAATACTATTGATACTGCACCGGCATATGGTTCCGGTCATTCAGAAGAAATAGTAGGGCAGGCAATCAAAGGTTATAGAGATAAAATCATGGTTTCTACAAAATTTGGCTTGGATCCGGCAAAAGACTGGGCTGAAAATGGAACGTATGATTTTGTATTAGAAGAATGTGAAAACTCTCTGAGAAGATTAGATACAGATTATATCGATTTTTATTTCATGCATTGGCCAGATCCAAATACGCCAATTGAAGAAACGATGAGGGCTTTAAATGTTCTAAAAGAGCAGGGAAAAATTCGATTTATCGGAGTTTCGAATTTTAATAAAGAGCAGATAATCGAAGCAGAAAAATATGGCCAGATTGATGTGATTCAGCCACCATATTCTATGGTGAATAGAAGCGCAGAAGAATTAATGAAATGGGCAAAATCAAAAGGTATGGATACCTTTACCTATGGTTCGCTTGGGGCTGGTATTTTAACAGGAACGATTCGTGAACTGCCAGATTTTGGAGAAGATGACTATAGAAAAGAATTTTATGATTTCTATACAGAGCCTAAATTCTCAAGAGTTATGGAATTGTTAAAGACTTTAGATATTATTTCTGCAAAACGTGGAAAACCGGTTGCACAGGTTGCAATTAATTGGAGTACTCAAAAAGATTATGTTGGAACAGCTATGTGTGGTGTGCGCAAACCTTCCGAAGCAGAAGAAAACTGTGCTGCTTTTGACTGGTCTTTGGATGCAGAAGAAATGAAGATGATTGATGACGAGTTGGAGCGACTGGCTATTTAATATAAAAAGATAAGTACTGGTTGTTTCCTTCCCAGAATAAATAGAAAGACGGATGTTCGCTGATATCAACAACATCCGTCTTTCGTTATGCCTTTTTAGGTTTTAAAGGAATACAAAGTTGTAAGATAGGTTTGTCAGTACCATCTCCGTAATCATCCACCATAAACCAAAGATAACCATAAGATTCCGGTGTTCGTTCGATTTCCTTGCAATAATCGAGCATCCTCTTAAAATGAAAAATGACATCATCTTCATTCATCGCAGTCATATATCGTAAATAATCGGCAGATGGTATTTTCTTCATAGAATCCGAAGTAATCTGCGGGTGTCGACTGGATAATCGGAACAGAAGATCACCACTTAATGGAGCGGCTAAATTATTTAAATCAATTTTATATCCCGTATCGGAAGCAAACCATTGGACAGAATTTAACTCTTTGCATAAACGTTGGGTATAAAAATGAGAATCCGTGCTAATAGAATCTGCATTAAAGAGATCTTTTTCGTGGTAAGGAGTCTCGATTACCTTGTAGGATGCGACTGGTGCATATAGAATCCGGTCCATCTCAAGTTCCTGAGCCAGAACAGGATAAGTCAATGCCAGGTTTTCATACTCATTACGCATCTGAATCAGCGTGTCGATCTGACGGTTCAACTCATCTATTTTATTATTGGAAAATTCAGCCATTTGTTTAAAAAAGCTGTATTTATCATGGAGAAGAATATTCATTTGTTGTAAAGACATTCCATGACGCTGAAAAGATTTTATAGTTGCAACACGATCTAACTGGGCACTGTCGTAATAACGATAACTACTGTCTTTACTTCGAATATTTGGCTTTAGAAGGCCGATCTCGTCATAGTAGCGGAGCTTGGAGATAGAAACATGTGCAAGTTTAGCAAATTCACCAATTTGGTAATATGTAGCGGAATCATTAGGTGTAGTTGTCTTGTCTGTTTTAGCTTTGCTCATATCAATACTCCTTTGTAATTATTTATGAATATTTTATCATAAAAGGGGAAATATGTGGGTTGAAAAATGATTTTTATAGGTGAAAAAAATGTCGAAATATGTCGAACGATTTCCCTCTTACATATATTGCTATGCTATATATTATCTGCTATCTTAAGACTACGCAGTCGGCGCTCTGCCAGACTGCAGACAGTATCTGATAACCAAAAAGGTTTC